>Ga0079224_100014406_pt1 | contig 11046 bp, 12 predicted proteins | sample Stecom2015_FD_80414 | JGI IMG/M metagenome (GOLD analysis project Ga0079224, IMG submission 80414) | Agricultural soil microbial communities from Utah to study Nitrogen management - Steer compost 2015 | ecosystem: Environmental > Terrestrial > Soil > Agricultural land | place: USA: Utah...
CACCAATTTTCACTCAATACATCTATTACTTTTTTTCTTGCCATTTTTCGCACGGTTGAATTGATTGTCTTAATTTATACGATAACACACACCCACACTCCTCGCAATACTTGCCACTCGCTTCGGGTAAACTTTTATCTTCCACCTTGAATGCCTTTATCGGCTCATCCTTGAAATACTCACACGACAAACAAAATTGAAGCCGTTTTCTTGCCAACTTTTCCACTTCTTCCGATTGGCTTTCAAAATTCTTTTTTCCCTCAATGAATGGATCTATCCCCGATTCAATAATAGTCCTAACTGCTTTCTTTATTCTTCCCACTTTATTAAAAAATTGCTTTTCGTGAAATATCCATATTTGTACTTAAGTCTGCCAATCCTGTTTGGCTTCCCTCTGCTGAACCTTGACGGCTTCCCTCCATCGCTCCTTGTCGAACCGCCTCCGAAATAGTTTCGCTCAAATCTATTTGTTGTGAGCGTTGGGTTATATCATTTTGAATTAACGCAGTGCTTGAACCAACAACGCCACCCGTTGCAAATCCTGGCACTCCCGCCATTCTCAACATTTGCGTTCCGATTATTGATTGCTGTCTTTGATTTAGAATTACCTCACCTCTTTTAGCCGTGATTAGTACATCATCTCCGTTTGAACGCTGAATAGGCACTCCATCTGTGACTATTCCTCCTGTTGCGAATCCTTGGATTGTTGGCGTTTTGGGAGTTTTGGTTGAAACAATCTTTTTAACATTCATTAATCCCGTGGCTACTGCCAACGCTGCCGCTGCCGCTCCTAATGCGGGGCCGACCACGGGAATTCCCGCCATTGCAGAATAAGCCGCTGTTGCCGCTTGATACGTGTTAATGGTTGCTTGTGTTGCGGCGGCAGCCTTGCCAAGTTCTGTTTCCTTTCCTGCTGCGTCCGCTAACATATTAAAGGCTTGGGAAGCTAATTGCATTTTCGCTGATTGCGTTTGCTCTTCTATTTGTAGCTTAGCTTGTGCATTTTCCTGATTCCATTTTTTCTCAATGTTGGAAAGTTGCGCTTGGTAAAGTTCTTCTGAAATTAGATTTTGTTCTCTTTGTTCATTTAGTTTTTCTATTTCTAATTGGTATTGCTCATCCCGTTGTGCTTGTTCGATTTCCCATCGGGTAGCACCCTCCTCTTGCATTCGTAACAACTCCGCCTCAAATTCTGACGCTCTTAATGCCATTCTTTCAGCTTTCTTCTGTGCGTCAAATGCGTCTTCAATTTCTTTCTTTTTAGTTTCAGTTTCGGTTGTTATGTTTAAGATTTGTTGCTGATATTCTCTTTCAGTTTGCAACCCACGATTAAAACGCTCTAATTCATATTCCATTTGCAAGCGTTGTTGCTCGTTCAGTCTTTCAAGCTCCGAAGCCACCATCTCCTCATTCCAAATCTTGCCATTTTCTAATTTCGCTTGATTCAATCGCTTCCACTCTTCCAATTCATCGGCTGCATTCTGAATTACCAATTCGGCTTCCATCTGCGCCAATTCCATGTTTATTTTATTGACTTCCGCTTGATATTTTTCACGGGAAATCTTTTTATTGGCTAATTCTTTATTTAAAATAGCAATTGAATCTTGAGCGATTCTACGTTCAATTTCTAATTGCTCTTCTAAGTCTTTTTTTCGGAATCCTTGTTCAGAACGAAATAAATCGATTCGTTCACGCATTCTGCGTATTTCATTCTGAAAGTTTTGCTCTCTTCTCTTTTCCGCATCGTCAATTCTTTTCTTTTCTTGGTTAGCAGCATCACTTCTGATTGAGTTGATAATACGTATGTTCTCACGCTGAACATCTACTAACTTATCTTCATTCTTCAGCCTCTCCGCCCTTAACATTTCCAACTCCTTCTCATCTTCTCTTGATGTGTCGTTTAAGGATTGTTGGATTTCCAATTGCTTAATCTTGGCGTCAAGGATAGCGTTTTCTTTATTAACTAATTCCGCCGTCAATCGGTTCATTTCTTCTACCGCTTTCTTTCTTTCTTCTGAACTTTTAGACGTATCTCTTGCTATCAACGCCTGTGCCTTTAATTGGCTTTCTGTTTTGGCTCTTAATCCTATTATTTCTATTTCATTTCGTTCGATTTGCTTTTGTAGGTTGTCTATTTCCACTCCTTTTTGATACGCTTCATCGAATCTATTGCCTATTTCCGTAGCTACATTCGTCAATCTATTAAAGTTCTCTACCGCTAAATCACCAATCTCTTGAAGTCCTTCTTTCATTCTGCTCCAATCCAAAGTGAAAATCCCCTCTAATACCTTTCCGTAAGCCGTGAAGACTGTAATTATTTGGTCTTTTACGAAATTGTAAACATCTTCTAAAGTCTTTTTAGGATTAGAAAAAGCGTCAAATAAATACTTCCCTACTTCTTGCACTAATCCAATCAAAGAGTCAAACACCGCCATTAAAGGGCGTGTCACGGCTGTTATCTTGTCAATACCCTCTTGCGTTGATGACAAGTACTTGATTAGACCTCCTAAGACTAAGCCGATAGCAGAAATTACCGCACCGATTGGAGTAGCTATAAAAGCTAATGAGGCTCGGGTAATTCCTGCAATTCCTGTTGTTATTTGTTTGAACGTGCTTACTAACACATTTCCAACGCCTCCCGCTTCTTGCGACTTGGCTATAAACGTCATTAGCCCTTGTCTGTTGAAAATGTCCAAATCTGTAAGTGCCTCTTTGATTGACTCAGAGTAATTACCAATGTTTATTTTTTGCCTTTCATACGCACTTGCATTGTTTTTTATGAATTCATTGTTTTCATCTAACCTATTATTTAGTAATTCTATTAAATCCGCTTCCTCTTTAATGGCTGGGTTTAATTGGTTGCGCAACGCTAAAATATCTTTATTTGATTGCCGTGCGGCTGCTATTGAAGTGTTTTCTGCTTCTAATAATTGATTCGCTCTATCTTGTATTGAATTCAATTCGTTTTGCGAATCTGTCAAAGCATTAACTATATTAGATACTTCTCTGTATTCCTGTTGTGTAATTCTTAATTGAGATTCCGTGACTTCTAACAAACCAACTTGAGCATTTAAACTTTCGTTCAGTTCCTCTGCCAACTTTGAAAGCTCCTGATATTCTTCACTGGTTTCTTCACCCGCTGCCTCCATAGCCAACAGCGCAGCCGAAATCTTGGTAAATTCTTTTTCTGAATTAGCCGCTTCCTTTCGCATTGTGGAAATATCGTTTTTCAAAATTGTCATTTGTCGTCTCAACTCGACTAATTTGCTATCGAGATCATCCGTCTTAAAATTAAAAGTACCTAAATTTATATTTCTGTTGTTAGCCATCTGGATTAAGTTTTATGAATTCGCCTTTACTTGGCTTTCCTGCTTCGTAAATGATTTTATTAAGTTTATAAAAAGATTGTTCTTGCTCAAAATAATACGGAACTGAAAAATCTAAATTAAGCACGTCCACGGCACTTAAGTTTAGTTCTATTTCGTGAATTCGCGTATTGTTAAGGATTTGCTGATAATAGGTATAATATTTTGGCACAAAATCGGAATACGTTGTGTTGTGGGTGTCTGCAATATTGTAAGAACTTGCAGATTGATTTTGCCCCAAAATTTCCGAAACGTAAATTATAGTTTCATCCATCCTTTTTGACTTCAACCAAAAATACCTCCCCGTGTTTCCTTTGTATTTTATTGTTATGTTTTCGTCTTCATCTACTTCAATTTCTTTCGTCCAAATAAGCGTAGGTCTAACAAGGTGATTTTTATCGGTTATTCTTAACGATGCTAAATTCTCTTCTGGCGCAAAGTATTTTGAATTAACTATAACCTTGCTTTCTTCCAAATTTTCGTTAAATATGTTTAAAATTCCATTTGAATGATTTTCTCCCTCTTCTGTGTATTTGTGTTGAAATATATTTGATTGTGCATAATTGTCGTAGGTATATGCTTCGTTTGTTCTTTTCACATATTTATCCGTCCAATCTATTGCCTTTGATTTGTCGAGCATTTCATCTAAACGGTAGAACGTTATATGGCTTTCGTACTTGTCAGGAATAGGCGTTAAGGCAAATCTTTGCATAACATCTTTGACGAATTCTTTTGGACTTAAATCTTTGAACGCATCCTCAAAATTTGCCCCCTCGAACTCCACTTGATCAATTTTCAATTCCAGCGAATCAAATTCTATTCCCGAAACTTTTTTAAGGTTGAATAAATAGGACGGTAAATTGAATGGAAAATCGGTATTGTCCTGCTCCGCCGCATACGCCCAAAGCTCGTGAATTTCCAAAGCTGCCATTCGGTAACTAATAACATCGCCCGCTACTAATGGGTAATTGAATTCCCTCTCTTCTCCATTTGCTATAACCTGCCCAATTTTGTTTCCATTTCGATAAATAAGCAATTTGATTGGTGCTGTTGTTTTTATCGTTATGGGCAATTGATTCGCCCTTATATGATATGTTGTTTTTGCGCTAAACGAAATAGAAAATCTAAAGTTATCCGTTTGCAAAATAGTTGCTTGTGGCAAACGATATTGGGTTTGGGACTCTGACGAAATATAGCCCGGATTAATGATGGTGAATGAATCCCAATAAAAACCGTTCACACCTAAAAGCTCTACATTCCCATCCACATTCCACCAATAATTCGCTCCTATTGTTTCTTTTTTAAATTCCCTTAATGGTAGATATGTAGGAACTGAATTTGATTTTGGAAATGTAACCCACGCATTTTGAAAATCCTCACTTTCAAATATGCTTCCCGAATAGGTGAAGCCTAACAACTCAAAAATTCTATCCCAAATATATTTAACTCGAGCGGACGGAACTTGGTAATCTATATTTGTGAAAAGCAAACCTATCCCTTGTTCGGCTAAATTGTTTTTCCCTCCGTAGTCGTTTATCAAATAACGGTAGTATTCGCTATTCAAACTATCAATTACGGCTTGAACGCTTTTTTGATGATTCAATTCTGGTAGCGTTACATCTGTACCGAATTTAATGTTATCCAAAGCTTTGAAGAAGTCTATAATTCCCTCTATCACCGATACATTATATTCATCGTTCGTATTTTTAACATTCAACCATCCGTTATAAATTATGGGAATCCCGTCTTCCAGTAAATCCGCTCTTGTTTTCAAATAAGGAATTAACGAGCCGTCCCCCGTTATTCCTAAGCCCTGCATTATTTGAGTATTGGTCGGTGTTTTCTTTAGTTTAAAGGAATTCGTATAGGACGCATTTACAGAAGATACATCCGCTATGTCGTGAACTTGCAATGTATGTTTAATGCTCACGTCTTTTGGCAGATCGGTAATTTCTCCATTTATTCGCAATTCTACCATAATAAAGCAGGATTATAGTTTTTCACTTGACCAAATTTGATTGTAATGCCGTAGGCGACTGCCTTTCTTTTCTGCTCAATTTTATTTCCTGATTTTATCACTATCCTTTTCCATGCACCTTTTCCTTGAGTCCCATTGTTTAGGTACAAGTAAATTTCTTTTGAGTAAATTAAATCCGTAATCAATCCTAAATACCTTGACGGTACTTTGGTGAATGCCTCAAATTCAAATTCGGCTTCGCTTCCTAAATCGGTAATATCCCGCATTCCTGCCGTATATCCGAAATAATCGTTTTCGCTTGTGTTTTTCCAATCTTCAAAAAGCCAATACGAATAACCGCCTTTTGAATTTAAGAATTTGATATAAGCACCATCGCAAGTCTTTGCTCGCATCAACTCAAAATTGTGTTGTTCGATGCCTTTATAGTTTAGATTCCTCTTTACTATCTTTTTGTCATTCGTTAAGTGGTAGCTCGCCACAGGATAGCCCACCCAGTGTGGAACTCTTAATGCGTTTTGAAGCAATGCGCCCGATTGAATCATTCTGTTTGTTAAAAGGTCAAAGTCGTTACTATATTCGCCACCTCTTACAAAAGTCTTTTCTATATTTCTTGTTTCGCTTGTTCCGTTTTCGTAATTAAACTCCAACTCTATTAAAAGCTTATTTGCGTTGGTCGGAATCTCGAGTTGGGAAGTTGAATTGTAGTTTATATTGTGGTTTGGTTCGCTGAACAAACTTTTTGCAATGGGACTTATATTGAACTTGCAAACGTTGCTAAACGGATATAACCTGCATTCGGATAGGCTTTTTCCGTTGTATAAGTTCTGAATTCGCACGACAACATATCTGATATTTGTAGTCGTGTTTGTTAATTCAACCCAAATTGGGTTGTCGATTAAATACCCATCACCCTGCAATCCACTTATAACTATCATTGCGCTAAAATTTGATTTGCCATTTTATTTATTTCCGATTCCACCCGCACGGTGAGATAATCGCCTATTTGCGAATTAATGTAATTTACAACCTCGTCCGATTCTAACACCTTAATTAAATCCGTTCCGCCACGCTGATACCAAGTTGTACCCTCTTCTGCTATCTTGTATGCGATTTGAACACCGTATTGAGTAAGCCCACGTGCTCGTAACCATGCTTTAAATTCAGGGTTACTCATTGCCATTCCATACGCCCATCTCCTATTTTCATCTGGGGTTGCAGTGCCTTTTTTATTTGGTTTTCTCCCCAACGCTAATTGCTCTGAATAGTGCCGTCCATTGATATAACCAACGTTTTGCCCTGCTTTTACTTCTAAATTTCTCCGCCATTCACCTGTTGCTTCCATTCCGTATGAATCAAATTTAGGTACAAGGAATCTGTCCACAACTTCTTGCATTATCTTTAAAATGGTATTTTGCGGAACGATTAACATTACTTCTTTTTTATATTGCTGACTTTATACCAAATAAAAACAATTAGGAATAAAGCAATGTATATTCCTGCTAACATCCAAATAGGACTTGTCACCTCCCACCAATTCCAATCAATTTGATTGGTTAGTTTTTGAGCCACAAAAGCAAACGTAAGCGCAAAGGCAATCATCCAATCTTTCCAAATTTTAAAACTTTTCATGTCAATATCTATTTTTAGTAAATGTACCCTCTATTCGCCATCCGTCATAATTGTTGTCGAACTGCTTAAATACCGTTTCCATCATCCAACGCTCAATTTTGACTGCATATCCCAAGTTTTCGCAAACATACTCCATTTCATCGCATCCCAAGCACTCTTGTAAAGGAAATTGAATTGAATTCCAAACGCCCTCGCTTTCTTCGTGTTCGGGAATTTCGTTGTGATTATTGATGTCAAGCCTTGACGGAATCAACGCCCAAAGGACAAAGTTATAATTACAAGTGGGGTCAATTATCATCCCGTATTCGTTATACTCGTTATTGGCAATTAATTGCACGTGCGTAACAAATAGATGAACACAACATTCTTCACCTTGCCTTATTCGATAAGTGTTAATTGCGCTTTCTGTCAATGCACCTCCGAACGTCCAACAAAAACCGCATTTTTGTTCTTCATTCCATTTCTGTGTTTGGTCTTGCCAAAATTGAACTATATTCATTTTTTTTGTTTCATTTTTTGTTGCTGAATCTTTGCCAAATTCTTTGATATTTTGTTCTCCAACGTTTGCTTCCTCAGTTTGTCAAAAACATAATGATACGGCAATGCTTTTATTTGTTCGTGCTTTAGAATGTCGCCCCCCGCAAGGTTATCAATCGTGTTAAACTCTCCTAATTCATCCAACTCTCTTATTCCTGCATTTATTAAGTCTGCATCGGGCGGGTTGTATAGGTATTCCTTTTCCAAATTACCTATTGCTTCAAGTTCATCCTTAATCCAAATTAAACAAGCCAATAAATCGTTATGTTCTTGTTCGTCAATCTCTTGTAAAGGTAATGATTTTCCTTTTTCCTTTAACAACTGTTGGAATATTTCTAAAAACTTTCCCTCTTTTAATAGTTCGGGTATGTCGATTTTTACCAATCCATAAGAAAAATAAATAAGGCTTTCCAATTCAACTCCGCAAAGGATTGATTTTCTTTCGCCACTTTCTAATATGATTTTGAATTGAATTTCCGTAAGCGTGTTAATATCTTCGTTGAATGAAATATTCATAATTAATAAAAATCTTTAAAAGACACCAAGCCCGAACCTTTTACTTTTGTACGTGTTTTTGTTTTTTCGTCAATCTCGATATATCTCAATGCGTCAATGCAATGGTTGTGAAAGTCAATGGGAACGTTTAAGGTCTTTCCCGTCTTATCTTTGTCCCAGCTATATTTTCTTAATTCATCAATTAGATTAACACTTCGCTTTGTTACATAAAATACCTCGTATTGCTGTATTGCTTGTATTCCAAAATTAATGCTATCCTTCCCTTTTTCCGCTCCCTTTACGATTAACCCGTAATTTTGTAGCTCTTTAATGGATTTGGGTTCTGCCGAATCTGCAACGATTATTCGTTTAAAATCTTGTTTCGCAACTTTGGCGATTTCGCTATTAATCATGCCCGTTTGATAAAGAACTTCATCGTAAATCGGTATTCCGTTGTAAAGGTATTTATCGATTAAAGTTGTCGGGTCGTTTGTAAAACCAAAGTCCATTCCTGACTTAACGTACTTGGCTTCTTGTGGAATTTCATCAATTATTTTCCAATTATTGAAAATTACGCCATCCAGAACGCCTAATTCGCCTAATCCATACACTTTCCACCAATTAGCCCAATACGTTGAGGTTTTTGCCTTTTCCCGTGCCTTTTCTATTTCTTTGACAATAGCTTTTGGCAGTGCTTCATTGTCTTTATACGTTAGTGTTAACCACTCGCAGTCTGGGTCGTTCTTTAATTCAGTATGCGCCCAAAATTCATTACTCGGGTTAAAGTCCAACCAAATTTCGTCAGAAGTCCTAATACTTAACTGTTGGTAGGCTTCAAAAGTAACGTTATTACACTCGTTAATGTATAGGATGTTTCTTCTTGCTCCCCTTAGTTTATCTGATTGGTCGGCTGAAAAGAATTCGATATAACTGCCATTTGCAAAAGTATATTTCAAAAGAGTTCGGTTGAATCTATCCTCAAACCAACGTCCAGTCGTGCGCATTATCTTTTCAAAGTCCTTTAATGCTCCCCTCCTTAAATGAGGAATGGACTCTGAAACAATTGATATTTCAAGTCCACTCTTTTTGGTTGCCCTGTCGATTAATATTGGAATAATCCCAAAAGTTTTTCCCGCCGAAGTACCTCCAGGAATAACCCTCGTCCGCTTTCTTAGTTTCTTTAACTTTTTTATTGCGGTGGTATAGTAAAATCCGTTATATTCTTTAACTCTCTTCTTCATCGCCGAATAATGGTTGTTCGACTTGAATTTTTTGTTTGGATTCGGACTTGTCCGTCCATCCATGGTTATTCATCAAAGTAAATTTCGTCATAGAAGCATTCAAACGGTCTCCAACGCCGTATTTTTGAAGTTTTAGCTCCTGTATTTTCTTTGCTTGTTTAATTCGTTCCGAAAACGAGGAAAACTTATCTGTTAAATATCTAATAACATCTACATACAAATCCTTTTCTATAATTAGGAATTCTTCGTAGAAGATATTCCCTTTATCCTCTCCGTCTTCATCTTTTTCCCTTAGCCACTCGATTAGCTCGTCTGCAAGTGCTAAGGCTTTTTCCTCCGTCCATTTTTCAGGCGGCTGATACTCTGAACTGAACTGCTTACCGTCTTCTGGTCTTATTTTACCCCATCCTCCTGGCATAGTTAATGATATTTATTTGTTCTACTTTCCCAACTTCATTTTATCTTTATAATATTTTATTAATGACTTGATTTCAGGGATTGATAATTTAATAGGTTCGTGTGACCCTTCCAACCATTCTACTTTTTCCGCTCCGATTTTTTTAACTAAATTGATTCGGTATTCAATCAAATTACCGCTCAAATAGTTGTTACAAGTCGCACACTGTGCGTGTACGTTCAATTCCTCAAATCGTAACTCCGGAGCTGCGCCAACGCTTCTATAATGCCCAGCGTGCATTTGCCCGCTCTTCGTGCCACAACTTATACAGCCGTCACCCTCATCCCTTTTCCTGATATATTGATTAAACACTTTCTGCAAGTCTTGTAGCCATTCGGAGTGTGTTTTTAGTTTTTCTTTCGCTTTGTTTAGTTCTTTTTTCTCCTTTTTACGTACGATTGATTTGGCTTTTAAAGTTGCTTTGTGGAGTTTTTCCTTTCCCGATTCGGAATTTATCAACCAACCGTAATAGCAACTATTACAAAGCCCATAAGTCCTTTTAATTGTTTTTTTACCGCATCCCCAATTAATTGCTTGCCCCGTTCCTTTGCATTTTTTCTCTTTCTGTTTTATCATGACCTTGAAAAAGGCGGGGAATTCACCACCCCGCCAAAAAACACTAACTCTTATGAAAAAACACCTATGGATATAATGTACGCCTCTTTTTAGCTCTCAAAATCAATCAAATATACGAAATTATTTGATATTGGTAATGGTTTTTTATTGCAATAATTCTATTATTTTCTCCTCTTTATTTTCAAGGATGTGCAAAAGAATAGCAACTCCACAACATTTTTCAAATACTTTCTTTGCGCTTTCCTTTGTATAGTTATCCTTTGTGATACCTTCTATTAAAAGTTTATTAACGGCTTGCTTAATAGTCATGTCCATTGTTAATTGAATTTTTATTTTCCATATCAAATTTTGATTTTAAGTTGCGCCAATATGGGAGTTATCCGCTATGCTGTGGCGACATCGAACAGTTTATCGAAAGTGTCCTTTAATTTAGGGAATACAGCATATAGTCTGTCTTTATAAGCCTGACTTATCTCTTTCAACTTGCCACCTTTTATTTTTTCAAAATCTTCTTTCCATTCATTCGGAACTGAAAATATATAAGTAGCGTAAGTGCTATCAAAATCATCATCTTCATCACGCAAATAATTTGGGTGTTGTTGTAATTCTTCTTCTCCAAAACCGCAATTTCTGTTGGTACCGCCCACTCTTGTGTAAACGTGAATTTCATCACCATCAACAAAACAATCTCTAAATCTTGGATATTGTTCAGGGTGTTTTTCTCCCAGCATTGGAAGAATAAAAAATGTAGCAGGATTTACTCCGTTA
>Ga0079224_100014407_pt1 | contig 11046 bp, 8 predicted proteins | sample Stecom2015_FD_80414 | JGI IMG/M metagenome (GOLD analysis project Ga0079224, IMG submission 80414) | Agricultural soil microbial communities from Utah to study Nitrogen management - Steer compost 2015 | ecosystem: Environmental > Terrestrial > Soil > Agricultural land | place: USA: Utah...
AGGAGCCCTTTTGCTGTTCGTTATAGCGAATCTCACGCCTTTAGTTCATCTTACTTTACAAGGTAAGACCCTAAGTCCGAATTTGCCGTCCGCATTATGGTTGATGTGGGAGCAAGGTCATTACGGACTCTCTGTCATGACGGGGCTAATGGGGGTTTGGTTTCCCTTTTTCTTACTTTTGTTCCGCTTCTGGGCCTTGCTGCTAATTAAGCAGCGGCGGGTATCAGGGGACTTTGCCGTGGGCATGCGGGCCATGGCATTACTCGAGCACTGGTCAATGGTACCGGTGGTTTTTTTAAGTGTGTTGGTGGCCTTGGTTAAGTTTGCTGGCTTGGCCCGCCTCGAGTTAGCCCCGGGTATTTGGGCTTATGCCGTCCTAATGTTGGTTTACACAGCTACGGCGAAACTGGATTCTAAACGTTTATGGGAATTAGCGGCTGAAGCAGGCTTGGTGCACGCACATGCCACCCAGCTTGATTCTGAGCAGTACATACGCTGTATGGCTTGCGGTTTGACGCAAACACCAGAGCCAGATGAAACGCAGTGTGAGCGGTGTGCTAGCCATCTGCATAAACGTAAGCCGGAAATGCGTGTTCGAGCCATGGCGTTGCTAATGGCCGCGATGATCTTGTATGTGCCTGCGAATGTATTTCCTATTATGGAGATACGTAGTCCATTTGGGGCTTCTAATCATACGATACTAGGTGGGGTGGTCACATTGTGGCAAAGTGGTTCACCCGACTTGGCAATGATTGTGTTTGCGGCAAGTGTAGTCGTTCCCGCTCTTAAATTTGTGGTATTACTCATTCTTCTTTTCGATCAACGTTGGCGTGGACGCGTCGTACAACGTCAACGTACACGATCCTATGAAGTCATTGAGTTCATAGGGCAATGGTCAATGCTTGACGTCTTTGTCGTGGTGTTGATGGGGGCCATGGCTAATTTTCCGGGCCTCTCTCAAGTGATTGCAGGCCCAGCAGCGCTTAGTTTTGGTTTGGTTGTTGTGTTGACGATGCTGGCCACTTTAAGTTTTGATCCACGTGTTGGTTGGGATCAGCGGGCGCAAGCAGCGCAAGCTAATGAGCACCCTTCAAACCCGTCTTTTAATCAATTAGGTAAACAATGAGCGAACAAGAAAACGATAGCTCCGCTCCGGTGCGACCTGTCAGGCAGCCCCAACGTGTACGACGCGAATCGCGCATTTCGTGGGTTTGGCTGGTACCGATTATTGCCTTAATAGCAGGGTCATCATTGTTGTTTCGCGGTTGGTTCTACACTGGGCCCACTGTGACGGTTAGTTTTGCGTCGGCCGAAGGGCTAGAGGTTGGGCAAACGAAATTGCGCTATCGCGATGTGGTAATAGGGGATGTGACACAAATTACCGTAGCACCAGACCGCAAGCATGTGCAGGTGCATATACAGTTGAAAAAAGACGGCTCAGAGTTCATTACGCAAGCTGATTCCAAGTTTTGGGTTGTACGGCCGCGGTTGGGGATCAGTGGTGTATCGGGGTTAGGAACGCTGCTATCGGGTGCATACATCAGTGTGGATGCGCCGACAGAACTCGATGAAAATGCAGAAGTAGTGACTGAGTTCGAAGGCCTAGAACAGCCGCCTGAAATTAACAGTGCGCGGCCCGGTACACGCTTCACCTTAACGGCTCCTGATTTGGGCTCTTTGGAAATAGGCTCGCCCGTTTACTTTCAGCGCATTCAAGTGGGGCAGGTGATTGGTTATGGTTTGGACGAGAACGGGGAGGGGGTGCGCGTACAGGTCTTTGTGGATGCACCTAACGATCGCTTTGTAACGGATGCCTCACGTTTTTGGAATGTTAGTGGCATTAATATGTCGATGGATGCGACTGGCTTCTCGGTTAAAACCGCGTCGCTCGTGTCCGCTGTGGCGGGTGGGGTGGCATTTAGCCGAGGTGAGGACCTTGAAGCACCTAAAGCACATACGGATACCAAATTTGAATTGTTTGCCTCTGAAAGTGAGGCTTTAGCGGACCCTGATGGGGAAGCGGTAGAGGTTGAGTTTCACCTCTACCAGAGTGTGCGAGGTCTCTCGGTGGGTGCTCCTGTTGACTTTCAGGGCCTAGAGTTGGGGCACGTTAGCTCGATTGCGTTGCATATTGATGGAGAGCAACAGCGCTTTTATACAGTGGTAAAAGCCGATATTTACCCAATGCGCATGAAGGCTGTTTACGATTATGTGAAAGAGCATTCAAAGTCCGATAAAGACCCTTTACGCGTTTTGGTGAAAGGCATGGTTGATAACGGGCTACGTGGTCAAATGCGTGCTGCTAGCTTATTAACGGGACAACAGTTTATTGCGTTGGACTTCTTCCCAGATGCTCAGCCCGTAGATTTTGATGTTGAGCGTCGGCCAGTTCAACTGCCTGTGATTCGAGGTGATTTCGACCGTTTACAGCAGCAATTTACGAATATCGTTAACAAAATAGAGAATATGCCGCTTGAAGAAACAGCCGAGTCTTTGAACCAAGGTTTAAGTAGTCTTGCGGCGCTTATTCAGCAGTTGCAAGCAACCGTGGTGCCGGGTGTGGGCAATGCTTTAGAGTCTGCGGAAAGTGCCTTAGGCCGTATTGAGCAGCTGCTATCAGATGGTTCGCCTATGGCCTCGAATTTAGAACGGACCTTGTATGAAATGAATCGAGCCTTACGATCGTTAAACGATTTGGCTTCTGAGTTACAAAGTCAGCCATCGTCGTTGTTACGTGGGCGACAAGCCGATCAGTTACCGGAGTCACGTTGATGTTAGTGCGCAAAAGTTGTGGGTTATTGGTGTTGGCAGGTTTGCTGAGTGCGTGTGCTTCAGCCCCTACTACCCGTTATTTCAGTCTGCAGTCAGCGACACAGCAGGCGGTTGCGACGGAGGCCGAGGTTAGAGCCTTTGCAGTGCAAGGGGTGAATGTGCCCACTCAGTTAGATCGTCGTCAAATTGTACTCACCTTAGCCGACGGGCAGGGTGTTCAAGTACTAAACGATTATCAGTGGGCTTCGCCCTTAGCCGATGAAATCCATCAATCGCTTAGTGCTGAGTTAAGTCAGCGGCTAGGTGTGCCCAGTGCGCAATTAAGTCGCTCAGAAGATAAGCTGGCGTATTGGCGTGTGGATTTGACGGTGCAGCGCTTTGATACCGTGTACGAAGATTACGTACAGCAGGATATTTCGTGGCGTTTAAGCCCTGAGAATTTTGAAGGGAGCCCGCGCTTGTGCCGCGTTAGCTTACGTACTGAGGCAGGACAGGGGGTTGAAGGGTTGGTTCGAGCACACCAACAACTTCAACGTGACTTTGCAGGTGTGCTCGTGCAGCAAGTAAGTGGGCAGGATGTACACACCGTTAACCAGAACTCGCCCCATATTCTGGCCTTATCGTGCGCCTAAACGATGCGTTTATTGTTGGCCTGTACTGCCAAAGCCACCGTGCCCGCGTTGGCTTTGCTCAAACTCGTCAACCACTTCAAAGCTGACTTGCGCAATGGGTACGATGACCATTTGCGCAATGCGATCCATGGGCTTAACAACGAATGGCTGGTTGCTACGGTTCCATAAAGAAACCATCAATGGCCCTTGGTAATCGGAGTCGATTAAGCCAACTAAATTTCCCAACACAATACCGTGTTTATGGCCTAAGCCCGAGCGCGGCAACAGCATTGCAGCGTAATTTTCATCGCGCAAGTGCATGGCTAGGCCAGTGGGAATAAGTACGCTTTCATTGGGCGCCAAGTTTAAGTCGTTGTCGATGCAGGCGCGCAAATCAAGACCAGCAGAGCCGGGGGTGGCATAACGAGGAAGTTCAGCGCGCATGCGCTCGTCCAGAATTTTAAGTTCTACGGTTTGCATAAGTAAGTGAGACGGTTTAAAGCTGCTGAGCAATATAGTGGATCAGATCGCGAGCAGCCTGTAGTTTGTGTTTGGCGGGCCAGCTTTGGGTGCCGTGCTCGGTAAAAAGTGTTAGCTCGGTGTCGTCGGCGTTCATCGCACGTTGGGCTATATTACCGACTAAAAGAGGTACCCCTTTGCGTACACGTTTAGATTGAGCATGCTCAGCTAAGGATTCAGTTTCAGCAGCAAAGCCTACGCAATACGGGCCATTTGCGAGGGCCGCCACATCAGCCAGAATATCGGGATTTGTAGCAAATTCTAGCTGCGGTGCTTGTTGTTGAGCATTTTTTTTGATTTTTTGCTGACTTGCATTTTTAACATGCCAGTCTGCTACGGCAGCCACCCCGATAAATACGTCATTGTTGGCCGCATTGGCCATAACTGCGGCATGCATTTGGGCTGCGCTTTCTACGCTAATTCGGCTTACCCCGTAAGGGCTATCAAGGCTAACAGGGCCTGATACGAGCGTAACTGTGGCACCGGCCTCAAAGGCTGCTTGGGCTATTGCATAACCCATTTTCCCCGATGAGCGATTGCTAATAACGCGTACAGGGTCAATCGCCTCTACAGTGGGCCCAGCGGTGATCAGTACATTTTTTCCACGTAGGTGTTTAGGTTGAAAAAAAGCCCGCAATTCGCTGAGGAGTTGTTGTGGTTCAAGCATGCGGCCATCACCAATTTCGCCACAGGCTTGGTCACCACTAGCTGGCCCAAGAATATGTACGCCATCTTGTTTTAACAACTGAACATTGCGTTGTGTGGCGGGGTGAGCCCACATTTCGCGGTTCATGGCAGGAGCGATTAATAATGGGCAATTCCCTTTAGCGACACATAAGGTGCTAAGTAAATCGTCGGCAAAGCCATGAGCCAACTTGGCGATAAAATCGGTGCTGGCGGGTGCGATGAGTATGGCGTCAGCCCCTCGACTAAGCTGGATATGAGCCATGTTGTCGTTGGGGCGCGCATCCCATAGGTCGGTGTAAACTGGGCGACCTGATAAGGCTTGAAGCGTAACAGGGGTAATGAATTGCTGCGCGGCTTCAGTCATGACCACATCGACGGTGGCACCCAGATCTTTAGTGCGACGAAGTAGCTCGGCGACTTTGTAGCAGGCTACACCACCCGTTAAGCCAAAGATTAAGCGTTTATCGTGTAAGTCGAGCATAAGCAAAAACCTTTGCGCTAGTCAGAGGCGCGATCTTGAAGTCGCTGTCGGCGTATGCGTAGAAACTCATCAAGAATGAGGAGTATGGCACCACACGTGATGGCGATATCGGCAACATTGAAAGCGGGAAAATACCAGTCTTTCCAATAGAACAGCAGAAAATCAATAACGTGATCGTGCAATAGGCGATCAATAACGTTACCAACTGCACCGCCTAAAATGAGGCTTAAGGCTGCGCTGAGGACACGCTGTTCGGGTTGGCGGCGTAACCAATAAATAATAAAAAATGTAGCCACGGCGGCAATGGCGACAAAGAACCATTTTTGCCAGCCGGTGCCCCCGGCCAGAAAACTGAAGGCCGCGCCCGGATTATAAAGCAAGGTAAAGTCGAAAAACGGCAGTATATTCCAGCGTTCCGCATACATAAGAGTAGACTGGAAATACTGTTTGGAAACCTGATCAAGAACGACTAAAAAGGCAGCCAAAAGCAGCCAAAGCCAGAACTGGCGGTTCTGGCTTGCTGTGCTAGTAGAAGCAGGTTTAGGCATGTGAACGCTGCTCACCGTCACCGAATAAGTTATCGACGCATCGGCCGCATAAGGTGGCGTGGTCCTTATTCGAGCCTACATCGTCACGATGGTGCCAGCAGCGCTCGCATTTATCAGCTTGAGTTGCATTAACCACCACACGTAACTCACCACGATGCAACGTAGCACGGGATACGATCATGACAAAACGCAAATCATTGCCCAAGCTGTTTAGCAGCTCGTAATCATCACCGTCGGCATAAATATCGATTTCAGCGGCGAGTGAAGAGCCCACTTGGCCTGTGCTGCGCACGTCTTCAATACGACGCATAACCTCAGCACGAATAGCGCGTAGACGCGCCCACTTACCGCTAAGCGCTTCATTGCCTTCCACCGTAGGAATAGCATGGAAGAGCTCTGTGAAAATAGTGGGGCTGGCCGTTTCGTTGCGATGCAGGTCTTTCCACGCTTCTTCGGCGGTGAACGACAAAATCGGTGCCATCAGTTTTAGCAGCGCATGCGTAATGTGATACAGCGCAGTTTGGGCAGAGCGACGGGCCACACTATTGGGTGCAGCGGTATAGAGTCTATCTTTCAGAATATCCAGATAAAAAGCACCCAGATCTTCGGAGCAGAAAATTTGTAGGCGCGACACAATAGGGTGGAATTCAAAAACCTGATAACTGGCTAACAACTCTTTTTGCATTGACTCTGTCATCGCTAGTGCGTAGCGATCGATTTCAAGCATTTGCTCCATCGCCACGCCATGGCTCTCGATGTCAAAATCAGCAATATTACCCAGCAAAAATTTTAATGTATTGCGAATACGACGATAGCTTTCGACGACTCGCTTTAAAATTTCGTCAGAAATGGAGAGCTCGCCGGAGTAATCGGTAGAGGCAGTCCAGAGGCGTAAGATTTCAGCACCCATGGTGTCCGCTACTTTTTGTGGGCCAATTACGTTGCCCACCGATTTACTCATTTTGCGACCTTTACCATCAACCACAAAACCATGTGTCAACAGGGCTTTGTAGGGAGCGCGGCCATAGAGCATGCAGCCGGTAAGTAGCGATGAGTGGAACCAGCCGCGGTGTTGGTCTGAGCCCTCTAGGTACAAGTCGGCAGGCCAAGCCAGTGCGTCGGCATGCGATCCTTTGATTTCTGGATCGTTGTTGCCGCCCAAAACAGTGGCGTGTGTACTGCCCGAGTCAAACCACACGTCTAAGGTGTCGCGGTTTTTCTCGTAGTGTGCGGCATCAGCGCCTAAAAATTCGTTGATGTCGAGGTTTTGCCAGGCTTCAATGCCTTCTACCTCAATACGTTGGGCCACTTTTTCCATTAGCGCAGGCGTATCGGGATGCAGGTCGCCAGTTTCTTTGTGCACGAAAAAAGCCATGGGCACACCCCATTGGCGCTGACGAGACAGCGTCCAGTCGGGGCGGTTAGCGATCATGGCGTGTAGGCGAGCACGACCCCATGAAGGGTAAAATTCGGTGTTTTCAACCGCTTTTAAGGCCATTTCGCGTAGCGTGCTGCCAGAGGTGTTTTCTCGATCCATTCCGGCAAACCACTGGCTGGTAGCGCGGAAGATGACTGGGGTTTTATGACGCCAGCAGTGCATGTAGCTGTGTTGGAAGTCACTTACCTGAATAAGGGTGCCAGCCTTTTGTAAAGCGTCGACGATGATTGGATTGGCTTTCCAGATCATTTGTCCGCCAAATAACGGCAAGCTGTCAGCAAAAACACCATTCGCCATAACTGGCTTCAAAATATCGTCGTCAGCGAGCCCGTGCTGCTTGCAGATAATAAAGTCATCCACCCCGTAAGCGGGGGCAGAGTGCACCACGCCGGTACCCGAGTCGAGGGTAACGTACTCGGCTGCATACACAGGTGATAAGCGTTGATAGCCTTGATCTGCTTCGTAAAGAGGGTGCTTAAACTGAATGCCCTCTAACTGGGCACCTTGTGCGGTGGCGATGATGCGGCCTTCGACTTGCCATGTTTCCAGACAGCTTTCGACAAGGTCTTTGGCCAATAACAACAGTTGACCAGTGGCGCGCGGTGCTGATAGCTCGACTAAGGCGTAGTCAACCTCAGGGTGGACATTTAACGCTTGGTTCGAAGGGATGGTCCAAGGAGTGGTAGTCCAGATAACAATAGCACCGTCGGTCACCTGATCAAGACCAAAAGCAGCAGCCACTTTGTTGGGCTCAGCAAAGGGGAAAGCGACGTAAATGGAAGGGTCGGTGCGATCGGCGTACTCAACTTCGGCTTCGGCTAAGGCTGAGGCGCAGTCAAAACACCAGTTAACCGGTTTAAGCCCTTTAAATACGAAGCCCTTTTGCATAATGCGCGACAGCACACGTAGCTCGTCAGCTTCGTTGCTGTAGTTCATAGTGAGGTAGGGCTTATCCCAGGCGGCCAACACCCCTAAGCGTTTGAAGTCGTTACGTTGACTGTCAATTTGCTCTAGAGCGTAGGCACGCGCTTTAGACTGTACTTCGGCCACCGGCAGGTTTTTGCCGTGCTTTTTCTCGATTTGGATTTCAATCGGCATACCGTGGCAGTCCCAGCCCGGTACGTACTGCGCGTCAAAGCCCGCCATATTGCGGCTTTTAACAATAATGTCCTTCAAAATTTTATTAACGGCATGCCCAATGTGAATATCGCCGTTTGCATAGGGAGGCCCATCATGCAAAATGAATTTTGGACGCCCTTTGCTCGCTTCACGTATTGCTTTGTAAATGTGTGCTTCTTCCCATTCGGCAATCCATGCGGGCTCGCGCTTGGCAAGGTTTCCACGCATGGGGAAAGGAGAGTCGGGCAGGTTAAGGGTGTGTTTATAGTCCATGGGTTACGAAATACTCACGAGCGTAATGCACATCGTTGTCGATGGCAGCGATCATTGTTTGAAGGTCAGGGAATTTTTCTTCCTCTCGAACGAAGTCCAAGAGCTCAATCTTTATAAGTTTACCGTAAGCATCTATGTTGCAGTCCAGTAAATGAACTTCAAGCAAAAGGGTACCGGCTTCGGTTACGGTGGGGCGAACCCCTAAACTGGCGATACCATTCAGCACGTGGTTTGCTAAACCGTGTACGCGCACGACGTAAACACCAGATTTAGCAGCACATAATGGGGGGACTGCAACGTTAAGGGTAGGGTAGCCAATAGTACGCCCTAGTTGCTTTCCGTGAATAACGTGTCCACTTAATTGGTAAGGGCGGCCCAGTAGTGCGGCACTACGGGACATGTTGCCAACGGCAAGCGATGTGCGCAGTTCGCTGCTGGATACCCGACGGCCGTGCGCATCGACCACATCGTGAATGGTTTCGACTTGAAAGCCAAATTGATCACCGGCTTGACGTAAGGTATCGATATTACCGCTACGTTGATGTCCAAAACGGAAGTCTTCGCCCACAAGTAGCCATTTTGTGTTTAGCCCGTTAACTAACAACTGTTGTATAAAGTCTTCCGGGCCCATGTCGGCAAATTGTTGGGTGAATTTTGCCAGTACAATTTGCTGCGCTCCGTGGCTAGCGAGCAACGTTAGCTTATCGCGTAGGCTGCTAATTTGTGTAGGGATCAGTTCGGGACGATTCCCACGCTTAGCGAAATACTCCCGAGGATGGGGCACGAACGTCATAACAGTAGGGCTAAGGCCTCGTTGGGCGGCTTCGTGTCGCACACGTTCCAGAATGGCCTGATGGCCCGTATGTACACCATCGAAATTGCCAATGGTTACGGCACTTGCTTGTGTTGAGTCGTATCGAGGCAGGGTACGATAAATAGATAGGGCAGTATTCACGGGCAAGAGAGTTACAGTTTTACCGAATTATTTTAAGGAAAAGGTTTTGACGCATCACGCAGGAAGCTGTCGGTTTGTCATACTTATTTCGGGCCGCGGCTCGAATATGCAAGCGATTGTAGACACGGTAAGCGAAAATCAGCTTAATGCACAAATTTGCGCAGTTATTTCTAACAAAAAAGAGGCGACGGGCATAGAATGGGCACAGCAGCGCGGCATTAAAACGCATGTAGTAGACCACAAACAGTACCCCAATCGCGAGGCTTTCGATGACGATCTTGCCACAGTCATCGATCTTTATCAGCCGGATTATGTTTTACTAGCGGGTTTCATGCGCGTGCTAACAACGAAATTCGTTACGCGTTATGCGCAACGGTTAATCAATATTCATCCTTCATTGTTGCCTTTGTTCCCCGGTTTAAACACGCATCAGCAGGCTATTGATGCGGGAATGCAGTGTCATGGGTGCACAGTACATTTTGTCAGCGCCGAGCTTGATAGCGGCCCTATTATCGCCCAAGGCGTTGTGCCTTTACATAGCGGTGATACGGCCGATGTGCTGGCAGCGCGGCTTTTGCGGAAAGAGCACGAGGTTTACGCGGAAGTGGTTAAATGGCTAGCCCAAGGGCGTGTCACGTTACAGGGTGAGCGTGCCGTAAAGGTTCAGGGCATCGCATCCCGTGCGTTTATTTAGTATGACGTTTATTTATCTTAGCGAGTTGTAGTATGTCTCAAAATTCACCGGCTAAAGGCCCAGATCGCCATCGTAAGGGTGCGGGTCGTGTGTCACGCAGTAAAACGCGTGCTACTTCGCCTATGGGCTCAGCGCCTAAATCTGTAGCCGAGCGTCGCGTCGAGCAAGTTAGTCAGGTGCTAGGAGAAGTGTTGCAATGGAAACAGCCTGCCGATGCCTGTCTGTCGACGTGGATGCGTGCCCATAAAGGGATGGGGGCCCGAGATCGTGCTGAAGTGACCGAGGCTGTTTTTGATGTGCTACGGCATTTGCGGCGTTACCGTCATTATGCGGAAAGTGGGCAGGGCAGTTCGAGCCGTCGCCTTGCTATTCTTGGTCTCTCTACGGTGGTCTCATCTGAGTTTTTGCAAACAGCATTAACGCCCCAAGAACAAGATTGGTTAGCGCATACCCAACATATTCCACAAGACCAGCTTCCTAACGCTATCCGCTATAGCTTGCCCGATTGGCTTGAAAGCGAGTTGTCTCAAATGCAGGATCCTTGGTCTTTGGCCGAGGCCTTGAATCAAAATGCGACGTTAGACTTGCGTGCCAATCCCTACAAAATTGATCGCGAGGCTTTGCTTTCAAAGCTGAATGAAGGGCCTGCAAAGCGTTTTAATCCAGTGGCGACACCCTATTCACCATGGGGAATTCGTGTTGAATCGCGCCCGTATGTGGCGAAATGGTCAGAGTTCGAAAAAGGTGAGTTAGAAGTACAAGACGAAGGTAGTCAGGTATTGGCGGCGTTGGTCGCACCTAAACGTGGTGAAATGGTGATTGATTTTTGCGCTGGGGCTGGCGGTAAAACACTGCTATTGGGCGCAATGATGCGCTCTACCGGTCGTCTTTATGCTTTTGATGTGTCCGCAGCTCGATTGGCACGTGCGAAGCCACGCTTTGCTCGTAG
>Ga0079224_100014408_pt1 | contig 11046 bp, 8 predicted proteins | sample Stecom2015_FD_80414 | JGI IMG/M metagenome (GOLD analysis project Ga0079224, IMG submission 80414) | Agricultural soil microbial communities from Utah to study Nitrogen management - Steer compost 2015 | ecosystem: Environmental > Terrestrial > Soil > Agricultural land | place: USA: Utah...
CTGATGCTGGCGGTCGTGCAATCCGACGGCTTTTTGTTGCGACAGCTAGCCCCGGACCAGCAGTGAGGAGGCCGATGATCACCTCGAAAAACCGCATCAGTCGCAGGACCCTGCTCAAAGGCGCCGGGGGCACCGCCATCGGTCTGCCCTTCTTGTCGGCCATGTTGGCGCCGTTGCGCAGCCACGCTGATGAGGCCACACCCACGCGGCTCATCGTGTTCTACAACCCGGGAGGCACGTTGCTCGATCAGTGGCGGCCCACGGGTAGCGAGAACGCCTTCTCGCTCAGCCCCATGATGTCGTCGCTGACGCCGTTCCTCGACCGGAGGATTTTCGTGGACGGGCTCAACCTGTCGATCACGCGCATTGGCAATGGTCACCCACATGCGCGCGGCATGGCCGGCGTGCTCACGGGACAGCAGCTCTTGCCCGGCAACTTCAACACCAACGGCGGCAACGCCGGGTTTGCAGCGGGCGCATCGGTGGACCAGGTGATCGCCGCTGCCATTTCGCAGGGCCTCCGCTTTCCGAGTCTCGAGGTCTCTGCAGGTTGGTCCACGGGGATCTCCGCGGGCGGTCAGCCGCATCCCGGCAATATCCTGACCTACCAGGCCCCTTCCATGGCTGGAGGACAGGCGACGCCCGTACCGCCCGCAACCGACCCGCTGAATACGCTCAAGCGCGTGTTCGCCGGCCTCGATGGCAACGACGAAGCGAACGCCCAGGCGCTCGCATGGGACGTCTCGATTCTCGACGGTGTCCAGGACGATTACAATCGGGTGATGGCTCTGGTCAGCGCGGAAGACCGCGCCAAGCTCGAGGCTCACCTGACGTTCATTCGCGAGACCGAGCAGGGCCTACAGCAGCCGGTAGATGCCAGCTGTGAGGTGCCCACCCACGTCGATCCCACGCCGGGCTACTACGACGATCCTATCGCCGAAGGTGTGTCGCGAGGTGAGCTCGACGGTGGAGACATGTCCATCACCACGGGTGCCAAAGTGCCGCAAAAGGGCGAGGTGATGACCGATTTGCTCGTGGCGGCCTTGGCCTGCGACCTAACGCGTGTCGGTACCATGCAGTGGTCGGATTCCGAAGCCAAGTTCATGCTCGGCTTCTTGAAAGACAGCACCGGCGCTTCGCTCAAAGATCACCACCACGGCTATCAGCACGATCGCGGCTTTCAACCCGCCGCGCTCGAGACCATCTATCGATTCTACGCCGAAAAGCTCGCGTATCTGCTGGCCAAGCTGGACTCGGTCGACGAGGGCAACGGCACCCTGCTGGACAATTCTCTGGTCTTGGCAGTCACGGAGATCCAGATGCCCGAAACACACGACCAGAGCAACATGCCTTTCATTCTGGCGGGCAAGGCCGGCGGCAAAATCGAGACGGGACGCTGGCTGCGCGTGCCCTCCACGCCACACAACAATCTTCTCGTTTCGGTCCTCAACCTGTTCGGTTTGCCCGAGACGACGTTTGGTCACCCCGAGTACTGCACTGGGCCGCTTTCAGGGCTCGTTTGATTGTCTGCTCAGCCCCACGGGCTTGCGCGCACGCCTGCTGTCGTCAGCAATCCCTCGGTTTGAAGTATTGTAGACATGGGAGGAAAAACTTCTCCCCCGCGCTGCCGTAGCCGAGCGCGCTAGCTTTCCCTGCTGCAGCATTCAAAGTTATTCAACACGGCTTGGGGAACACTCATGCAAAAGAAAGATCTTGGCTTGGTCGGTGCACTGATGCTCACGTTGACGGCGATTGCCGCGGGCACGAGCTGCAGCGACAGCTCGAATGGTCAAAGCACCGCTGGCGGTGAAGGCACGAGTGGCCAGACTACGACGTCTCAGACCGTCAGCAGCAGCAGCGTGGGTGGTCAGAGCAGTGTTAGTGGAACAACGATGACGAGCACCACCGGCGCGCCGCTCGACTGCACCAACGGTTCAGCCTGCGGGGGTGACGTCGTCGGCACGTGGAACGTCTCATCGTCGTGCCTGGCGATCTCGGGCGACATGGACGTGTTCTTGGCCGCATTGGCTTGCCCGACCGTGCCTGCCACTGGCTCCCTGCAGACGACGGGTACACTCATCCTCAATGAAGACGGAACCTATACCGACAACACGACCACGACCGGTTCGGTAACGTTTCCACTCGATAGCTCGTGTCTGGCGATTTCCGGGGTCCCCGTCGAGTGCGACAGGGCCGCGAATATCTTCTCGGCGCTCGGTTGGAAAACGGCTTCGTGCGCGGAGACGAACGGTCAGTGTAGTTGCTCGCTGAGTACCGAGCAGCAGGGTGGGCTTGGCCAGGTGCTGCCGTATACGGAGCCGACCGGCTCTTACAAGATCGAGGGCATGCAGCTCACCATGGACAAAGCGACGTACTCGTACTGCGGCGCCGGCGACACGCTGACCCTCACCCCGCAAATGATGGGCCTTACCGGCACGGTCGTGCTCCAGAGAGAAGGGACCGCAGCGACGAACAGTACCGGAACCGGCGGTATGACGAGCACCAGCACGATGGGCGCGGGTGGGATGAACAGCACGGGCAGCGGCGGCATGAGCACGACGGACCAAGGCACGACCAACACGAGCAATACATCGACTACCGGTAGCGTAGTGGTCACCGAAGGGCCCTGCGACATCTATGAAGCCGCTGGTCATACTTGTGTGGCAGCGCACAGCACGGTTCGCGCGCTGTTTGGTAGCTATGACGGTAACCTCTATCAAGTGAAGCGTGCCGACGGCATGACGCGGGACATTCCCGTCACCGGCCCGGGCGGCTTCGCAGACTCTTCGGTTCAGGACGAGTTCTGCAACGGAACCACCTGCACGATCACCATTCTCTACGATCAGTCCGGGCATGGAAACTTCCTGGAAGCTCAAACGCCGGACAGTAGCGTGGGAGGGTTCCAGGGCCAGACGGCCGCGAACGCGACGGCCGAACGATTGACCGTCGGTGGTCATCAGGTTTATTCGCTCTACACCCGGCCCGCGCAGGCCTACTGGAACGATGGCTCCGAGTCGGGTATGCCGCTTGGTGCCGAGCCTCAAGGCGTTTACATGGTCACCAGTGGAGAACACTTCAACGGTGGGTGCTGCTATAACTATGGCAATGGCCAAACCAGCCGAACCTACGAAGGCGGTCCGACGATGGATTCGGTGTACTTCGGGAACTGCACCATCTGGGGTACCGGGGTCGGCAACGGGCCATGGGTGATGGCCGATATGGAGGACGGGATCGTCTCCGGTAGTGGCACGGGCCAAAACCCCAATTTGGAGAGCCTGCCGTTCCCCTACGTGACGGCCATGGAAAAGAACAACGGGACCACGGAATTCGCGATCAAAGGGGCTGACGCGACCAGCTCCACGTTGAACACGTACTATCAGGGAGCGCTTCCTCCGGGGAAGAACCCGATGAAGAAAGAGGGAGCGGTGCTTCTCGGGGCGGGTGGAGATTGTTGCTACAGCAACAACAACGCCAGCGAAGGGACCTTCTACGAAGGAGCCATCGTGGCGGGCTACCCCTCGGATGCGACGGACGAGGAGGTACACGCCAACATCGTCGAAGTCGGCTATGGGCAATAGCGCCGCGTGCGCGGGCGTTGATGCGGTCGATATCTTAGCGCTCGAGGAGCGGGTCTTCTCCGTCAAAAAGCGCTTCCTCGGGATGTACAAGCAGGCCCATGCCGGGCACGTCGGCAGCTCGCTTTCGTGCGCGGAGCTCTTGGTCTTTTTGCGCTATGCGTGGATGGCCGACCAGGATGCGTTCGTGCTCTCCAAGGGCCACGCGGCGGCTGCGTTGTATTCGCTCCTCGCGGAGGAGGGTATCCTCAGCCAAGGGCAGATTGACTCGTTTTATCGAGATGGCACTCAGCTCTCGGCGCTGCCCCCCTTCAATGCGTTCGAAGAAATCCCATTTGCCACGGGTAGTCTCGGTTACGGGCTGTCCATTTGTGCCGGCATGGCGCTGGGCGCCAAGCTCAATCGGCAAAAGCGCCGTATTTTTTGTGTGACCTCGGACGGCGAGCTCGACGAAGGGAGCGTTTGGGAAGCGGCGCTCTTCATCGCTCATCACAAGTTGACCCATGTCATCTGGGTCATCGATCGCAATCAGCTCCAGGCGATTGGTCGCACCGAAGAGGTGCTGGCGCTAGAGCCTCTCGATGCCAAGCTGCGAGCCTTCGGCTACCATGTGGTTCTTGCGGACGGTCATGATTTCTCCTCGCTCTTATCAGCGCAACGAGAGTGCATGCGCGCTCTCAGCGAGTCCGAAGTGCCGGTCGCGATTATCGCCAACACCATCAAAGGCAACGGGCTCCAGGGTTTGCAAGACACGGTGGACTGCCACTATTTGCCGATGACCGAGGCGCAGTACACCGAAGCGCTGAGCGAGCTGACTCGCGCGCATCGGGCTCGCCTGAACGGCACGAGGCATGCGGACTAGCTTTGCCGAGGCGATGATCGCGCTCTTCGAGCAGCGCAACGATCTCGTGTTCGTTACCCTCGATCTGGGCTACATGGCTCTCGAGGGCGTCGCCGAGGCCTTCGGAGAGCGCTTCGTCAATGCCGGCGTTGCCGAACAGAACGCGATCTCGCTGGCGGCAGGCTTGGCCCGTAGCGGGAACCTTCCGTGGGTGTACAGCATGGCGGCTTTTGCCGTGCTGAGGCCGCTCGCTCAGATTCGAGACAACGTGTGCCTGCAAAAGCTCCCCGTCAAACTCGTCGGGAATGGCGGCGGCTATGGGTATGGCATCATGGGGCCGACTCATCACGCGCTGGAGGACATCGGCGTCCTGCGCGCGCTGCCCAACATGCGGATCTACGTGCCCCTCGTGGCAGCGGACGTTCATGAGGCAGTGCGCCAAATGGCGGACGACCCTCTGCCCAACTATCTCAGGTTGAACGCGCCCGCCGAGCTTCCCGGTGAGCTACCCAGCTTCGCCCCCTGGCGCAGACTCAAGTCGGGCCGAAGCAGCGTGGTGATCGGAACGGGGCCGGTCTTGCAGGCCTTGTACGAGCCTGACGCCAGCGCCTGGTTGGACGAGCTGGAGATCTGGAGCGTCGGGAACTTCCCGATCGAGAGCCTTCCCGATGACCTTGCTGCAAGTATCGAAGCGAAGCAGTGCGTCATCACCATTGAAGAGCACTATCGCTCTTGTGGCCTGGGCGAAGCGTTGAGCTACCTGTTGTTGAACGCGGGCGTGATCCCCCGCCGCATGACCTGCTTGCACGCCGCTGGGTATCCTTCCGGGCGCTACGGCAGCCAACGCTGGCACCAGGAAGAGAGTGGGCTCAGGGGGGCTTCTTTGGCCGCGCACTTGGAGAGGCTGCTCGGTGGTTGAGCCGATGCTGTCTGCGGTGGTCACTTGCTACAGAGACGCCGAGGCCGTCTTGCCGATGCACGAGCGGCTGACGCAGGTATTTATCGGCCTTTCAGTCGACTACGAAATCATCTTCGTGAACGATGGCAGCCCTGACAACGCCGGCGCCGTGCTCGAACAACTAGCGAGCAAAGACGAGCATGTGCTCGTGATCGAGCACTCCAGGAACTTTGGTTCACAAAACGCATTCTTGAGCGGAATGCAGGTGGCTACCGGCGACGCCGTCGTTCTGCTCGACGGCGATTTGCAAGATCCGCCGGAGCTTATTTCTGCCTTTTACGCCAAGTGGCGAGAAGGAAACGACGTGGTGTATGGTCGCCGGGTCAAGCGCGAAGGCTCGTGGCTGCTGGCAGGCTTTGCGCGCGCTTTCTACAGAGTGTTCCGGGGCCTCTCCGAGGTCAGTATGCCGCTCGATGCAGGTGACTTTGCGCTGATGGACCGGAGGGTCGTGGATGAGCTGCTCGCGCTGCCGGAAACCGACCAGTTCTTGCGCGGGCTTCGGGCTTGGGTCGGCTTCGAACAGACGGGTGTCGACTATGTTCGTCCAGAACGAGCGTTTGGGCGATCGACGCACAGTGCTCTGAAGAATGTCTGGTGGGCGAAAAAGGGGATCTTTTCGTTCACGTTCGTACCGGTAGAGGTCATCGGCTACGTGGGCGCCACGATGACGGTGCTGTCGTTTGGCGCCTTCGTACATGAGCTCATCGACATGTGGCTGCATCCAGGAGAGACGCATGGCATCTCGCTCATCGTGGCGGTGATCGCATTCTTTGGCAGCCTCAACCTGTTCGCGATCTCCATTCTGGGCGAGTACCTCATCAAGGTGGTCGAAGAGGCCAAGCGGCGGCCCAAGTTCATCCGAAAGGCGATTTTTTCGCGCGGGGAACACTACACTACGGCAGCACGTATCGACGGCTTTTTACGGAGGCGGTCACGCCAAGCGGCAGAGCGGAGGGGCGCGCCCGCCCTCGAGGACGATGAAGACGGTTGAGCGCGTTCTCATCACCGGGACGACCTCGGGTATCGGTCGGGCGCTGCTCGAACACTACACGCGGAGCGGCGTGATGGTCATTTCCGTCAATCGGCGCCACGCTCCCGAGCTCGAGTCGCAGTACCCGTCGCTGCGTTTCGAGCGCGTAGACGTACGGGCACAGGACCAGGTGCAGCGCTTGGTGCACGGGCTGGCCGCGTCGGGGCAGCTGCCGGACGTGTTCATCTTGAATGCGGGAATCAATCGAGTCGACAACGACGATCAGTTCCGTCTGGATGCCTACAAATCAGTCATGGACACCAACTTGTACGGTGTTCTGAACTTCGTTCAGCCAATTACGGAGCTGCCTGTCGGGCCCAGGCCGCGGCGCGTGATCGCCATCAGTTCCATGGCCAACTACGTAGGCAATCCGTATGCGCTCGGCTACCGCGCGAGCAAACGAGCCTTGACGGCCTGCTTTGATGCTTGGTCGAGCATGTACGCTGGGACGGACCTGATTTTCCAACAAGTCATGCTGGGTCCCGTCAGCACTGGGATCTACACGATGGCAGCCGCGTTTCCGAGCTGGATGGTCCGGGTCAGAAACCTGGCGTCGGCCCCGCTGGACGGCGCTGCAGAGGCCATTGCCCGCTTGGCGATGAGTCGCAAAAAGAAGCTGTTTTACCCGTGGCGCTGCCTGCCGGTATACCTCGGCATGGGGCTGGGCCAAAGCTTGATCCCCGGCTTTTTTCAGGGACGCAAGACACTGGCGGGAAGAGAACGTCGTCATGAGTGAGGCGAGAAGGCTTCTCCCCCGCGCGCTTCGAAACCTGACCGTCACGTACAATAGGTCGGAACTCGCGGCCGTTGCGCTCATCGCAGGGCTGGTGGCTGCTTGGGCGGCAGTTGCGGGTAGAGCGTTCGACTGGCGTGCGCTCGTGGCTTGCGAGCTGGTCTTCTTCGCCTACTACCTGGTCGGCTCGCTCTTCGCGGGGTGGAAGGGGCTGGCCTCGGGCGTTCTCTTCGACCTGCCGTTGCGCTTGCTCATCGGGTACGCGGTCGTGAACACGGGCTTGCTCGTGCTCGCTTGGGTTTCACCGCTGGGTATGCTGGCCAACTTCGGCATGCTGTTGGCCGTGACTCTGCTGCTGTTCTTTGGAGCAAGGGAGCGCAAGACCACCACGGTGAATGGCGTAGGCCTGTGGGCGCTCGGCATCAGTGCCGTCGCCACGACCTTGTGGTGCCAAGACTCGATCGACCCCATTTCATACGAAGGCCGTAGCGTCGTATTCAAGCCGTGGATCGATGGCTTCTACCATTCCGTACACATTCGAATCTTTGCAGACAGCCACGGCGCCGCGAGCATCGAAGACTTCCGTTTGGCTGGGGTGCCGGCTCGGCTCTACCACTATGGAGTCTACATGCTGCCGGCCCTCGTCAAGCAGGCGTCAGGCATTCATTCGTACCCGGCGTTTGCCGGGATTTTGGCGCCCGTAGGCGTGTTATTTACTGGGCTCGCCGCGTACGCCCTGTTGGGTTCCTTGTGGGGTCGTTGGCCTGGGCTGACGGCTTGCATGGCCCTGCTCTTGTTGCCGGATGGAGCGCAACAAGGCGCGCAAAACACGTTCATGTCCTATCATTGGCTGACGCAGATTTCACCGAGCGCCACATATGGCTTGGCGCTGTTGGCTGTCGCTTGGCTCTTCGTCATTCAGGGTAGCGTGCAGGGCAGTCGCCTGCAGCTCTTCGCCGGCTGGACCATGGCCGGCGTGCTCGTCGCCTACAAGCTGCATTATGTCGTGGCGAGCACGCTCCTGCTCCTGCTCGTCCCGGCTGTGTTTTTCAAGGCGCAGCTGGGGCTTGGTCGGCGCGCTCTAGCGGTGAGCGCCGCCGGGGCGGTGTACGCAGGGGCGCTTGCGGTTGGGCAGCACGTGCCCGGTGTGCCTTTGATTCGCCTGGACGGTTCAGCGGTGGGCGAGATCCTGCGCCTGATCGAGACCTTTGCCAAACCGGGACCCCTCAAAGATGCCATCGTCCAGCGCACGGGGACGGAGCTGCCCTGGACGTCCAATCTATTGTTTGGCATTCCGTATGTATTGGGCACGTCTCTGGGCGTCGTGCTGCTGTTGCTCGTCGTTCTGATTTTCCGTTTGCGTCGGCGCACGCCGCTGGTTTTCGTGGTGTTCCCCGTGCTGCTCATCGTCAATTTCTTGGTCATGTTCTTCGGCTTGGCCCTCGATTTCGAAAGCAGCACCCCCGACGAGCTCTCTCACCGGCCCGTCATGATCGTGTACTTCTTCGTCGTGAGTTGGGTCGGTGGCGCGCTGGGCTCGGTCTTGATCGATTCGAAACGCCCGAGCCGAGTGGCCCGGTCAGCCGTGATTGGGCTGGCCACCCTGCTCATGGCCGTTCCGGCATGGTTCGGCTCAGGAGTCCAGCTCTTGTGGGCGATGCCGCGGATCTCGCCTGTCAGACTTCCGAGCGCCCTGGTACGAGCTGCGGAACACATGCGTGAGCATGGGGACCCGGCCGATGTTTTTCAGGATTCGCAGTTCGACCGGACGTATGCCATCGCGGCTCTGTCCGAGCGACGGCCGTTCGTCGCGCATACCATGACACGCATACCCTACCGTGGGGAAATCATCGCGACGCGCACGGCCGCCGTCGATCGCATGATGGGTTTGCACGACGAGAAGCTCGTCGTAGGTACGGCGCGGGCCTATGGGTTGCGCTGGTTCATCCTCCAGCGAGGCAACCGGGTCAATTGGCCCAAAGAGCTTGCCGAGAGTTCGGTATTCGAGGAAGGTCCCATCGCGCTCTACGCCTTCTGAACCGCGGGGATTCGCTCAACGAGCGAGGCGTGAGATCCGCACGAGCACGTTCGCATCATTCTGAAACTCCAGCACCGGCTCGAGTCTACGCTGCGGCCAAATCTCGTACCCCGGCAGCGGTTCGTTCGTCGAGAGCTCGATCTGCTGGATCACGTAGACATCCTGGAACAGGCGCCGTTCGAAGGCGGTGAACAGGTAACGATCACGCCGTGCGGAGGCAAAGTCCATCGCGCCATAGTTCATGATGGTGAAATGATTCGGGCGGTCGGTGACGATCAAAATGCGCTTGTCATCCAGGCGTTCGAAGAAGCGCCAGGTGGCGGCACTTTCCCTGGTCTGGGTGAGCCGATTCATCATGCGAGCCTGAGACGCCTCGGGTAGCTCGAACACGAAGACCGCCACGGCCAGCAGAACGGGGATGAACGCACGCCACCGTTCGAGCGCACGGGTCACGACCCAAGCGGCGGCGAACGAAAAGAACGTATCGATCGAGAGGACCAGCCGTGCTGCCGACGGATACTGAGCACGCCCCCACACATAGCTGAACACGATGATCGCCTGAAGCAGCATCCAGACGGTCACGCATACGGCGAACTTCAGCCGCGGTTCCGCCCAGTTGCCAGCGCGCAGCGCGCGGGCGAGCCAGCGCAGCCACAGCAGACAGCCGATCACACCAAGGGCAATCAAGATGGCGGAGTGCGCGGGGTAGGAGCGAAATGGCGAAAACAGTGGCTGGAAGTACTCGTACGCATGATTGACGAAGTGTTCTGCGCTGAAAGTCACCGCGCCGGGGTCTTGCTCGGGCACGCTCCCTCGCAGACGATCCAGCCAAATGCGAGGCAAGAAGTACGCGGGTGTGAGCGCATACACGAAGGCGAAAGGGCGCAAGAGCTTCCAGCTGACCAGTTTGAACGCGAACAGAAGAAGCAACAGCGGCGGAACGAAGAGGGCCGATTCGTAGCGAATGTTGGCGAACAGGCACAGGTTCATCCACAAGATCGCCGCCTTCGCGGGGCTTGGATGGCGTATGTGGTCGAGGAGGCTCTTGAGCGTGAGCAGCGCAAAGAAGCTTGCCAACAGATCGAACGCAGCCGAACGTGCCGTGATCAGCGTGATTGGATGTGAGGCCACGAACACGGCGGCAACCACGCCCAGCCTCTCTCCCGCCATGGATTGGGCGAGCTGGTACGCCACCACGATGAATGCCGCCAGTACCAGCAAATTGAACCAAAAGGCGTTGGTGTACGCATAGCCGCACACGGTGTGAACCAAGCTGACGAAGAAGGGGAACAATGCGGGACGGCGGTCGATGGCCACGTCGACGTCCCAGTAGCTACCGTAATAGTTCTTGCCCGAGACGGTGAAGGTGGGCGCCTTCGAGGTGAAGAGGTTCTTCGAGGTACCCACCAGGTTCGCTTCGTCCGAGAGCACGCGCAGAGCAGGTTCTACGGTGACCGCCACGATGGCGACCAACGCGATCGCGATGACCAACCCGGGCCAGTTCTGCTGCACCCAGGCGATTACCGAATGCCGGTCAAAGCCGCGACTGGCTTGGAAATACGTACCAGCCCAGCACAATACCGTCGCCATCAAGAAGTAGTAGGTCGTGTCGACGAAGAGCCGCCGCGTGAGCGCGAGGTCGCCGAGGCTGGCCACGAGCAAGCCCAACAGGGCTATCGGTAAGGCACCAAGGGCGATGGTGCTCGGCTTCCAGGCGGGTCGAATCACGGGTGGACCTCCGACGCCGTGGGGAGTCAGCCACCGGCGCGCGTACCGAGGCATGTCGCGTCACCGAGCGGGCTGCCACGCCGAAAGCGGCCTTCCGTCGTGGCGGCTCGTTTGCACGTGGCGTGGGTGATTTTCCTCCCCTC
>Ga0079224_100014409_pt1 | contig 11046 bp, 8 predicted proteins | sample Stecom2015_FD_80414 | JGI IMG/M metagenome (GOLD analysis project Ga0079224, IMG submission 80414) | Agricultural soil microbial communities from Utah to study Nitrogen management - Steer compost 2015 | ecosystem: Environmental > Terrestrial > Soil > Agricultural land | place: USA: Utah...
CATCGGTGAAGGTGCTGATCCTCCGCGTCCGCGTGCCCGTCGTGACGGCCAGTTCGACCTGAATCCGCTCGGCGGGCGCACCCGACGGCAGTTTCAGGTTCGCCAGGAGCAGCCGGGGCACGTAGCGGACGGCGACCGTCAGGTCGCGAATCGTCTGGAGGTGCGTCCGCACCTGGGACAATTCCAGGTGAAACTGCGTCGCCGCGTGGGCGCGGCTTTCGAGGACGGCCACCGGATCGAGCGGGCTGTCGGCGCGCAGGATGTCCTCGGTGGCAAGCACGCGCCGCTCGCCAAACAGGTTCAGCGGAGCTCTCTCGACGACCGGAACCGAGGGCCGCTCCGGAGCGGGTGTCGTGTCGTCTGCCGGCTGACGCGGAACGCTGGCAATCGGCCGCAGGCGGATGCGGGACGGAGTCGGGTCGGGCACGGCTACCTCCTCCTGGGGCCGTCCGGGCTCCAGTGGGAAGGTAGTGTCGGGAGGTAGGGGAACGTTGCTGCGTTACGTGAGGAACTTCTCGATGAAGACCTCGTTGACGTACTTGCGTCCGACGCGGGCGTGCCGCCTGGCGACACCAACGACCGAGAAGCCCTGCGCCAGATATGTGGCCAGCGCCACCGGGTTGTCTTCGCGCACGTAGGTGAAGATCTTTTCGTAGCCCATGCTGACCGCCCGCGCGATCGTGGCGGCAAACAGCGACCGGGCAACGCCGCGGCGTCTGTGCCGAAGCGCGACGTACGTCCCGATCACCGCGACATGGTCGAACGCCCGCGTGTATGTCGCAAACGGCTCGAGGCTCTGAAGGCCAAGTACGTGACCGTCGGCCACGGCGACGTGGAAGATGCCGCGTTCGGGAAACTCACGGATGAACCGGCGCTGCTCCTCCACCGTCACCGGCGTGTCGAGGGCCGTGTAGACCCCGGCCTCGATGATCGGATTGAGGATCCCGACAATCTCAGCCGCGTCCTCCAGGCGAACGTCCCGGACGTCGATCTTCAGCATCGTCATCGCCTTCTGTTCGTACTCCACCGGTGGTTCCCGCCCCACTTCCTCGTACTTCGTACTTCCAACTTCGTACTTCCCGAATGGCGCGACAGCGCCATTCGGTGGAGCCCCGGCTCCATTCCCCCTGTCAGCGCTTCCACACCCGGCCGGAAACCCCGCCAATTCCTCTGGATTGGTCGTCGGATCGATCTGGCACAGCCGTTGCCTTCACTCTGAGCGACTGCGCGCGCCATGCGACGCGCGGCTCATGCCAGAACCACACCCCATCCGCGCGGTGCGCGCGGCCCATCCCACGCGTCCCCGGCACTCGATGCCGGGGACCCCCGCCTTCGAGGTCGCTGCATTTGACCGACCTCGAAGGAAGTTCGAAGTACGAAGGCGGAAGTACGAAGAGAGGCAGCTGTTGCTGGCCTACACCTCGATCTGCCCTGTCGCGGCATTCCAGCGCACCTGGCGGCCCTGGCGCAGTGCGGCGTTGGCGATGTGCGACGTCCGGGCGGCCTCGTGTCCGACTCGGATGTTGGCATTCGGCACCCCGCGCGAGCGGATGCAATCGACCCAGTTCTGCAGGTGCGCAATCGACCCGTCAGCGTGCGAGCGGACGTAGATCTCGGGCTGTGGTGCGTACGTGCCCGGTACGTTCGGCGCGTCGTTCCTGTAGACGGCCAGGCGTGTCCTGTCGATCTTCAGCACCGCGTCCGTTCCCCTGAATTCGAGGCCGCCATCGTCGACCCGGCTGCCGTAGCTGCCGAGGTGCGCGACCTGAAAGTCGGGAAACTGGAGCGAGGCGATCACCGTATCGGGCGCTTCCCAGGCCGTGACGCGGTGATTCGTTCCGGTGGCCGAGGCCGACGCCGGCGCCTCCACATCGAGGTACCAGTGAACGACGTCGATCCAGTGCGTCATGAGATCGGTGAGCTGTCCGCCGCCGAAATCCCAGTAGTGCCGCCACTGATAGAAGCGCTGCGGCACGAACGGCTGCTCGGGCGCCGGTCCGAGCCAGGCCTGCCAGTCGAGTTTCTCGAGATCCACCGGCTGGAACGTGCCTGACCCGCCCATCTGGTACCAGTACAGATGGACGAACGTGACCTGACCGAGCCGGCCCGAGTCGACAATGTCCTTGCCGAGCCTCCAGTGGTCCCAGCTTCGCTGCTGGGTCCCGGTCTGGACGACCTGCTTCGAGGCCTCGACAGCCTGCACCATCTGCTCACCTTCCTCGATCGTGTGGGAGATCGGCTTTTCGACGTAGACGTCCTTACCCGCCGAGACGGCGTCGATCGTCATCTGCCTGTGCCAGTGATCGGGTGCCCCAATCAGCACGGCGTCGACGTCGGCATTGTCGAGAATCCGGCGATAGTCGTTGACGCGAACGGCACCCGGTGCCGCGATCTCGGCGGCCTGGAGCAGCCGCGGTTCGTACACGTCGCAGATCGCGTTGATCTCGACGCCGTCCAGGTCCTTGAGCTGATTCATCAGGCCCCTGGCGCGGCCGCCCGTCCCGATGATGCCGACACGGATGCGATCGTTGGCGCCCTGCACCGTCGAGGCTGCCAGCTTCGTCCCCAACGCCGCAACCGTCGCCGCCGTCGTCGACGCGAGAAACTCACGACGCGTATGACGCATGGTTCCGCCTCCTTGTTGTAGAAGCCCATTGTAGGCACGGTCCAACGGTGGGTGTACGCGTCGTGCTACAGTCGGAAGCGGTCGGCTCCCCGCAGCCATTCGCGTTCGGAGGCCCTCGTGCCCTCAGCCCGGATTGTCATCACGGCGCCGCTCACCGAAATCATCGACCACGCCGGCTACTTCATCCAGATGAGCATGGCTTCGTTGCCTGTCTGGCTCGAAGGCATCATCGATCGCAAATATCCAGCCTGGCGATCCCTCGAGTGGAACGACGACGGCACCGCCCGCTACATGCCGGCCGGCGCGCGCGTGCTCGAGGCCACGCTGCTGCGTCACTTCCCGGCCGGCGATGTCGTCTGCTGCTATCCCGACGACCTGGACCGGTTCATCGGACCGGAGACGCGGGTCGTCGCGATCTCGACCCACAACCCGATTGGTGTCACGTTCGCTGCGGGGGTCTACGCTTCGATCTTCGGGTCGGCCAATCAGCCGATCAATTCGCACTATTCCCGCGAGCTGTTCGTGAAGGTCAAGGGCCACCCGTACCGCAGCCAGTTCAAGGTGATCGTCGGCGGATCGGGCGGGTGGCAGATTGCCCAGACGAACGCCTGGGACGACCTCGGCGTCGATTGCGTCGTCGAGGGCCGCAGCGAGTCAGCCGAAACGATCGCCCTGTTCGAACGGGCCCTGGCCGGCGAGGAGATCCCGCGCGAAGTCGACGTGCACCATCCCAGTGACCGCAATGCCATCATCTTTCCCGACAAGCGCACGACCTTTGGCGTTGTCGAGATGACGACCGGGTGCGGCCGGCGGTGCCAGTTCTGCCTGCCAGACCTCAATCCGCAGATCGACCTGCCGAAAGACCGCATCATGACGTCGGTGCGGGCCAACGTCCGCGACGGCAACAGGCAGATCTCGCTGGCGACCGAAGACATGTTCATCTGGGGGCAGGTGCGGACGAACGTCCCCTTCTACTTTCCCAATCGCGAAGCCCTGCTCGATCTCTACGAGAGCGTTGTCACCACGCCGGGCGTCGATCAGCACGTGCTCAGCCATTCGACGATCGCCCCGGCCGTGGTCGATCCGGTCCTGATCCGGAGGCTCTCCGATCTGCTCCTCGACAAGAGTCCGATCCGCGTCAAGGCGCTCAGCACACATCCCGACGGGAAGGTTCTGGTTCCGCTCATCGGACTCGAAACGGGATCGGTGCGGCTGGCCAAGCAGATCATGCCCAGCAAGGGTGTGCCGTTTCCGATCGACGACTGGCCGAGCATCATCGTGCGCGGCCTCGAGATCCTGAACGCGAACAACTGGTTCCCGGCCATGACGCTCATCATCGGGAGTCCAGGCGAAACCGACGAGGACGTCAGGGCGACGCTCGATCTGATCCTCGAGGTCGAGCGGCGCGGGCTGTTTGCGTTCTTCATTCCCTCGATCTTCACGCCGCTCCATGACACGCGCATGGCCGACAAACGTGGTGTCGACACGACCCGCCAGCTGACGCCGCTCCAGTGGCAGCTTCTGATGAAGTGCTGGAAGATGAACCTTCGCCCGGGCCAGGCGAGCTGGTGGGGTCCGACGGCGTGGCGCATGGGCGCAATCGGCCTGTGGGCCTGGAAGCTGAGAAAGCTGAACGGACCGGCGTTCACCTGGCCGCTGCTGATGTTCGCCAGCGCCCTTCCGGAGTCCTGGATGGTGAAGCTGGGCAAGCTCTACGCAGGGCGCCCACTGACGATCAAGTCGCGGAAGGAACTGCTCGCGACCATCAAGCCGAGTCAGCGGCGCCACGTCCGGCTCGATACGGGAGACATCCCTGACGACTGGACCGAGGCCGCCGACGTCGTCGCCTGAACACGTCGCACAATCAATTCATGCGCATCGTCATCGCTGGAGGAACCGGTCTGCTCGGGTCGGCCCTGACACGCAGACTGCTCGGGGACGGGCACGACGTCGTCCACCTGACCCGCGGCTCAGCCGGTCAGTCCGGCGGAGTCCGCCGTGTGATCTGGGTGCCGGATGGGTCCAGCGGCGCCTGGGCTCGCGAACTCGACGGCGCCGGGGCCGTCGTCAATCTCGCCGGCGCCAGCATCGCCGACCGGCGATGGACCGAGACATACAAGGCGCTGATTCGATCGAGCCGCATCGACAGCACACGCAGTCTCGTGGCGGCCGTCCTCGCGGCGGCGACCCGGCCACCTGTCTTCGTGCAGGGTTCGGGCATCGGTATCTACGGCGCTGGACAGGCCGACACCGTCTTCACCGAAGACGCAGCCCCCGGTACGGACTTCTTCGGGCGTCTCGCCGCCGACTGGGAGGGCGAAGCCGCGCCCGTGGGCGCGGCGGGGAGCCGGCTGGTGTACATCCGGACCGGACTGGTGCTCGCGCGGCAGGGCGGGGCGCTGCCTCCGATGATGCGGCCGTTTCTCTTCTTTGTCGGCGGCCGCGTGGGCGGCGGTCGGCAGTGGATGCCGTGGATCACGATCGACGACTGGGTCTCGATTGTCGTGTGGGCGATCGACCGTGGGGATGTTCACGGTCCGTTGAATGCCGTCGCACCGAATCCGGTCCGCAATCATGAGTTCGCCACAGCGCTCGGCCGGGCGCTCGGCCGTCCAGCATGGCTGCCGGCACCGGCCCCTGCCTTGCGGCTGCTGCTCGGACGGGAAATGGCCGACGAGTTGCTGCTGGGCGGGCAGCGCGCGATTCCCGCACGTGCTGAAGCACTCGGCTTCAGATTCGCGCATCCCGGAATCGATGGTGCGCTGGCGCACGTGCTGGCATCCCCGAAGCCCGGAGCGTAGCGCGACGCGCGGAGGGACACATAAACTTATAGGTCATGCTCCTCCGTGTGTTTCTTGCCCTGTCTTTGTCTCTGCTCGTTGCTGCCCCTTCCGCCGCCCAGGACCAGGAACCACCACCCTCGAATCAGTGGCGCTACAACGTGGGCGGCGGCCTGTCACTGACGAGCGGCAACAAGGACACCTCCACCTACAATGCGGCGTACGACGTCACGTTCCAGGCCGGCGAGAATCACACCTTCAAGTCCGACGCTCTGCTGCTGCGCGGCACGACCAGCGGCGAACTGTCACACGACAGGTTCGGCCTGCGGCTCCGGGAAGAGCGGCGCATCAACGAGCACGTATTCGTGTTCGGCCAGGGCCAGTACTCACGCGACAGGTTCAAGCGCATCCAGTACCTGGTGGCTCCGACCGGCGGCATCGGCCTGACGGCGGCTTCGACCGAGGCGACGACCCTGACATTCGATGTCGGCGCGGGTGGTGTCTGGGAGAAGAATCCCTACCAGGACGTGCGGGCATCCGGCGCATTGACGTTCTCGGAGAAACTGCGGCAGACCGTCTCGTCGACGACCGCCCTGACGCAGTCGGTCTCGGCGCTGTGGAAGACCGAGGATCTGTCTGACGCGATCTACGAGCTGGGCATCGGCCTGGCGGTCGGACTCAACTCGCACCTCCAGCTGAAGATCGAGGCGCTCAACACCTACAACACGCGCCCGACAGGCACGGCCGTCCGCAAGAACGACATCTCGACGGTGTTTGCCGTGGCGCTCAAGAACTGACAATCGGCGCGCCGGCCTCCGGCGACGCGCTTTGCCAGTCGAAACCCATGAGCGACGCGAGCGTGGCGGCGATCTGGCTCTGGGAAAGCGCGTCGTGATCGCGCCATTCGCCGCGGCGCTGCCAGGCGGGCACGGCAAAGGCGGCCCAGACGTTCTCGGCGCCGGCGACATCCGCACCGTGGTCGGTCCAGTCGTCAGCCGTGTTTCCCCGGCCGTGATCGGTCACGAGCACGAGGGCCGTACGGCCACGATAGTCCTCCTGTGCCTGCAGCCACGTCCAGAGTTCGCGCAGCCAGCCATCGACGCGGTGCAGGTGTTCGACCACGCGGATGTAGTGGCCCTGATGCGACCAGTCATCGGTGTCGTTGAGCGCAATCCACTGGACGAGCGGGCGATGGCGTGCAAGGTGCGACATCGCGAAGCGGAAGGTGTAGGCGTCGTAGCGCGATCCGTTCCACGGCGGGGCGGTCTCGGCCTGCATGGCACTGAGCTCACGAATCGCAGGATCGTCGGATTCGTACGCCATGAAGCCGGCATTGGTGAACACGTCGCCGTCACGTGATGCCGGAATCGACTGGAACGAACTCCACGATCCGAAAAGCGCCACCTGCTCGAGCGTCGCGTCGAGCGACCGCCTGAGGAACTGCAGGATGGTCTCGTGCGGATACCGCCGATTGTCGTTCGAGTCGACCTCATCGTCATGCGCCACTCCGAGCATCAGTTCGGCATAACCCGGATAGCTGAACCGATGACGATTGGACAGCCGCATGACGCTGCCCGCCGCCTGGTTGCCCGCGATCGAGGCATGGCGGACGAAGAACTCGTCCCACAGGAACGGCATCAGCAGACGACGCCGTTCCCCGGCCGTCGGCCGCCACCATCGTTCGAACAGAGCGTGCTCCTCGACGGGCTGTTTGCCGATCACCGACTGCAACAGATCCCGATCGAGTCCGCCGAACATCTCCTGAATGCGCACGCCGTCGATCGACACAACGACGAGGCGCGAGGCCGGCGATGTCTGCGAGCTGCTGGTCAAGTGAGGAGACACGGCCGCCGGCCGGACGAGACCGGCCAGCGGCGCAGCGGCAAGCGCGCCGAGAAAGTGGCGACGGCTGGGTGTCATGGCCGCAAGCATACGCCTGCGGGCATTTCACCAGATCGAGACCCGGTCCTCCGGCGCCAGATACATCGCGTCACCCTCGGCCACGTCGAACGCGTCGTACCACGCGTTCATGTTCCGGACCACCCCGTTGGTGCGGAAGGCCGTGGGCGAATGAGGATCCGATGTGACCTGGCGGACGAGCGCTTCCTCCCGCGTCTTGCTCTTCCAGACCTGAGCAAAGGCCAGGAAGAAGCGCTGATCACCGGTGAGGCCGTCGATGACGGGGGCCGGCTGACCGTCGAGCGAGATCTGATACGCGCGATAGGCCACCTCGAGACCGCCGAGGTCGCCGATGTTCTCGCCGAGCGTGAACCGGCCGTCGACGAACACGCCGGGCGCCGCTTCGTACTGGCTGTACTGATCGGCCAGCTGCGCCGTGCGCGCGTCGAACGCCGCGCGATCGTCGGCCGTCCACCAGTCGCGCTGGACCCCCTCCGCGTCGGACCGCGACCCCTGATCGTCGAACCCGTGTCCCATCTCGTGGCCGATCACCGCACCGATCGCCCCGTAGTTGACGGCCGGGTCGGCCCACTCGTCGAAGAACGGCGGCTGGAGGATCGCAGCCGGGAACACGATCTCGTTGAACTGCGGGTTGTAGTACGCGTTGACCGTCTGCGGCGTCATGAACCATTCGTCGCGGTCAGTCGGACGCACGAGGCGGGCGCCGTCGAACTCGCGGAAGAAGCGCCGGACCCGCCTGTAGTTGCCGAAGAGGTCGCCCGACACGATCTCGATCGCCGACAGGTCCTGCCACACATCGGGATACCCGATCTTCGGACGGAACCCTTCGAGCTTGGCGAGCGCTTCGGCCTTCGTCGCATCGGTCATCCAGTCAACCGCTTGAATTCGCTCGCCATAGGCGCGACGCAGGTTCTCGACGAGGTCGACCATCTTCTCCTTGGCGGAGGCCGGAAAGTGCCGCTCGACGTAGATACGGCCGAGCGCCTCACCGAGGCTTTCGCGCGCGCCGACGAGCATGACGCCGCGTTCCCAGCGATCGCGCTGCTCGGGCTGGCCGCCAAGGATCCGCCCGTGGAACGCGAAGTTCGCATCGTCAATCTCGGCCGAGAGCAGCGATGCGTTGCCACTCACCAGGTGATATGTCAGATACGCCTTCCACGTCTCGAGCGGAACCGACCGCGTGAGGTCGATGAGCGGTTGAATCACGTCAGGGTGAGAGACGTTGACCGTCGTGGCCTGGTCCATACCGCCCGCCTCGAGGAAGGCGCCCCAGTCGAACCCGGTGTACTTCGCGGCGAGTTCGTCGACGGTCGTCGGATTGAGGGTCTTGACCCTGTCACGCAGCTCGGCGCGAGGCCACTGCAGCTCGGCAATCCGCGTCTCGAGGTCGAGGATGGCCTTCGCCTGGCCGGCCGCCGCGTCCGCGGTGACTCCCGGTACGAACTGCAGCATCTGCTGGATGTGCGCGACGTACTGTTCCCGGATCGTCGCAAAGCGCTCGGCCGAACTCAGGTAGTACTCCCGGTCGGGCAACCCGAGGCCGCCCAGGCCGACGTCGAGGATGTACTTGTCCGGATCGAGACGGTCGATGCTCACCTCCTGATAGATCGGCGAGAGCGAATCGATGAAGTGCGACCGGCCGAACTCGGCAGGCAGCTCGGCGGCACTCGAGATCGCGGCGATGCGGTCGAGATCCGGCTGGAGCGGCGTGATGCCCGCAGCATTGACTGCGTCGACATCCATCCAGCTCGCGTAGTAGTCGCCGACCTTCTGCTCGGCCGACCCGGCCGCGTGATCCCCCGCCGCCAGCTCTTCGATGAGCACTCTCACCCTTTCGTCGGACTGGTCGCGAAGGATGTCGAAGGCTCCCCAGCGAATGCGGTCGGCAGGAATGTCGAACGTGTCGAGCCAGGTGCCGTTGGCGTAATGAAAGAAGTCGTCGCCCGGGCGAACCGACTCCTTGCGGGCCGTCAGGTCGACGCCGAACGTTCCGAGCGCCGGCGTACCCGTCTCGGCCGTCGTGCCGCCCCGGCTGCACGCCGACACTCCCGAAGCAACGACGACGGACGCAAACAGGATCGGTAAGCAGCGAGCGCGAATGGACGCGGACATGAGATCAGCCTCCTCGGATGGACCTGACCGACGAGCTTACTGCAACTGCTGCTCGGTGCAGCGCTGCGCGCAGTACAAAAATCGCCGCCGCCGACTAGTTGAGGTGCTCGGCGAGAAACTCGACGACCGTCTGCCAGGTTGGCGTGAAGGGTGCCGGATTCGAGACGCTGCAGTCGGCCGCCCTTGTCGATCGCATCGTCGCCGCCGCGCGGGTCATATCGTCGGTCAGAAAGGCGTTCCAGGGTCCGTGGCCGGCGGCCGGCAGGCTGATGAAGACCGACTCGTGGCAGGCCTTGTTCAGTGCCATGTAGAACCGCTCTCCCTGATTGTGCGGGACGAGCGGATCGGAGCCGCCGTGCAGGATCATGATCGGCGGATCGCCCTCGCTGATGTAGCGCGAGGGATCGGCGAGACGGACCTGATCCGGACACTCCTGGATGGCGCAGCCCATCAGTTGAGACTCGGGTGAGTCGGCCGGGACGTGGCAGAAGCCGGCGTTCGTGCAGGGCTGCAGCATCCAGGGATCCATCTCGAGAAAGTTCGTCGGCGGATAGAAAGCCACGGCCGCACGCACGGTGCTCGGTCCGCCCGTCGTGCCAACGCTGCCTTCCAGTTCGGGGACATCACCCGTCACCGCGGCCATCGCCGTCGTCCATCCACCTGAACTGTCACCCATGATTGCGATGCGATCGGGATCGAGGTTGTACGTCTGTGAGTTCGCGCGAAGCCAGCGGATGGCCGCTTTGATGTCGTGCAGCTGTGCGGGAAAGACGGCGGTCTGGCTGTTGCGGATTGACACACCTGCCACCGCGAAACCGGCCGGATTCAACTGCACCGCCACGCCGCCTGCACTGTTCCTGCCGTTCTCGGCGCGCCAGGCCGACCCACCAGTCCAGATCACCACCGGCAGCGGACCTGTGCTGCCGGCGGGGATGTACAGGTCGAGCTTGTGACCGAGACTCGTCGAGGGAACGGCGGGAGCGTAGTCGAGATTGGCGTGCGTGGGTGGTGGTCCCTGCGGCGCGCCACCGCGTCCGCCTCGTCCCCCTCCCTGGCCTCTCGCTCCCGGTGCCTGGCCGGCCAGGGGACCGACGGCCAGCGCCAGAATCAGAATGGACCAGATCCATGTGCGTCTCATTGCCAGCCCCACGCGAGGGAGTCTACAACGAGCACGCGCGGCGGATGCCCAGCCAGAGCCCGCGTCACTGCCGCACGAGCCAGGCCCGGGCGATCGGCCGCGAAAATGCGCCGTTCACGGCGTGCGATGTCGACCGCAGCACAGCTTCGTAGAACGTCCGGGCCGCGTCGGTCTCGCCCAGTTGCTCGTGGGCGCCGGCAAGCAGGAGCAGGATGAACGGATCCTCCTGATCGGCACCTTCGAGAGCGGCAATGGCTGCGGCAGGGTTGCCGAGATGGAACTCCACGTAGCCGACGAGGTACGGGAACTGGACCTCCTGGTCTTCGTTGCCGCCGCGGTCGAGGATGGCGCGAACGACTCCGATCTGACGTCTGGCTTCGTCCTCCTGACCTCGCCGCGCCGCAATGCGTGCCTGTGCGTGGGCCCAGCGCATGTCGTGCAGATCGACCAGCCAGTCGAGCCGGTCCTCG
>Ga0079224_100014410_pt1 | contig 11045 bp, 9 predicted proteins | sample Stecom2015_FD_80414 | JGI IMG/M metagenome (GOLD analysis project Ga0079224, IMG submission 80414) | Agricultural soil microbial communities from Utah to study Nitrogen management - Steer compost 2015 | ecosystem: Environmental > Terrestrial > Soil > Agricultural land | place: USA: Utah...
CGCGTCATCCACCTCCTCGGTCGTCCCAACGAGACCAGGCACATGACCGTCGCCGATCAGCAGGCCGTCATCTCCCCGAGCTGGTCCGTGCACTCCGGAGTGGGAACATCCGCCTACTCGTTCGTCTGGGCGATGGCCGGGGAGAACAAGTCCTTCGACGACATGGACACCTTCCCGGTGTCGGAGATGCGCTGACCTCCCCATGCAGATCGGGACATTCCCGATGCCTGCACATGCCCCGCACGATTCACGAGAGAGGAACCTCCACATGACGAACCGCACGGTGGTCATCACCGAGTGCGACCACGATGCCTTCGAACCCGAGAGCGCGGTGGCCGCTGAACGCGACCTCGAGCTCCGCATCGAGCAGTCGACCCCTGAGACCTTGGTCGGCAACATCCAGGACGCGGACGGGATCCTCGTGCAGTACGCGCAGATCACCGCAGAGGTGATGGACGGAGCGCCGAGCCTTCGTGCCATCGGCCGGTACGGGGTGGGCGTCGACACCGTCGACGTCGACGCCGCGACCGCCAGGGGCATCGCCGTGACGAATGTGCCGGACTACGGGACCGAAGCCGTCTCCGACCACGCGATCGGACTCGCGGTCTCGCTGGCTCGGGGCATCCCGCTCCTGGACCGCAGCCTTCGCGCGGGCACCTGCGACGTCAACCTGGCCAAGCCGCTCTTCGGCTTCCGGGATCGTGTGTTCGGCGTGCTCGGTCTGGGACGGATCGGGATTGCGACGGCGCGCAAGGCCGCTGGGCTCGGCTACAAGGTCATCGGATACGACAGCAGCACGACCCCAGGGGGTCGGAAGGGCGGCGTCGAGACGGTGTCCTTCGAGGAGCTGATCGAGCAGTCCCAGGTCCTCTCCGTCCACGTCCCTCTGACGGACGAGACCCGCGGACTGATCGGCGCGAAGGAGCTCGGTGCGATGCGGGACGACGCCGTGATCATCAATACGGCGCGGGGCGGCATCATCGACACGGGCGCTCTCGTCGACGCACTGCGTGACGGCGCCATCCTCGGTGCCGGCATCGACTGCCACGACCAGGAGCCGCTGCCGGCGACGCACCCCATCACCGCGTTCGACAACGTCGTGCTCACGCCCCATGCCGCCTGGTACACCGAGCAGTCCTACACCGAGCTCAAGCGACGCACCCTGGAGGGCGTCGCCGACGTGCTCGCCGGACGCAGGCCCAGGAACCTCGTGAACCCCGAGGTCCTCGAGCATCCGCGCTTCGCGACGGTGGCCGCGCAGAGCTGAGCCGCTGCCGAGGTGAACGCGCGAAGAGGCGCCCCCGCGGATGTCGCGGAGGCGCCTCTTCCCGTGCGGAGCAGGTCAGACGAGGGAGACGATCCCGTAGATGACCAGGACCAGCACGAACCCGGTGACGGACTCGATGGTCTGCTGCACGGTCCAGGTGCGGAGGGTCGTCTTCACGTCCATCCGAAGGAGCCTGGAGACCAGCCAGAACCCTGAATCATTGACGTGTCCCGCCAGCACGGAGCCGGCGGCCAGGGCGAGCACGATGCACGCCACCTGCAGCTGATTCAGATCGCTCGCGAGCACTCCGGGCGCGACCAGCGCTGCAGCTGTGGTCAGGGCGACCGTCGCCGATCCCTGTGCGATGCGGATCGCCGCGGCGATGATGTAGGCCGCCAGGATCAGCGGAATGCCGAGCGCCGAGAGCGAGTCGGCGATCGCGTCACCGATCCCGGTGGCTCGCAGCACGCCGCCGAACATGCCTCCCGCGCCGGTGATGAGGATGACCGAGCAGACCGGGCCGAGCGCGTTGTCCAGCGTCCGCTCGATCGCCGTGCCGCTCTTGCCGCGTCGGAAGCCGAGCAGGAGCGTCGTGGCGATGACCGCGATCAGCAGGGCCACCGGGGTCTGGCCGAGCATGCGCAGAGCCTCGACCCAGCCAGCCTCGGCATCCACCACGCCGGCGGTGCCCAGGGCGTCCAGGCCGGTGTTGAGGAGGATCAGGAAGAGCGGGAGCAGCAGGAGGAACACCACGGTCCCCGGTCCCGGGGGATTCTCGATCTCCTCTTCCTCGCCGGTCATCTCGCCGAACACTGCATCCGGGACGTCCACGAAGAAGCGCCGCGCGACGACCTTCCCCCAGAGGTGGCCGGAGACCCACCAGATCGGGAACACGACGAGAAGACCGAGCAGCAGCACGTACCCGAGGTTCGCCTCGACGAACTCCGTCGCGGCGACAGGGCCAGGGTGCGGCGGCAGGAACACGTGCATGGTGGACAGCGCGGCCGCCACCGGGAGCCCGACGGCGAGCAGGTTCATCCCGAGCCGCCGCGCGACGGCGTAGACGATCGGGATCATCAGCACGAAACCTGCATCCATGAAGATGGGGAAGCCGATGAACAGCGAGGCGACGCCGAGGGCGAAGGGGGCGCGGTGCTCGCCGAAGACGTCGATCATCTTCTCGGCGAGGGCGCGTGCTCCCCCTGAGGTCTCCACGAGCGCGCCGAGCATCGCTCCGATCGCCACGAGGAGCGCGACGTTCCCAAGGGTGCTGCCGAAGCCGGCGACGAGCGTGTCCACGACGTTGCCGACGGGAATGCCGGCTGCGAGCGCGGTCAGGAGGCTGACGATGATGAGCGCCAGGAAGGCATGCACCTTGAAGCGCATCACCATCAGAAGCAGGAGGAGGACGGCGACGACTGCGACGCCGATGAGGCCGCCGGTGCCGAGCCAGCTCTCCCAGCCGGTCTCTTCTATCCACTCCATCGTGGTTCCTTTCTGTCGGGCAGGGCAGAAGCGCCTGCCCAGGTGGGATGGGGAGGTCGGTCAGGCGATGTGGGAGCCGCCGTTGACGTCGTAGGTCACGCCGGTGAGATAGCCGCCCTCGCGACCGAGGAGGAAGTTGATGACACCGGCGACGTCATCGACGGTGCCGACTCGTCCCACAGGGAGCTCCTTCAGGAGGAACTCCTTGCGCTCGTCGGTCAGGCGGCCGCCCATGATGTCGGTGTCGATCGAGCCGGGGGAGACGGTGTTGGCCGTGATCCCGTAGGGGCCGAGCTCCCGCGCGAGGGTCTTGGCGATTCCCATGAGCGCGGCCTTGGATCCGGAGTACGCCGCACGGCCGTACACCCCGCCGCCTCGCTGCGCAGAGGCGCTCGCGATGTTCACGATGCGACCGAGGGAGTGCTCCACCATGATCGGAGGGACGGCGCGGGTCACATAGAAGGTGCCGTTGACGTTGACGTCGATGACCCGCTTCCACTCCTCCGAGGTGACCTCGAGGAACGGGACGGGCGACGAGACCCCCGCGTTGTTCACGAGGCCGACGATCTGCGGGAGCTCGGCCTCGATGCGGGAGACGGCCTCGCCCACCGCCTTCTCGTCGCTGATGTCGACCCCGAGGCCGAGGGTGGGGACGCCGTGCTGCTCGGCGACCTCCGTCGCGACGCCCTCGCTGGCCCCCTGGTCGAGATCGATCACCGCGACGGCCCAGCCGTCCTTTGCGAGTCGATGTGCGGTCGCGCGGCCGATGCCGCGCGGGGATGCGGCCCCGGTGACGATCGCCGTGGGGGTGGTGGGGAAATCGGATGCCGGGTAGGGCGTGAGCGCCATCGGGCTGCCTCCTTGCAGTGGAACGTCTGGTCGGCGCAGATAGTACACAATATATAATCTGTTCGGGAGTGATCCACGACGATCGATGAAGAGGTGTGAATGTCATGGCCAGCACGACAGCGGTCCTCGGGCTCGGCCCGATGGGCGCACCGATCGCTCGGAACCTGCTGCGCGCAGGGATCCCGCTCCAGGTGTGGAACCGGACCCGCGGGACTGCTCTGCCGTTCGCGGACGAGGGCGCCGAGGTCCGCGACCAACTGGCCGGGATCGACGCGGCCGTGATCCTGTCGGTCCTTCCCGATGTGCCCCATCTGCGCGGGAACCTCACGGAGGAGGTCCTGGAGGCATGGAGCCGTGTCCGCCCGCTCCTGGTGATCATGTCGACGACGTCGCCCGCGCAGGTGGAGGAGCTCGCATCCGACCTCGCGCCGTGGGGCATCCGCGTGGCCGACGCGCCGATGTCCGGCGGGGATCGCGGGGCGCGGGAGGCGACCCTCAGCCTCATGGTCGGTGCCGAGGAGCGGGACTTCGTCGAGCTCGAACCCGTTCTGCGAGCGCTCGGCCGCACGGTCGTCCGCTTCGGGGGTCCCGGCGCCGGGTCGCTGGTGAAGCTCGCGAACCAGGTCGTCGTGGCCGGCACGCTGAGCGCGATCGGCGAGGCTATCGCCCTGGCCGAAAGGGCGGAGATAGACCCGAGGCTGCTCGTGCAGGTGCTCGAGGGAGGACTCGCCTCCAGCGCAGTGCTCTCCCTGAAGAAGGAGAAGCTGCTCGACGGCGACTACAGTCTGGGCGGTAGCGCCGCGAATCAGCTCAAGGATCTGGTCTACGCCTCCGACGCCGCCGAGCGGCTCGAGGCGCACGCTCCGATGACGCACATGCTGCAGGGAGTCTTCGACGAGATCGTGCAGTTCGGAGACGGGGGGCAGGACCACAGCGTCGTGCTCGAGCACTTCCGCCGAGGCGCCGGCCGGCGCAGCGGGGCATCAGCTGCTGCCGGAGACGAGGAGAACCATGGCGGATGAGACAGTCGCGCGAGTTCCGCTGACCGATGCGGTCCACGATCGGCTCCTGGAGATGATCATGGACGGCTCTCTCGCCCCCGGGGCACCCCTTCGCGTCCAGGCCCTGGCGGCACGGCTCGGCGTGAGCCAGACCCCGATCAGAGAATCTCTCGGGCGCCTTGCCGGATCCCAGCTGGTGGTCCGGGCGCCGATGCGCGGCTACGCGGTCGCGCCCCTTCTCTCCGACAAGGAGGTCGTCGAGCTCATGCAGGCGCGGCTGCTCCTCGAATCGGAGATCGCCGCCCAGGCCGCAGGCGCAGAGGGGCTCGACGACGCCCTTCGGGTGAACCTGGAGCGATCGCGCCGGGTGGAGGTCGGCCCGGCCTACGAGAACTATCGCGAGTACCTGGAGCTGAGCGCCGAGTTCCACACCCTCATCGGCCAGGCGTGTGAGAACAGGTTCCTCCGCTCCGCGCTGGAATCGCTGCCCGTCCACGTGCAGCGCTTCCGTCTCTTCGGGCCCGAGGGTGTCGATGACGTCGAGGTGTCCCTCGCCGAACATGACGCGGTGCGGCGCGCGCTCGCCACCGGCGACCCGGAGAGTGCCCGGCGCGCTGTGGAGGAGCACATCCGAGGAGTCGAGGCGAGGTCGAGACACTCCCTCGAGCGCTGACCGGCGCACAGGATCAGGCATGGAGTCCACGCACCGCCCCGCTCACCGCGAGACCGGATCCGCCTCCCCGCCGTGCAGGAACGCCTCCAGCGCCGCGCCGTCGGGCGCCCCCTCCCAGTCCCCGGGCGCGGTGCAGGCCAGCGCCCCGCAGGCGTTCGCGCGCTCGAGCCGGCCCGGGACGTCCTGCCCGTCCAGTCGCGCGCTGAGGTAGCCGGCGACGAAGGCGTCCCCGGCCCCGACCGTGTCGACCACGTCCACGCGATGCCCGGCGGCCTCGTGCAGCCGCCCGTCCACGAGCGCGGCCGCGCCGTCGGGGCCGAGCTTCGCGACCACCTCGCGGCCGGGCCGTGCGAGCGCGGCCAGGAGCGCGCGGGCATCGCTGCCGTCGACCTGCGGGGCCAGCAGCGCGAGCTCCTCCGCGCCGCCGAAGAGGACGTCCACGTGCTCGAGCACGTCCTCCAGCAGCTCGGCGAGATGCTCGGCGGAGCCCAGGCGGGAGCGGTGGTTCACGTCGAGGCTCACCGTGGTGCCCGCCGCGACCGCGCGCTCCACGGCGATGCGCATGGCCTCCCGTGCGGACGGTGACAGAAGCGGGGTGATGCCGCTGACGTGCAGGATCTCCGCCTCCTCGATCAATCCGTCGGGAAGGTCCGCGGGGGAGAGGGCGGAGGCGGCGGAGCCGGCGCGGTAGTAGTCCACACGGGTGGTCGTGCCCGTCGGGCGGGACTTCAGCATCAGCCCCGTCGGACGTTCGGGATCCACCGCGCAGCGCACCTCGACACCCTCGCCCCGGATCTCCCGCACCACGCGCGTGCCCAGCGGGTCGGCCCCGACCCGGCTGATCCAGGCGGCCTGCACCCCCAGGCGCTGCAGCCCGATGGCGAGGTTCGACTCGGCGCCGCCCAGGGAGATGTCGACCGAGGGGAGATGCGCGAGCGAGCCGATCGTGCCGCTGCGCAGCAGCGCCATGGTCTCGCCGACGGTCACCACGCGGGCGCGTGCGCTCATGCCGCGGCCTCGCGCGTGGTCACGGCGACGAACTGCGCCGCCCGCTCCGCGAGCGCCTCGAGGCTCCCGCCGGAGAGCGCATCGCCCAGCAGCGGTCCGCCGACGGAGACCGCGTCGGCCCCGGCGCGAAGCCAGGCCTGCGCGGCCTCGAGGTCCACGCCGCCCGAGGGCACCACGCGGATCCCCGGGAAGGGGCCGCGCAGGTCCTTCACGTAGCCGGGCCCCACGACGGAGGCGGGGAACACCTTCACCGCCGCCGCCCCCGCTGCCCATCCCGCGTGCAGCTCGCTCGGGGTCAGCCCGCCGGGCACGATCGCGATGCCGGCGTCGGCGGCCGCCTCGAGCAGGTCCGCACGGGTGATCGGGGTGACGATGTAGTGCGCGCCCTGCCGTGCGGCCGTGGCCAGGTCCGACGGGTCCGTGACGGTGCCGATCCCGATGTCCATCCGGTCCCCGAAGCGCTCGAGCAGCTCCGGCAGCGCCTCGAGCGTGCCGGGCGTGGACAGGGTCAGCTCGACCGAGCGGATGCCGGCGCCCGCGAGGGTCTCGAGCACGGGGGCGTACTGGTCCGCCTCGCGGCCCCGGATCACGACGATCAGGCGGGCGGCGGCGGTGCGCTCGGGGAGCGCGGGGCGGGCGGTGTCGGTCATGCGGGTCTCCTGGGAGGTCGGGCGGGCGGCGGACGGGCTCAGAGGGTCAACAGCACCTTGGCGGAGCGGGAGGCGTCCCGCGCGGTGGCGAAGGCCTCCGGCGCCTGGTCGAGCGGGATCGTCTGGGTGACCACGGCGTCGAAGCGCGCATCGCCCGCGAGCAGCGTGATCGCCTCGTCGATCTCGACGTCGAAGCGCTGGGTGCCGCGCAGCTGGACCTCCTTGGACACGAGCGCGGCGAGGTTCACCGGGATGTCCTGGTCCGGGAGGATCGCGACCTGCACGATGATCCCCGCGGGACGCACGGCCTGGACCGCGGAGGACAGCGAGACCGGCGCGGCCGAGCACTCGAGGACCACGTCGTAGGAGTTCGCCTCGGGCGTCTCCTCGGTGACCAGGATCGTGCGCTCCGCGCCGAGCGCGGCGGCGCGCTCCAGCGGCTCCGGGCGCACGTCGGTGACGTGCACGGAGGCGGCGCCCCGGTGCAGCAGCGAGGCGACGGCGAGCAGGCCGATCGGTCCCGCGCCCAGCACGAGGCAGTCCTTGCCCGCCACGTCGCCGGCGATCGTGACAGCGTGCAGGGACACGGCCAGCGGCTCGGCCAGGGCGCCGCGCTCCAGCGGCAGCGAGTCCGGCAGCACGCGCAGGTTCGCACGGTCGATCACGAGGAACTCCGCGGCGGCGCCCTGACGGTGCGGGGTCACCGAGGCGCTGCCCAGGTAGTCGCCGCCCGGCCACAGGTGGGGGCGGTCCTCGATGCCGGGGGCGCTGGTGCCGTAGCGGGCCGGGTGCACGGTGACGGGGGTGCCCGGGGCGAGCTCGCCGCTGGGGTCCAGGTCCACCACGGCCGAGAGCTCGTGGCCCGGGATCAGCGGCTCCGTGATGACGTAGGCGCCGTTCGCCCCGTTGTAGTAGTAGTGCAGGTCGGAGCCGCAGATGCCGACGTAGGCGACCTTCAGCCGCACCTGCCCCTCACCGGGCTCGACGATCGGGACGTCCTCGAGGCGGGCGTCCTCGGCGGCGTGGATGAACAGGGCCTTCATCAGCGGTTCTCCTTCAGGGATGCGTCCAGGGCCTCGGCGGCCGCGGCGCGCGGACCCGAGGTGACGAGGGTGGTCAGCAGGGCGCCGACCAGGTCGGTGAACTCCTCGCGGGCGGCGAGCTCCTCGGTGAGGCAGCCGCTCTCGAGCAGGATCCTCGCATGCTCTGCCGGGGAGCTCGCCCGGGCGGCGACCTCCTGCAGACGGGCCTGGGCGGGGTCGGTCATCGCGCGCGCCTGCTCGCCGGGATCGAACCCGCGCGGCGGGGCGATGCAGGCGAACCAGGCGGCGACGGTGAGGGCCAGCAGCGCGGGCGTGCGGCCGGCCTCGAGGTGGTGCAGGGCCGGGACGGGGATCCGCTGCGGCAGCCGCATCGACCCGTCGGAGCCGACCTGGCGGGTGCGGTGGCCGAGGTCGTGGTTGTGCCAGCGTTGGGAGAGGTCCTCGAGATAGGCGTCGGGGTCGAATCCCGCGGGCTGGTCGATCGTGGGCAGCATCTCCTCGCGGATCAGGTGCATCGTCGCCTCCGCGATCCAGTCCTGGTCGAAGGCCTCGGGGATGGTGACCCGGCCGTCGAGCGCCCCGAGATAGGCGATCAGGGAGTGGGGGCCGTTGAGCAGGCGGAGCTTCACCTGCTCGTAGCGCTCGACCTCGGAGGCGTCGGGGGTGAGGATCGCGCCGCCGTGCTCCCAGGCGGGGCGTCCCGCGGCGAAGTCGTCCTCGACCACCCACATCGAGAAGTGCTCGGCGCGCACCGGGGCTTGGTCCCGCACGCCCAGCAGCGCGGCGACCTCGTCGCTCGTCGCCGCGGTGGTGGCCGGGACGATCCGGTCGACCATCGCGTCGGGGAAGGAGACGCGCTCCCGCACGAAGCGCAGCACGTCCTCGGGGGCGTTCGAGAGCTCAAGGAACTCCTCGACCATCCGGCGTGCGGTGCGGCCGGCGGCGGAGACGTTGTCGCAGGGCAGCATCGTGAACGGCTCCCCGCCCTCGGCGCGGGCTGCGAGGCCCCGGGCGAGCAGGCCGATCACGGTGCGCGGCGTGCCGGCGCCCTCGAGGTCCGCGCGCAGGGCGGGGTCGTCCACATCCAGCCGCCCGGTGCGCGGGGAGACGTAGTAGCCGCCCTCGGAGACGGTGAGTGTGAGCAGGCGGCGGTGCGGGTCCGCGATCTCGCGCACCACCCGGCCCGGCTCCTCGGTCATCACGCCGAAGCCGCGATGCACGTCCACCAGGTCCGCCCGGGTGCCCGCGTCGGACATCTCGAGGACGGAGTAGATCCCGTCCTGTCGCGCCATCGGCTCGATCACCGAGCGCGAGCGGTTCGCGAAGCCGACGATGCCCCAATCGCCCTCCTCCGCGGCGAGCGCGCGGGCGGTGTGCACGGCGGCGTGCGCGCGGTGGAAGGCGCCGAGGCCCAGGTGGATGATGCCGGCACGCGCCGGGTCCAGCGGAGCGGAGGCGCCCAGCTGCGGCAAGGAGCCGAGGCGGGAGCGGTCGAGCCGGGGTGCGGGGGCGACGTCGGACACGGGGCCTCCTGGTCGATGCGAGATCGCGGGGACGCCGCGATGCGGTGTCCCGACGGCGGCGAGGGCTGCTGCTCGAGCATCGCACCTCGTCGGACGTTTTGCATAACAGAACGCATGTTTCGGAACACGCAACAGCTTAGCAAGGCGGGCGTCCGACGGGAATCTCCACCACCGACGGCCCGACGAGCGGGGCCCCGGGACGCCTCCTCGCATCCCGGGGCCCCGCCCGTCGGCCGACCCGCGCACCGGCCGGCCTGCCGGCTCTCACACCTCGTCGCCGACGGTGATCGCCTCGGCCTCCTCGGCGGCGCTCAGGTGGTGCTCCTGGCCGACCGCGGCGAGGTGCCGTCGGCCGATCGTCAGCATTGCAATGCTGAGCGCGAGGGCGAGCGCCGCGAGCAGGTAGGGGGCGCCGGCGGTGGTCGCCGCCGCGAGGGGGCCGGCCACGGCCGGGGCGATCGCGCCGCCCAGGAAGCGCACGCCGGAGTACGCCGAGCTCGCCACGCCGCGCGGCAGGTCGGTGGCCTCCATGACCGTCTCGGTCAACGCCGTGTTCATGATGCCCAGCAGCAGTCCGCCGATCACGATCAGCACGATCATCGCGGTCATCGAGGTGTGGACCAGGGCGAGCGCCACCATCAGCACGGTGAGCAGGCCGAGCGTGGTCAGCAGCGTCGGGATCAGGCCCAGGCGGCGCGTCAGCACGGGCGCGGCGAACACCGAGGTGATCGCGAGCGCGAGGCCCCAGCCGAAGAACACCCCGCCGATGCCCATCGCGCCGAACTCCATGCCGTGCGCGGCCGCGGCGGCCTCGAGCGGGAAGGGGGAGTAGGCCAGCAGGGTGAAGAAGCCGAAGTTGTAGAAGATCGCAGTCAGCGCCAGGGTGCGCAGCGCCGGGTTCCCGAGCGCCCGCAGGGCTGCGAGCGGGGAGACGTGAGCGGGCTTCGCCTCGCGCTGCAGCAGCACCGCGATCGCGAGCGCGCCGATGCCCATCAGTACCGCGGTGCCGGCGAAAGGTGCGCGCCAGGAGACGGAGCCGAGCAGGCCGCCGAGCAGCGGCCCGAGCGCCATGCCGATCCCGAGCGCGGTCTCGTAGAGGATGATCGCGCCGCCGCTCGGGCCCGCGGTGGCGCCGACGATCGCGGCGAGGGCGGTCGAGATGAACAGTGCGTTGCCGAGCCCCCAGCCCGCCCGCAATCCGATGATCTCGTTGACCGACCCGGCGCCAGCGGCGAGCGCCGCGAAGAGCACCACGAGCACGAGGCCGATCATCAGCGTGCGCTTCACGCCGACGGCGGAGGCGAACCAGCTGGTGAAGAACATGGCGATCGCGGTGATGAAGAGATAGCTGGTGAACAGCAGCATCGCCTGCGAAGGGGAGGCGTCCAGCTGCGTGCTGATCGCGGGGAGGATCGGGTCCACCAGGCCGATGCCCATGAAGGACACGGTCGCGGCGAAGGCGATCGCCCACACCGCGCGCGGCTGGTGGAAGGCGTCGCGCAGCGTGGGCGCCGACGGGGCCGCCTGCGCGGCGGCCTGGGTGGTC
>Ga0079224_100014411_pt1 | contig 11045 bp, 10 predicted proteins | sample Stecom2015_FD_80414 | JGI IMG/M metagenome (GOLD analysis project Ga0079224, IMG submission 80414) | Agricultural soil microbial communities from Utah to study Nitrogen management - Steer compost 2015 | ecosystem: Environmental > Terrestrial > Soil > Agricultural land | place: USA: Utah...
CTGTGGGCGCAGGGCAAGCTGATCGGCAAGGTCGGCAGCGTGTTCGTCGCCAGCGCCACCCAGCACGGCGGCCAGGAGAGCACCCAGCTGACCTTCCTGCCCACCCTGCTGCACCACGGCATGGTGGTGGTCGGCCTGCCCTACAGCTGCGCCGAGCAGATGGGCATCGACGCGGTCAACGGCGGCAGCCCCTACGGTGCTTCCACCATCACCGGCGGCCAGGGCGAGCGCATGCCCAGCGACAAGGAACTGGCCATGGCCCGCTTCCAGGGCAGGCACGTCGCCGAAATCGCCGCCAGGCTGGCGGGCCGCTAGGCTCCCGCGCGCCTGCCGGACCGCGCGTCCGGCAGGCGGCAGCCGAACCCGAACCAGGAGCACTGCAGGAGGCAGAGCCCATGATCATCCGTCCCGGCGCCGAGCGCGGTTATGCCGATCACGGCTGGCTGCGCTCCTACCACACTTTCTCATTCGCCAATTATTTCGATCCGCAGCACATGGGCTTTCGCGCCCTGCGCGTGATCAACGAAGACCGGGTTACCGGCGGCAACGGCTTCGGCGCGCATCCGCACCGCGACATGGAGATCATCTCCTACGTGCTCGAGGGCGAGATGGCGCACCGCGACAGCATGGGCAACGGCACCATCATCCGTCCCGGCGAGGTGCAGCGGATGAGCGCCGGCACCGGCGTGGTGCACAGCGAGTTCAATAATTCGCCGGACAAGCTGCTGCATTTTCTGCAGATCTGGATCCTGCCGGAGCGCGCCGGGCTGACGCCGAGCTACGAGCAGAAGGCCTTCCCGTCCGCCGAGCGGCAGGGCCGCTGGCGGCTGGTCGCCTCCCGCGACGGCCGCGAGGGCTCCGTCACCGTGCATCAGGATGTCTCGCTGTACGCCGGGCTGTTCGCGAGCGGCGACGGCGGCCGCTATGAAGTTCCGGCCAATCGCTACGCCTGGCTGCACCTGGCCCGCGGCAGCGCCGAGGTCAACGGCGTGCGGCTGCAGGCCGGCGATGCCGCCGCCTTCGAACCGGGCGAGGCGATCGAGCTCGCCGCGGCAGACGAGGCCGAGGCACTGCTGTTCGACCTGGCCTGAGGCCGGCTGGATCAATTGCCGTCAAATTCGGGGCCTTCGCTCACCCTTCTTTGCCGGCATCGTCGCCCTGCCTGGAGGGCGAATTCTGGGCGACCGTTCTGGCGGCACGCCTCGCCCGCAACAGCCGCCAGCCCTGGTACATCAGGGCCAGCCCGCCCCACATGCCAAGTCCGGCCAGCGGATAGGCCAGCAGCCGCGGGAACAGCAAGGCCACCACGGCCAGCAGGCACAGCAGGGCGCCTCCGAGCAGCGCCAGCCGCGCTTCGATCGGCCCCAGCTCGCGACGGTCCGCAAAGGCGGCGCCGATGGTGTGGCCGATGCGGCTGGCACCGGCGATGGCCCGCCCTGCGCTGCCGCTGCCGCGCAGGTGGTGCGGCTGGCGCGGTCGGTCCGGGGTACGGGCGCGCCGACGCTTGTCCAGCACCACCTCGGTGGCGTTAGCGAGATCCTCCAGATACATCTGCTCCATGGCGGCGGCAAAGGATTCGTCCTCCACCACGGCATCCAGTTCGCAGTTACCGAACCAGCTGGCGATGTTGAGGTTGGTGGAGCCGACACGGGCCCAGTTCCTGTCCGCCAGCGCGGTCTTGGCGTGCAGCATGCTGCCGTTCCACTCGAAGATCCGCACCCCGGCTTCCAGCAGCGCCCTATAGCCAGCCCGCGACAACGGGCGCAGCAGCGGGATGTCGGTGGAGTTCGGCAGCAGCAGGCGCACGTCGACGCCGTCGCGGGCTGCAGCGCGCAGGGCCTCGACGTACGAGGTCGTCCCGGCGTAGTAGGCATCGGTCAGCCACAGCCGTTCGCGCGCCAGCGCCGCGATCAGCTGGTCCAGGCGCAGCATGCCGGCGGTGGCCGGCTCGGTAGCGACGATGCGCATGCTCATGTCGCCGGCCGGTGCCGGCGTCTCGATGCGCGCGCTGGCCGGCAGCGGCTCGCCGGTGAGCGCCCACATGCGCGCGAAGGCGCGCTCGACGTCGGCGACTGCGCAGCCGCGGATCTCGACACCGGTGTCCCGCCACGGCGCGATGCCGCGCTTCGGGTCGCCTTTCCACACCCGCCCCACGCACAACCCGGTGATAAAGGCTACCTCGCCATCCACCGCGAGCATCTTGCGGTGATCGCGCGACAGCCAGCCGAGCGGGCTGTCCAGCTGTGGCGGGTTGTAGCAGCGCACCTGCACGCCCGCCTCCCGCAGCGCATTCCACAGCCGCCGCGAGCCCTTGCCGAAATTCCCCAGCCAGTCGTAGATCAGCCGCACGGTCACGCCATCGCGCGCCTTGGCGATCAGGGCGTCGGCGAACTCGCGACCGGTGTCGTCGTCGTAGAAGATGTAGGTTTCGAAGTGGATATGGCGTCGCGCTGCGCGGATGGCAGCGAGCCAGGCCGGGTAGTTCTCCTCGGCGTCGCGCAGCAGGCTGACGTGATTGCCGCCGACCACCGGCGCGCCGGCGGCCCGCGAAAAGGCCTGGTCGGCCAGCTCCCGCAGCGATGAAAGCGCTTCCAGCTCGTCCTTCTCGACCTGTCGCAACGCCTTCATCTTTGCAGAATACGTCCAGCCACGAGCACTCCTGCTCAGTCCAGAGAAACGAGGAAGGCGGCGCGCAGCCACTGCGGCCGGCCGGCTGCCGCATCGTTGGCGCAAGCATACCCTACTGACGGCATGAACCGGGCCGTTGCCAGGCGCAGCAACGCCAGCAGCCAGCGGCTTCAGGGCAGGAAGCCCCTTATCCAGGCCACATAGCGGTCGACGAAAGCCTGCAGGAATTGCTGCGTTCCCGGCTTGCTGATGGTGCCGTCGGCGGCGATCAGATCGTCAGTGAAGTGGATGAACACTTCCGGCTGCCCCAGCGTCGGGACATCCAGGTAGGCCAGCATGTTGCGCAGGTGCTGCTGCGCCAGCGCGGTGCCGATCGAGCCGATGGAGCAGCCCAGCACGGCGGCCGGTTTGCCTGCGAACGAGTTGGTCCCGTAGGGGCGCGAAGCGATGTCGATGGCATTCTTCAAGACGCCGGGGACCGAGCGGTTGTATTCGGGGGTGACGAACAGCAGCGCATCGGCCGATGCGACCTCCTGCTTGAGACGACTGGCAGCAGGCGGATAGGCGTTGTCGAAGTCCTGGTTGTACAGCGGCAGGTCGTCGATCCGAATGGTCTGGAAGGAAAGCTCCGGCGGTGCCAGTTTCTCTACCGCCCGCGCCAGCCGGCGGTTGTAGGAGTCCTGCCGCAAGCTGCCGACGAAAACCGCAATCTTGCTTTCGTTCATGCCCGTCTCCCTGGCCGGCTCCGGGGCCGCTCCCGCTCTCGGGTTTCTGTGGGCCTGTGGCGGCAGTTTCTCAAGTACGCCCCATGCCGTTCGCGGCGGCAGGCGTGAAGCCCGCGGCAGCTGCCCCCACTGTTAGCACCTGTCGACGAGCGACTGACGAGGACCAAGCGGCGTCATGCCCTGGTGGCAGCTTCCCTTACGGCAGACCAGGCCGCCCGATGCGAACCGGCAGCGGCGGCAGGCTGGTGGCAAGCCGGACGGCAACGACCGGCCTGCCCTCCCGCCGAACTGGATCTGGCTGATCTTCCTGGTGCTGCTGGCGGTGAATTACCTGGTCTCGACCTTCTTCCTGCCGGCACCGGATCCGGTCGTGCGAGTCCCCTACACGCTGTTCCGCGAACAGGTGGTGGGCGAGAACGTGGAGTCCATCTACAGCCGCGGGGAGTCCATCGAAGGCCGGTTCGAAACGCCGGTCGAGTGGACGCCGGCGCGCCGCGCCGACGAGCCGGCGGAAGAACCGCGCCTGGTGGATCATTTTCGCACCACCCTGCCCAGCTTCATCGACCCCGGCTTCGAGCAGCTGCTGATCGATCATGGCGTCGAGATCCGGGCCGAGCCCATCGAGACCGGCGGCAGTCCCTGGCTGACCTTGCTGATCGGCTTCGGGCCGGCGCTTGCCATCATCGGCTTCTATATCTGGCTGTTCCGGCGCGCTGCCCGCCAGGGCAGCGGCCTGATGGGATTCGGCAAGAGCCAGGCGCGCCGCTACGACATCGAGCAGGAGACCAAGGTCACCTTCGACGACGTGGCCGGCATCGACGAAGCCGAGAACGAGCTGGTCGAGATCGTCGATTTCCTCAAGAACCCGGAGAAATACACCCGTCTGGGCGGCACCGCACCCAAGGGCGTGCTGCTGGTCGGTGCGCCCGGCACCGGCAAGACCCTGCTGGCCAAGGCCGTGGCCGGCGAGGCAGGCGTGCCGTTCTTCTCCATGAGCGCCGCCGAGTTCGTCGAGATGATCGTCGGCGTCGGCGCCGCCCGGGTCCGCGATCTGTTCCGGCAGGCCCGCGAGCATGCACCGTCCATCATCTTCATCGACGAGATCGACTCCATCGGCCGTGCCCGTGGTCAGGTCGCGATCGGCGGCGCCAGCGAGCAGGAGCAGACCCTGAACCAGATCCTCACCGAAATGGACGGCTTTTCCAGCAAGGAAGGGGTAATCGTGCTGGCCGCCACCAATCAGCCCGAGGTGCTGGACCGGGCGCTGCTGCGGGCCGGCCGCTTCGACCGGCGGGTGGTGGTGAACCTGCCGGACAAGATCGGCCGCAAGGCCATTCTCGAGGTGCACACGCGCCAGGTGCCGCTGGCGCCCGACGTCGACCTCGGCGAGCTCGGCACGGCAACGCCCGGCCTCTCCGGCGCCGACCTCAAGAATCTGGTGAACGAGGCGGCGCTGCTGGCAGCCCGCCGCGAGCAGGACACGGTGCAGCAGAAAGACTTTCTCGACGCCCTGGAAAAGATCCTGCTCGGTCCGGAGCGGCCGATTCTGCTGTCTCAGGCCGACCGCGAGCGCATCGCCTATCACGAGGGCGGCCATGCCATCCTCGGGCTGGTGATGCCCGGCGCCGATCCGGTGCACCGGGTCAGCATCGTGCCGCGCGGACAGGCGCTGGGCATTACCTATCAGCGGCCGCCGGCCGACCGCTACAACTATCCGGAGGCGTATCTACGGGCCCGGCTGGTCGGCATGCTGGGCGGCCGCGCGGCCGAGGAAGTGGTGTACGGCACCCGCACCACCGGCGCCGAGAACGACATCGAACAGGCCACCAGCCTCGCCCGCAACATGGTGGCGCGCTGGGGCATGAGCGATGCGCTCGGGCTGGTGCAGCTGGCTCCGCGCCAGAATCCCTACCTTGGCACCAGCGGCGGCTACGGTGGCGACCGGCCCTATAGCGAAGACACGGCCCGCCTGCTCGATGCCGAGGTGCAGCGCATCATCAACGAGAGCTACGAGCTGGCCAAGCGGCTGCTGCGCCAGCACCGGGCGCAGCTGGATGCGCTGGTCCAGGCCCTGCTGGCCCGCGAGACCCTCGATGAGCAGGAAATCCTCGAAGTTACCGGCCTGCCGCCGGCACCGGTCCTGGAGTCCCGGCCGTTGACCGCGCCCAGTCCGGGCTAGCGGGCGCAGGGAATCGCCCTGCGCCCGGTCCGCGCTAGTGCCGGGTGCCGCCCTGCTGCTGGGTAATGGCGTAGAGGAACCAGGTCCGCTCTTCGGTCTCGTCGATCCAGTTTTCGATCAGGCTGGTGGTGGCGGAATCGCCCTGCTCGTCGCACACTTCGTGCGCCTCGCGCAGGCTCGCGGTCAGGGCCTTGTTGTCCCTGCACAGCTCGGCCAGCATGTCCAGCGGTTCCACGAACTCCGCGTCGTTGTCCGACAGCCGCTGCAGGCGGGCGACATGGCCGACCGAGCGGATCGTGTTGCCGCCGATCTTGCGGATCCGCTCGGCGATCGGGTCGGTCATCGCCAATAGCTGGTCGGCATGCTCGTCGAGCAGCTCATGGTAGTCGCGGAAATTCGGCCCGCTCATGTGCCAGTGGAAGTTCTTGGTCTTCAGGTAGAGGGCAAACACGTCCGCCAGCACCCCGTTCATGGTCTCGGTAATGGCGGCCACCGCAGAGGCGTCGAGATCGGTCGGTGTCGCCAGCTCCCTTTGTTCCGCCACCTTGAGGCCCTGGCTCTTTGCTGAAACTTCCTTTTTCATCATGTCGCTCCTTCCCGGAGAATGGTTCGCGGAAAAGCGGCTCCCATGCCGCCACCTCGCGCCGAATGTATGGCCGAACCTGCCGAGTTCCATCGGCCTCGGCCAAGGCTCGCTGCCGGGCGGTCGATGGCATTCCCGGCGCGCGGCACTTGCAAGTTGGCCGGGCCAGGCGTCTTATAGCGCTCTTCACCATTCACGAACTGGCATCCGCTGCCAACCATCTGTCAGACAGCGCATGAGATCACCCTCGACCGACACTGAGACGGACGCCGGGGCTGCCATTGCCTCCTCGTCCTCGGCTGCGTCCGGTCGGGGATTCATCCTGCTGCTCGTGGCCGTCGCGGCGGTCAGCCCGCTCGGCATCAACATCTATCTGCCGTCCATGCCGGGCATGGCGGCGGACTTCGGCGTCGACTTCGCCGCCATCCAGCTCACCCTGTCGCTCTATCTGCTCACCGTCGCCATCGGCCAGCTGTTCATCGGCCCGCTGTCGGACCGTTACGGCCGCCGGCCGGTGCTGCTGGCCGGTCTGGCGGCGTTCGTGCTCGGCAGCCTGCTCTGCCTCATCGCCGCCGATATCGGGCTGCTGCTGGCCGGTCGTGTGCTGCAGGCGGTGGGCGGCTGCGCCGGGATCACGCTGAGCCGAGCCGTGGTACGCGACCTCTACGGCCGCGAGCAGGCAGCCAGCATGATCGGCTACGTGACCATGGGCATGGCGGTCGCCCCCATGCTGGCGCCGAGCATCGGCGGTGCGCTGGACGGCGTCTACGGCTGGCAGGCTTCGTTCGTCTTCCTGCTGCTGTTCAGCGCGCTGACCCTGGCCGGCGTCCTGCTGCGATTGCCGGAAACCAACCGCCACTGCGGGCCGACCGGCGCCATCGGCCAGATGCTGCGCGGCTACGCCAAGCTGGGCGGCTCGCGGCTGTTCTGGGGCTACGCGCTCACAACGGCCTTCAACAGCGCCGTGTTCTTCAGCTTCGTCGCCGGCGCGTCCTATGTGGTGGTAGAGCTCATGGGTCGTACCCCGCTGGAATACGGGATCTATTTCGGTGCCGTATCGCTGGGCTACATCCTCGGCAACTTCTTCACCGCCCGGCGTGCCACCACCATTGGCCCCAACCGGCTGATCCTGGCCGGCAGCTTCATGGTGCTGGGCAGCGTCGCCGTCATGGCCGCCGCTTTCGGCCTGGGCTACATGCATCCGGTGGCGCTGTTCATGCCGATGTTCTTCGTCGGCGTCGGCAACGGCATGGTCATGCCCAGCGGCGTCGCCGGCGCCATCAGCGTCAGGCCTGAGGCGGCCGGTACCGCGGCTGGCCTGTCGGGCAGCCTGCAGATGGGCTGCGGCGCGCTCACCGCGCCACTGGTCGGCGCCCTGCTCGGCGGCGGCAGCATCTGGCCAATGATCGGCGTGATGGCCGCCTGGGCGCTGCTGGGGATCGCCGCCTTCGCCCTGGTCGGGCGCGCAGCCGGGCCCTAGTCCTTCCGGGTCACGTTGGCCGACGAGACCGGCGTGCCGGCGTTACCCCAGCTGGTGCGGATGTACGTGGCCAGGGCGGCGAGCTCGACGTCGTTCAGGAAGCCGAACGGCGGCATGCCGTAGGGGCGCGGGTTGCCGCCGGTGCTGGGCGGATAGCCGCCGTCGCGGATGACGTTGAGCAGGTTGGTCGGATCGGCGAGGACGACGGCGCGGTTGCCGGCCAGCGCGGGTGCCGCCAGGCTGCCCTCGCCGTCCCGCCCGTGGCAGTCCTGACAGTGTTCTTCGTAGATCTTCTGGCCGCGCTGCATGACCGCCGGCAGGTCCGCCTGGCGCACGGGCAGCAGGCGCACGGCAGGCTCGGTGTCATGATCCGGCAAGGCATGCAGGTAGGTGGCCATGGCCATGGCGTCGGCCTCGGTCAGGTACTGCAGGCTCTGGAACACCACGTCGGCCATCGGTCCCATGGCAGACGCTTCCTCGGCCTTGCCGTGGCGCAGCAGCGCCGCGCCCTTCTCCACCGGCCAGGCTTGCAGACCGGCCTCGGCGCTGGAATACAGCGAGGGCGCATACCAGTTGCGGATGCGCGCTCCCGGTGCGCTGCCGTCGCCGCGGCTGACGCCGAAAGCGTTACGCTCGGCATGGCAGGCACTTCAATGGCCGAGCCCCTGCACCAGATAGGCGCCGCGGTTCCAGGCCGGCGTCTGGGACGGATCGTCCTGGAAGCTGCCTGGCTTGAAGAACAGCCACTGCCACAGGCTCACCAGTGGCCGCGCCGACGCCGGGAACGAGAGTTCGTGCGCCCGGTTCTGCTGCTGCACAGGCGGCAGCGAGCGCAGATAGGCGTATATGGCGTCGATGTCCTCGCGGTGAACATGGGTGTAGTTGGGATACGGACAGGCCGGATACATCGCCGAGCCATCGGCGCGCTTGCCGTTGTGCATGGCCTGCCAGAAATCGTCGGCGCTCCAGCGGCCGATGCCGGTGTCCGCATCGGCGGTGATATTCGGGGCGTAGAAGGTGCCGAACAGGCTGTCGATCGCCCGGCCGCCGGCGAAATCGGCGCCGCCGGGGGCGGTATGGCAACCGGCGCAATTGCCGATGCGTGCCAGATACTCGCCGCGCGCGACCTGTTCGGGCGCGGCGGCAGGCTGTGCGGCGGCTGATGAAAGCGCGCCGGCCAGGACCAGGGTGAGGAGGTAACTCATGCGCATGCTCATTGTCCCGGCAGCGGCACGCTGCCGCATTCCATCGGCGGCTCGGCTACCGGGCCAGCTATCGGACTGGTGTCGGCCGGCACCGGCTGCGCGGCAATCCAGAGCGATACCGCCTGTATATCCATCCCCGTCAGCCGCTCGGCAATGGCATGCATGCAGTCCGGAGCGGCGGCCTCGCGCGTGCCAGCCCGCCAGGCGCCAAGCTGGGCAGCCAGGTAATGGCTGGGCAGGCCCAGCAGCCCTGGCGTGTTGGGCAGCACTCCGGTAAGGCGCTCGCCGTGGCAGGCCTGGCAAGCGGGAATATCCCTGGCCGGATCGCCCTCGGTGGCCAGGATCCGGCCGCGGGCAGCCAGCTGCGCATTGGCGGGGGGCGATGCCGGCGGTGGGTATGGCACATCGCGGGTCGCGAAGTATTCGGCCATCTCCCACAGGTAGTCGTCGGCGAGATGGCTGACCATGATGACCATGGCGCGATTGTTGCGGCGGCCTTCGCGGAAATTGACCAGCTGGTTGTACAGGTAGCCGGCCGGCTTGCCATGCAGGCGCGGCACGTAGCCGCTTTCCAGGTCGATGCCCTGCTCGCCGTGGCAGGCGATACAGGGCTGTACCCGCTGCTCCATGCTGTCGGTAGGAGGGGCGCCGACGGCGGCCGGCAGCAGGGCCAGCGCCACGACCACAGTGCGCCAGGACAGCGTGCATATTCTTCTTTGCTTTAACACTTTCCCGGCACCGCCCGAGTAAGCCGCTTTCAGAACCGACAACATGCTAGTGGCCGCCGGCAAGCCGGGCAAGCTCTGCCGGCAGCCGCGGATCGTTCGGCCGCTTGCTCTGTGCTTGCTTGGGAATCCGGGGCTTGCCCCTAACTAAGGAGCCTGTTGCTGCCGCCCCGCCTGCCGCCAGTCGTGCCAGGGGTTGCGTTCCGCAAGCCAGCGAGGCCTTCGTGATTTTCCGCAACTTGGCGTTACGTCTGGTTTTCATGTCGCTGCTGGGGATGGGTCTGGCCGCCTGCCAGGGCGAGCCGCCCTCCCAGCCGGAGGCCGGCCCGGTACCGGTGACGGTGGTGACGCTGGAAGCCCGGCCGGTGACGCTGACGCGGGAGCTGTCCGGGCGTACCAGCCCGTCGGTGATCGCGGAGATCCGGCCGCAGGTGTCGGGGGTTGTCGAGCAGCGGCTGTTCAAGGAAGGCAGCCAGGTGGAAGCAGGCCAGCCGCTGTACCAGCTGGACGACGCCCTTTATCAAGCCGACCTGGCCAGCGCCGAGGCGACCCTGGCCCGGGCGCAGGCTGCCGTGGAGGCGGCCAAGCCCGCTGCGGCTCGGGCACGGAAGCTGATCAAGACCAACGCCATCAGCCGCCAGGACTATGAGAGTGCCGTGGCGGCGCTGCGCCAGGCCGAGGCCGAGGTGAAAGTGGCGCAGGCGGCTGTGCAGCAGCGCCGCATCGCGCTCCAGTATGCCCAGATCAGCTCCCCCATCAGCGGCCGTGCAGGGATCTCGGCGGTGACCCAGGGCGCGCTGGTGACAGCCAATCAGGCCCAGCCGCTGACCACGGTGCAGCAGCTGGATCCGATCCATGTCGATCTGACCATGTCCGCCAACGAGCTGCTGGCGCTGCGGCAGGAACTGGAAGCCGGCAGTGTCAGCAGTGCCACCGACGTGCCGGTGACCATCCTGCTCGAAAACGGCAGCCGCTATCCCCACCAGGGGCGGCTGACCTTTACCGACGTCACGGTCGATCCGAGCACCGGCAGCCTCCTGCTGCGGGTGGTGGCCCCCAACCCGGAGTTTCTGCTGATGCCGGGCATGTACGTGCGTGCCCAGGTCAGCCTGGCCCAGCGGCAGCAGGCGATCCTGGCGCCGCAGCAAGGCATTACCCGCGACCCCAAGGGCAATGCCACCGCGCTGGTGGTCGCTGCCGACAATACCGTCGAGCAACGGCAGGTACGGGTCAGCCGCGCCATGGGCGACCAGTGGCTGGTGGAGGACGGGCTGGCCGCCGGCGACCGGGTGATCGTTGAGGGACTGCAGAAGGTCGCCCCGGGAGCGCCGGTGCAGCCGACCGAAGTCGAGCCGGCGATGGCATCGACGCCTGATCCGGCGGCTCAGCAAACGGCCGCCGCAGGCTCCGGGCAGTAAGGGCGGCGGCCATGGCACGGTTCTTCACCGATCGGCCGGTCTTCGCCTGGGTCATCGCCATCATCATCATGCTGGCGGGCGCGCTCTCGATCAGAAGCCTGC
>Ga0079224_100014412_pt1 | contig 11045 bp, 6 predicted proteins | sample Stecom2015_FD_80414 | JGI IMG/M metagenome (GOLD analysis project Ga0079224, IMG submission 80414) | Agricultural soil microbial communities from Utah to study Nitrogen management - Steer compost 2015 | ecosystem: Environmental > Terrestrial > Soil > Agricultural land | place: USA: Utah...
GGTGCGGGGCTTCGGAGGCGGCCAGGCCGATGCCCTGCCACACCGGGTACGGCTCGCCCTTGAACTTCCCGGTGGCGGTGTCGAGGCGGCCCTGGAAGATCCCGTCGCCCTCGCCGTTCCGCACCGTGCCCTTCCACGTCAGGTAGCACTCGCCGTCCTCGTCCCAGCACAGGTCCGGGTCGATGCCGACGGCGTCGCGGACGAAGACCGGTTCGCTCCATTCGCCGGCCGGATCCTCGGCGGTGACGATCGTCTGCCCGGAGCCGGCGTCGCCGACGTTGGTGGTCGCGAACCAGAACCGGCCGTCGTGGTGGCGCAGGGTGGAGCCGTAGATCCCGCCCGAGGGCCTGCCGTCGCCGCGGAGGAACTGGCCGCGCCGGTCCAGGATGTTCCCGATCTGCGTCCACGAGACCAGGTCGCGGCTGTGGAATATCGGCGCGCCGGGGAAGTACTCGAAGCTGGAGTGCGCGAGGTAGTAGTCCGCGCCCACGCGGCAGATCGTGGGGTCGGGGTAGAAGCCGGGGACGATGGGCTGCTCGGCCGAGGAGGCGTGCTGGTGCTGCACAGTGGAACCGTTCTTCGTGGTGGTCGGGGCGCCGCGGGGGCCGTCGGCGAGCCAAGATTAAGTTGTCTCGATAAACTTTGTCAACCGCGCGCACTCGGCCCCGCGGTGCTGCCGCGCACGATGAGCTCCGTGGCCAGCTCCACGCGGTGCTGCGCCGGCGTCTCGCCGCGCGCCAGGGCCACGACCATCTCCGCGGCCGCGGCGGCCATGTCGTGGAGCGGCTGCCGGACCGTCGTCAATGGTGGAATGGTCCACTCGGTCATCGGCAGATCGTCGAACCCGACGACGCTCAGATCCTCGGGAATGCGGAGCCCCGCCTCGGCGGCGGCCTGGTACACCCCGATCGCCTCGCCGTCGTTGGAGGCGAAGACCGCCGTCGGCGGATCCTCCAGGCGCAGCAGCTCACGAGTGAGCCGCAGCCCGTCGGCGATCTGGAAGTCGCCCACGCGCACCAGCTCCGGATCGGCGGGGACGCCCGCCAGGTCCATGGCCGCGCGGTGGCCGTCGAGCCTGGCGCGGCTGGAGAGTATGTGCTCAGGCCCGGTGATCACGCCGATGCGTCGGTGGCCGAGATCGAGCAGGTGACGGGTGGCGGTCAGTCCGCCGTTCCAGTTGGTCGCGCCCACCGAGGGGAACTCGTGCGCCGGCTCGCCGGTGGGGTCCAGCAGCACCAGCGGGATGCCGCGGCTGCTCAACTGCGTCCGCTGCTCCTCGGTGAGGTAGGAGAAGACCGAGATGACCCCGGTGGGGCGGCGGGCCAGCACGTCCTCGACCCATCCCCGGCCGGGGGTGTGGTGGCCCTCGAGCTCGGAGACCACCACGGCCAGTCGGTGCTCGCGGGCCACCCGGTTGACGCCGTTGATGACCTCGATCCCGTACAGGCCCTGCAGCTCGTGGAGGACGATCTCGATCAGCGGCGCGGGCTTCGCGGGCCGCTTCTGGCGCCGGTAGCCGTGGCGGCGGATCAGCTCCTCGACCACCTCCCTGGTCTCCGGCGCCACGTCGATCCGCCCGTTGACCACTTTGGATACCGTGGCGATGGAGACGCCCGCGAGACGGGCGATCTGCGCGATGGTGAGCGACTCGCCCCGCGGCGCGTCGTCGATCGAGGCTGCTTCGGAGGCGGAGGTCATCACGGCAGTCTATCGGGGCGGGGCCGCGCCTCCGGCGAGCGCTTCCCAAGGGCGCGGGCCGCTCACTCGTGCGCCGAGCGCCGCCGATAGGCCGTGGGGGGCATGCCGTGGACGCGCGCGAACTGGCGAGAGAAGTACATCGGGTCGCCGTAGCCCGCCTCGCGCGCCACCGCGGCGATCGGCAGCCGCGTGCCGTCCAGCAGCTCCCTGGCACGGGCCATCCGCAACTGGGTCTGGTACCGCAGCGGCGAGACGCCCAGACGACGCCGGAACAGCGCGCTCAACTGAGACGTGCTGAGGCCGACCATGGAGGCGAGCGCCGTGATCGAGGTGTGCCGCGGCGCGGTGGCCTGCAGGTGCTCCACGGCCCGCTCGAGCGGGCCGGGACCGGGCCCCGGCGCCCGCCGCCCCGTCGCGATCACGTGGGCGAGCGCGTTCCACGCCGCCCCCGAAGCCCGGACGAACCCCGCGACGGTGGTGCCCGAGTCGAGGGCGTCGATGATCTGCGAGATCAAGCTAGCCACCGGGGCCGGGTCCCGCAGGTGCGTGACGAGCCCTCCCGCCGATTCCCGGGCGGCGCGCACCAGGTCGGCGGCGTCGGCGCCGGTGAAGTGGAACCACCACAGCGTCCAGGGATCGGCCTTCGCGGCGCCGTAGGCGTGCGGCCGACCCGCCGGAAGGAGCACCGCGCCGCCGGGCGAGACGGCGAACCGCCCCTCCTCGGTGCGGCACCACCCGGTGCCGTCGGTGCACACCAGCAGCAGGTGCTGCCCGGCCCCGGCGGCGCGGGTGCGGCCGTGACGGGCCGCGTGAGGGAAGCACCCGGCGTCGGTGACCAGGAGTTTCCCGGTCACCGGATGGCGCAGCGCCTGGCCGACGACGCGGCGCGGCACCACGAGCATCCGCTGCCCGGCGAAACCGTCCCGGAGCGTCTCAGCGGGCAGCGGAGCAATCGATTCGTCCATGGACTCCAGTGAAACAACCATCGACATTCCAAGTCAAACAGCCGTACGGTCAGGTGCATGTCCAGCGAAGAGTCGAGAATCGTCCTGCCGACCGCCCCCGAGGCGATCGCCGACCGGCCCGTCCGCGCCTGGCGCGAACCCGTCGCGATCGACTCCTACGAGCCGGGCCGCCCCGACCGGTACCCCGCCTACCTCGACCAGCGCGTCTACCAGGGATCCTCCGGCGCGGTCTACCCGCTGCCGTTCATCGACGGCGTCTCCCGCGTCAAGCGCCCGCGACGCTGGGACGCGCTCCACCTGGAGAACGAGTACGTCCGCCTCATGGTCCTCCCCGAACTCGGCGGAAGAATCCACATCGGGCTCGACAAGACCCGCGACTACGACTTCTTCTACCGCAACGAGGTCATCAAGCCGGCCCTGGTCGGCCTGCTCGGACCGTGGGTCTCCGGCGGGGTCGAGTTCAACTGGCCCCAGCACCACCGGCCCGCCACGCACCTGCCCACCGAAGTCTTCATCGAAGAGGAGGCGGACGGCTCGGCCACGCTCTGGTGCTCCGACCACGACCCGTTCGCCCGCATGCGCGCCACCCACGGCATCCGCCTCAGCCCCCACAGCGCGCTCATCGAGCTGCGCGTGCGCCTGGTCAACCGCACCGACGCGGTCCAGACGTTCCTGTGGTGGGCCAACGTCGCCGCCGAGGCGAACGACGACTACCAGTCGTTCTTCCCCACCGACGTGCACGGCGTCGCCGACCACGCCAAACGCGCCGTCACCACCTTCCCCGCCTCCGAAGGCCACTACTACGGGGTGGACTACCCCGCCCGCCGCACCGCCGAGCGCCCCGACGGCGACCGCATCGACTGGTACCGCAACCTCCCCGTCCCCACCTCGTACATGTGCCTGGGCACCAAGGACGACTTCTTCGGCGGATACGACCACGGCGTCCGCGCCGGATTCGTGCACTGGGCCGACCACCGCATCGCCCCCGGCAAGAAGCAGTGGACCTGGGGCCACGCGCCCTTCGGCCGAGCCTGGGACGCCCACCTGACCGACACCGGCGGCCCCTACGTCGAACTCATGGCCGGGGTCTACACCGACAACCAGCCCGACTTCGCGTTCCTGAAACCCGGCGAGACCAAGACCTTCTCCCAGTACTGGTACCCCATCCAGGAGATCGGCCCGGCCCACCAGGCCACCCGCGAGGCCGCCGTCGCCCTCGACCTCGCACCCGACGGCCGCGCCCGGATCGCCGCCGCCGTCACCGCCCCCCGCCCCGGCGCGACCGTGCGGCTGCGCGCGGGCGACCGCATCCTCCACCAGGCCCGCGTCGACCTCGCCCCCGGCGCCCCCTACGTCCACCGGACCCGGATCGAGGACCCGGCCGACCCCACCGAGTGCGAACTGACCGTCGAGCACGACGGCGCCGTCCTCGTCCGCTGGAACCCCCGGCCCGCGGGCGACCGCCCCGAACTCGAGCCCGCGACCGAACCGCCCGCCCCCGCCGCGATCGACTCGGCCGACGAGCTCTACCTCACCGGCCTCCACCTCGACCAGTACCGCCACGCCACCCGATCGCCGGAACCGTACTGGCACGAGGCGCTGCGACGCGACCCCGGCGACGCCCGCTGCAACACCGCCCTGGCCGCCCGCCGCCTGCGCGCCGGCCGCCTCGAGGAGGCCGAACGGCACCTCCGCGCCGCCGTCGCCCGCCTCACCCGACGCAACCCCAACCCCCGCGACGGCGAAGCCCACTACCTCCTCGGCCTCGTCCTCGCCCGCCTCGGGCGCGAGACCGAAGCCCGCGAAGCCCTCGGCACCGCCATGTGGGACCGCGCCTGGGCCGACGCCGCCGCCATCGCCTCGGCCCGCCTCGACCTCGCCGCGGGCCGCGACGACCAGGCGGCCGAAGACCTCGACGCGCTCCTGGACCGCGACCCCGGCAACCCGCAGGCCAGGGCCCTCGCCGCCGTCGCCGCCCGCAGACGCGGCGACCGCCCGCGCGCCGCCGCGCTCGTCGAAGGCACCCTCGCCGCCGACCCGCTCGACGCCTGGGCCCGCGACCTCGCCGCCCGCCTCGGCCTGGAGGCCGAACCGAGCGAGGACCCCACCATCGTCCTCGACATCGCCCGCGAATACCTCTCCGTCCGCGAGGACGACACCGCCGCCGAACTCCTCGAGCGGGCCGCCGCCCTGCCGCAGGCCCCGGGCCGGACCAACGTCGCCCCCATCGCCTGGCTCCACCGCGCCGACCTCGAACTGCGCCGCGGCGACGAGCGGGCCGCCGCCCGCGCCCTCGACCGAGTCCACGCCCTCGACCGCACCTGGTGCTTCCCCTCGGGCGCCGACGACGACGCCCTCGCCCGCCTCCGCGCGCACCGTCCCGACGACCCGGTCCTCGCCGCGCTCCAAGGCCACCGGCTCTACGCCGCCGGCCGCCGCGAGGAGGCCGTCGCCGCCTGGGAGACCGCCGCCGAAGCCGGCGACGACCCCGTCGTGCTGCGCAACCTCGGCGTCGCCGCACACAACGTCCAAGGCGACCCCGAACGGGCCGCACGCCACTACGAGCGCGCCCGCGCGGCCGCCCCCGACGACGCCCGACTCCTCTACGAGGCCGACCAGCTCGCCGGACAGCGAGGCACCGCTCCCGCCGCACGCCTCGAAGCCCTGCTGGAGCGCCGCGACCTCGTCGCCGAGCGCGACGACCTCTCCGTCCAGCTCGCCGAGCTCCTCACCGCCGAGGACCGCCAGACCGAGGCCCTCGACGTCCTCGGCGGCCGGGCCTTCCAGCCCTGGGAAGGCGGCGAGGGCCGCGTCCTCGCCGCGTGGGAGGAGGCCCACCTCGCCTCGGCGCGCAAGGCGCTCGCCGCGGGCGAGGCCCGGCGGGCCGTCGAGCACGCCACCGCCGCCCTCCACCCGATTCCCGGTCTCGGCGAGGCGCGCCACCCCCTGGCCAACACCGCGGACCTGCACCTGATGCTCGGCGACGCCCTCCACGCCGCCGAGGAGCCGGCCGCCGCCCGCCACGCCTGGGAGACCGCCGCCGCCCAGCAGGGCGACTTCCAGACCATGCAGGTCCAGGAGCACTCCGAGCGCACCGCCGCCTCCGTCGCCGCCCTGCGCCGCCTCGGACGGGACGACGAGGCCCGGCTCCTGCGCGAAAGCCTCGCGCGATACGCGGAACGGCAGGCCGCGACCGCCGCCAGCATCGACTACTTCGCCACCTCGCTGCCGACCATGCTCCTGTTCACCCAGGACCTCCAGGCCGCCCACGACCGGCGCGTCCGCGTCCTCCGGGCGCAGCTGGCGCTCCTCGACGGCCGGCCCGGCGAGGCCGCCGAACTCGCCGAGGGGGTCCTCGCCGAGAACCCCCTCGACCGCACCGCCCGCGCCACCGCGCTGGCCGCCCACGGCGAACCGTCCATTCTCAAAGGAGAGCGATGAACGAGACAGCACCACCGCCGCCCCGCACGCTGCGCTGCCCCCCGCCGGGCCCGCCGCGGCGCGGCGGCCTCCCCTTCGGCGACCCGCCCGGCGCGCCCGACCGCATCGACGTCAACGAGCGGTGGATCGAACGCGACGGCAGGCCCTGGTTCCCCGTCAGCGGCGAGATCCACTATTCGCGCCTGCCGCGCGAACGCTGGTCCGAGACGCTCGGGCACGCCCGCGCCGGCGGCCTCGACTCCGTCGCCACCTACGTCTTCTGGCAGGCGCACGAACCCGAGCCCGGCCGTTTCCGCTGGGACGGCGACCGCGACCTGCGCGCCTTCGTCGAGACCGCCGCCGGGCACGGCCTCGACGTCATCGTCCGCCTGGGCCCCTGGGCGCACGGCGAGGCCCGCAACGGCGGCTTCCCCGACTGGCTTCTCGAGCGCGGCCTGCGGACCCGCACCGACGACCCCGCCTACCTCGCCCTGGTCCGCTCGTTCTACGCCGAGACCATCGCTCGGCTCGAGGGCCTCACCCACGCCGAAGGCGGCCCGGTCATCGCCGCCCAGGTGGACAACGAGCTCTACGACCAGCCCGAGCACCTGGCCACCCTGCGCCGCATCGCCGAGGACCTCGGCCTGCGCGTGCCGATCTGGACGGCCACCGGCTGGGGCGGCGCCCAGGTCCCCGAGACGCTCCTGCCCGTCTACAGCGCCTACGCCGACGGGTTCTGGGCCGACACCGAGCAGTGGCCCCCGTTCTCGCCGCTCCACTTCCGCTACACCGAGATCCGCGACGACCTCTCGGTCGGCGCGGACCTGCGCGAAGCCCTCGACGGCGTCACGGCCGCCGCCGCCGCCGAACCGGCCCTGCCGTTCGCCACCTGCGAACTCGGCGGCGGAATGCACGTGGCCTACCACCGCCGCCCGCTCGTCGCCCCCGAGGACGTCGCCGCGATGGCCCTCGCCAAGATCGGCTCCGGCTCGGTCTGGCAGGGCTACTACATGTACGCCGGCGGCACCCAGCGCACCGGCCCCCACGGCACCGAGCAGGAGTCCCACGCCACCGGCTACCCCAACGACGTCCCGGCCCTGACCTACGACTTCAACGCCCCCATCGGCGAGCACGGCCAGATCCGGCCCCACCACCACCTGCTGCGTCGCCAGCACCTGTGGCTCGCCGAGGACGGCCACCGGCTCGCCGCCATGCCCGCCCGCATCGGCGGCGGCGGCGAGGACCCGGCCGAGCTGCGCTGGGCCGTCCGCTCCGACGGCCGCAGCGGCTACCTGTTCGCCACCACCTACCAGCCCGCGCGGCGCCCGCTCGAGGCCCAGCCCGGCGTCCGGTTCACCGTCGAACTCGAGGACGGGCCCCTCACCGTCCCCACCGAACCGGTCGACCTGCCCTCGGGCGTCACCTTCGCCTGGCCCCTGCGCTACCCGCTCGCCCCCGGCCTCGTGCTCCGCAGCGCCACCGCGCAGCTCACCACCCGCGTCGGCGACGACGAAGGCGACATCGTCGTCCTCACCGCCACCGACGGCCTCCCCGTCGAGCTGGTCCTCGAAGGGACGATCGAGGTCGGCGGCGCCGGGCGCGGGCGGCACCGCGACGGCGTCACCGTCGTCGACCTCACCGAGCCGCCGGGCCCCGAGTGCCTCGTCAGCCTCCCCGGCGCCCGTGTCCTCGTCCTCGCCGAGGCCGACGCCGACCGCCTCTACCGGCTCCCGTTCGCCGGGCGCGACCGGCTCGTCCTCGCCGACGTCCCCGTGCACCTCGAGGACGGCGACCTCGTCGCCCGCCCCGGAATTCCGCATTGGACCATCGCGATCCTGCCCCCGCCGCCCGCGCTCGAGATCGACGGCGAGACGGGCCCGCTCCGAACGGAGGGCCTGTGGGGCGTCTGGGACGCCGCCACTCCCGCCACCGAACCGATCACCCTCGTCGAGGACCTCCGGCCCGAGCCCGGCGATCCGCCGCCGCCCCGGCGAGGCGGCCCCCTGGGCCGTCTCAGCGCCCCCGAGGACTACGCGAACGCCGCGCAGATCCTCCTCGACGTGCCCGAGGCGGCCTTCGAGGGCGTCGACCGCGTCCTCCTGCGCCTCGCCTGGACCGGCGACACCGGGCGCGCCCACGTCGGCGACCGGTTCGTCTCCGACCACTTCTGGCACGGCCGCCCCTGGGACATCGACCTCACCCCGCACCGGGACCGGCTGCCCGAGACCGGCCTGCGGCTCGAACTGCTGCCGTGGCGGGCCGCCACCGGCGTCTGGGTGGACCCGTCCGTCCGGAATGTCGCCGACGGCCTCACGATCGACTCGGCGACACTCGTGCGCATCGGCAAGACCCGACTCCGCGCCGAGGAGGCCCCGCAGTGGAACTGAACCGCAGAGACATGCTCAGGCTCCTGGGGGCCGTCGGCCTCGGCACCGGCGCGCTCACCGCCTGCTCCTCGCCCACCCAGGGTCCGCCGCTCCGCTCCGGCCACGCCGCGCTGTCGCTGTGGACCCACGACCCGGGCTACGCCACGTTCTTCACCGAGGCCGCGGCCGATCCCGCGCTCGTGGGCGGCAGCGAGTGGACCTACTCGATCGAGGTCACCTCCCTCGCACCGCCCGACGTGGTGGCGCGCCTGGTCAGCCAGGCCGTCGCGCAGCGGCCCCTGCCGAGCCTCGCCGGACTGGAGATCGGCCAGTTCCCGCGCATGATGGGCTCGGACATCGCCGCGAACCTCCTGTACGACCTCACGCCCCTGACCGAGCCCTTCGGCGACCGGCTCCTCAAGACCCAGCCCTACACCGTCGACGGCAGGGTCTACGCCCTCGAGTCGGACAACTCGGTCTCGGTGATGTACTACCGCGCCGACCTGTTCGAGGAGCTCGGCATTCCCGAGGACGTCGAGACCTGGGAGGAGCTGCTGGAGATCGGCGCCGAGGTCGCCGCCGACACCGGCCAGGCGATCGGCATGGTCTCCGACGCCGACAACACCGCCATCGTCCAGGGCTTCACCCAGATGCTCCTCCAGCGCGGCGGCGGCCTCTACGACGCCGACGGCGAGCTCACCGTCCTCTCGGAGGAGTCGGTCGAAGTCCTCGAGCTCATGGCCGAGGGCGTCCGCACCGGCGCGTTCCTGTCCCTGGCCGACCCCTACGGCGGGGCCACCGCCGCGGCCCTCAAGGACTCCCACCTCATCGCGACGGTCATGCCGAACTGGTACAAGGTCTACGGGCTCGAGGCCAACGTCCCCGACCAGGCCGGGCTGTGGCGGGCGAGGAACCTCCCCCGCTTCGCCGGCGGCGGATCCATCTCCTCGACCATGGGCGGCACCGCGTTCGGCGTCGTGGGCGACCAGGTCTTCACCGACGCCGCGCTCGACTTCCTCCGGCGCTGCTACCTCACTCCCGAAGGGCAGCTCGCCCGGTACTGGGCGGGGGCCTACCTGCCCACTCTCGCCGACCTCTACGAGGCACCCGAGTTCCAGGAGATCACCGACCCCTTCCTCGGCGGCCAGCGGATCTTCGAGGTCTACGCCGCGGCGGCCGAGGAACTGCCGGCCTACTACCAGGGCGCCGGGCTCCCCGTCCTCCGCGACAGCCTCGGCGGCCCGATCCTCAGGGCGCTCAAAGGGCGGACCGGCGCCGAAGCGGCCCTCCGCGAAGGCGTGAGCGCGTACGAAAGGCAGGTGCCGCGATGACCGCCACGACCCCCGCCCGCCCCGGAGCGCGAGGGCGCGCGCGGCGGCAATGGGCGCCCTACCTCTTCATCTCCCCGTTCTTCCTGCTGTTCGCCGTGTTCATGCTCGTGCCCATCGGCGCGGGGGCCTACCTCAGCCTCACCGAGTGGGCCGGGCTCGGCACGCCCGAGTTCATCGGGTTCGACAACTACACGCGCCTGTTCCAGGACCCCAGCTTCGGGGTCTCCCTGCTCAACACCGGGTTCTACACCGTCTTCTCGCTCGCCGTCGTCCTGCCCGCCTCGCTGCTCATCGCCCAGGCCCTCAACGCCCGCGGCCTCAAGCTGCGGGACTTCTTCCGCCTGGTCTACTTCCTGCCGGTCGTCCTGTCGCCGATCATCATCGCCCTGATCTTCGGGCTGATCTTCGACGGCGAGTACGGCCTGTTCAACGCCGTCCTGGAGGCGCTGTTCGGCTTCGGCGGCGTCTCCTGGCTCACCGACCCGCTGTGGGCGCGGATCGTGGTGGTCGTCCTCGTCCTGTGGCGCTGGACCGGCTTCCTGACGATCTTCTTCCTCGCGGGCCTCCAGAACATCCCGCGCGAGCTGGTCGAGGCCGCCGAGGTCGACGGCGCCGGCCCCGTCCGCCGGTTCTTCTCGGTCACCCTCCCGCAGCTCGGCCCCGTCACCGCGTTCATCGCCGTGACCATGCTCGTCAACACCGCGCAGATCTTCGAGGAGCCGTTCCTGCTCACCCAGGGCGGTCCCGGCGAGTCCACGCTCTCGGTGTCCATGTTCATCTACCGGGCCGGATTCCAGCGCCTCGAACTCGGCTACGCGGCGGCCGCGGGCGTGATCATGTTCCTCATCGTCTTCGCATTGGGCCGCCTCAGCATCAGCGCCTTCGGCGTAGGGAGGAACCGATGAACGCCACTCCGACGCGCACCGCAGAGCCCCGCGAGCGCTCGCTCCGGCCCGGACGGATCGCCCTGTACGCGACCCTCGTCCTGCTGGCCCTGGTCTACGTCGCGCCCCTGGCGTGGGCGCTCTCGTCCTCCTTCAAGGCCCGCAGCGAGATCTTCGCCTTCCCTCCGCGCCTGTGGCCGGACCCGGCCACGCTCGCGAACTACGCGAACCTGCTCGCCGAGCACCCGTTCTGGAACTGGATGCTCATGAGCACCGTGGTGGCGCTGCTGAGCACGGTCGCGACCGTGCTCTTCTGCTCCCTGGCCGGGTTCGGCTTCGCCAAGTACGAGTTCCGCGGCAAGCGGCTGCTGTTCGACGTCA
>Ga0079224_100014413_pt1 | contig 11045 bp, 19 predicted proteins | sample Stecom2015_FD_80414 | JGI IMG/M metagenome (GOLD analysis project Ga0079224, IMG submission 80414) | Agricultural soil microbial communities from Utah to study Nitrogen management - Steer compost 2015 | ecosystem: Environmental > Terrestrial > Soil > Agricultural land | place: USA: Utah...
ATAACATGCAGATTGACGAAAGTTTGTAGGACAAATGAGGAAATTAACAAAAATACTAAGATTCAGATTTGACGAGGAAACGGCAAATGCGCTCAAAAAAATTCCCCGTCAGTCTGATTTCGTACGGCAAGCCATTCGGGAAAAATTGGAAAAAGAAAAATTGATAAGAAATAAAATACCTTTTTGAACTGGAATAAATCAAATATAAAAAATCTGAAAATCCTGAACCCGGAAGCTCTGGAAAGTTCAGGGTTGTCTATTTCCAAAACTTCAAAAGAGAAATCCCATATCAATAAAATTCTTTGGGTTTTCCTTTATGAAAAATTGATTGATGATTATGAAACCGAATACAAATTTCATCCAAAAAGAAAATTCCGATTCGATTGGGCAATTCCATCCATTAAAGTAGCAATTGAATATGAGGGTATTGTTTCCGATAAATCCCGGCATACGTCTTTACAGGGATACACAAATGATTGCAACAAATATAACCTTGCAATTTCTATGGGTTGGAGGGTATTAAGATATACCGCTTTGAATTATTCCAATCTCAATGAGGATTTAAAAAATTTCATTTAATGAAAACCAAGAAAAAGCAAAAAACGATGTTTAAAGAGATTGCAACGTTATTTAATAAAAATATTGGCAAAACAATTTCTAAAAATGAAGTATTGAAACACTTGTTTAAAAAGGGGTTTATTATAAAAAATTCAGACGGTTCCTACTATACAGGTTCATTTAATTGGTATCGGCAAAAATTCAAATCTTCTGGTTATATAGATTATGATTCCAATGAAGAAATTGAAATCTTAAGAAAAATACCGTTGAATCTAAGGTCAAAGGATATTTAAAAAATACGTGTAAAAATTTGCACGTTTCAAAAATTAAACGTTACTTTGTAAAACAATTGAGAGCTGCAACTCTCGTAAGTCTAACAAAAAATATTTATAAGATGAAAAATTTAACAATTGAACAATTAGCAGAAGCTTTAAAAGGTAAACTTTGGGTAAAAGGTGATTTGAAAAGAATCTACTTAGACAAAGGGTACAACACTAAAAAGATGTCAACCAAAACTTATGTGTACCAACGTGAAGATGGCACATTCGGAGTGAGTTGCTACATTGACTGTCCTTCACAGCCCTGGAACTGGATTAAATCCCAACAAGATGAAATAATCGAAAGAGTTGAAGAAAGTATTGAGGCCGCAATTTATGAATTAGAGAATCCGGGAGCAGATTATTATGAAGATAAAGCCGCAAAGGAAGCCGAAGCAGAAAGAGCAGAAGCTATCAGAGATTTCCTTGATAATGTGGAAATAAGGAAAGAATATTGGGCGAAAGATTATGGGCGAGCATTAGAATCCATTGCCGATAAAAAATTACAGCAGGAAAGATTTGATGCAATGACTGAATCCGAGAAGCAAGAAAAACAAGCTTTGGAAGATGAAAGAAAATCTATCTTAGGCCAGCCGGGAACCGCAAAACGTTCTAAAGAACTGAAACAACTCATTGATGCATATCCAACTGCTCCAACCCCAATTAAAGAGGGTGATTATAACGATTGGATATTAAAAGCGGCTTCCTTTGAAGATGTTGAATCTTATGTGGAATTTAGATTGAATCAGGAAAAAGAAAAATTGGGTATAAATGGGTAATTGGGCGATGCTTCGCTTCACCAAGTTTGAAACAGAAACAGAAAAAGCGTACTTGGTGAAGCTGCATCATACCAAAGAAATTTGGCTACCAAAACGTTTTTGCAGACGAATGATTGTCAACAAAAAGTTAGGTGGAAACGTCCAAATCCCGGAATGGCTTTATATCGAAAAAATAGGAAGCGAACCACCGGCCGAAGATTACACCTACATCGTGACAAAACACACCCCCGAAAAAATTGACCCAGTAGAAAATAACACCATTAAAAAATTAAAGAAATGAATTTAGTTCCAAACAATGTTATAGTAAATAACAAATCTTACAGATTATCAGATTTAGTTGATAGCAAACACGACGCACTCAAGTTGAAAGAAAAATATGAAAAGCTTCACTCTGCAGTTCATATTGAAAAAACAAAAAAAGAAATTCTACACCCAGTAACAAATAAATGGATTAAATCAGATACTTATGCAGTTTACAGAGGTTATAAATCAAAAAATTAAAGAAATGATACACATTCAAAACGCAATTTTTGCAACCGCAGAAGAAATGTACCAAAATGGGTACGCTATTCAAAACAACGATGATACATGGATGATGTGGATAAAATGGAATTGGTTTCCAAACAAAGAATATGGAGAAACCTATGCCCCCATTGTCGATTGTTTTACCAAACGTCAAGAAGACAGTACACACAAAATTGTAGGTGAGGAAATTTACTTCAAGCTCAATGAATTTGAAAGTGGATTTGATTTTGAGAATTTTATTAAAAATAATGTTGAAATAGAAAGGTTGTGAAAGCTTTCCTACCCCAACAAAAAAAAGCATTGACAAAGCAACTACCTAACAAGGTAGGCGCTTTGTTTATGAAAATGGGCACAGGCAAAACCCGTGTAGCTGTAGAATTGGTGAACGCTGTCCCGAATTTGGATTTGGTTGTTTGGATTGGTCCTTTACGTTCAATTAAGCCCATTGATGAAACACTTCCATCCATCAAGGACGAAATAGCCAAATGGGGCGGTTTCAACGCCAAAGAAGTTGTTTACATCGGCGTGGAAACAATTCAATCTTCCGACCGCCAATATCTGCAGTTGTACAAGAAAATTGCCACCGCCTGGAAATGCTTCATCGTAGTGGACGAATCCATTAAAATAAAAAACCACACCGCGAAACGAACGAAACGGCTTTTGGAGCTTTCTAAAATGGTCGAATATAAATTGATATTGAACGGCGAACCCATCACCCGGGATTTACTGGACATCTGGCCTCAATTTCAATTCCTCGCGCCGGAAATTCTCAATATGGATTTGGCAGAATTCAAGAACACATTTTGTAAATACACCACCATCACAAAACGTTTTGGCGGATATAAAACCTATTCCAAATCATTTATTACCGGATATGAAAACGTCGACTATCTGTATAGCTTAATCGGCGAATACGTGTTCGAATGCGATTTGGAATTGAACATCCACCAGATTTTTGAAACGGCAAATTATCGTCTTTCCGAAGATGAAAAAGAGCGGTACTATTATTTGAAAAATAAATATTTGGATGATGAAAAGCTGATGATGATGAACAACAATATTTTCCTTGAAATGACAATGAAAATGCAACACGAATATTGTTTGTCGGAAGGAAAATTTGAAGCCGTCAAAAAGTGGATTAAAGACGAAAGCAAAACCATCATTTTTACCAAGTACATAGCCAGTGCCAACGAATGCAAAAAACGTTTCCCGAAAGCAACGGTTTTGAATTACAAAACCGGTTCTATGAGTTTGAATTTACAAGACAAACCGCACACGGTGTATTTCGACCAAACATTTGATTGGGGCGATGTAATCCAAAGCCAACACAGAAATTACCGCACAGGTCAAGAAAATGATTGCAGATACCTGCGATTGATTGGCGATGTAGGCCTGGAATATTTGATTTTTGAAAACAACCAGAAGAAACTCGGTATTTCCGAGTACCTGAAAAAAATAAGTAGAGAACAATTAAAAGAAGCGTTATGAGAAAGCCAACTGTATCGGAGTTGATTGGTTTATTAGACAAGCCCGCCCTACTTAAATGGGCGAATAACCTTGGATTAAAGGGGGTGTCAATTGACGAACATAAAAGGTTATTGGCCTCAAAGGGGACATCCTTACATCGGCAAATAAAGGACTATTTAGAAAAAAACGTATCCCCAACGGATAAAATTCTAAAAGAAAAAGTACCCCTTTTTAAGAAAAAGATTAAATTAATTTCCGTTGAAGAACCCATTGAAACGGATTATTTCATAGGGAGGTTGGACGTAAGATTTGAATATAAAGGCAGTCTTTATATCAGCGATTTTAAAAGTTCAAAATCTATTTATTTAGAAAACAAATTGCAGTTGTGTGCCTACAAGATGGCTTATCCGGACTGCAAAGTTGCAATTACCCAAATCCCAAATATGATTACAACCCCCTTGAATTTAGATTTTGAAAAAGGGGTTGAAATATTAAAAGCGTTAAGTATAATTTATAATTTAAAAGAAGTGTTATGAATGTAGAATTTATTTGGACAAAAGATTTTGGTGATTTTTCATCAAATATCATTGGGAACAAACAAGCATTAAAAGCATTAGGAATAAGAGAAATAAAAATTTCTGATTGCGATGAATGGCTTTTAACTATTGTTGATGGCGAACTTGCAGGATTTTCCGGATATAAATTGATTGGGAAAAAAACCACCCTATTGAAACGAAGTTTTGTTTTTGAAAAATATAGAAAGCAAAACATTTACACCAAAATGATTGATTTACGGATTGAAAAAGCCAAAGAATTAGGACGGAAAATAATTGAGTGTACAACCACTAAAATGAGTAAACTCGAATTTGAGAAAAGAGGATTTAAATTAACCAAGCAATACAAGAATTTTCAAACATTCAAATTAGAATTATGAGGGGATTTTATATTGTTTCAGATGTTTTAAATATTGATAAATATCTTCCAGAACTTACATTAAGTGACACTGTTGTGGTTCACGTTGATATTTGGGAAGTTGTTTCTAAATACAAAACAATTAAGTGGTCAGTTTTTAAAAATTCATTCATAAACTTTGATGAAAGTAATATAATAATCGTTGGAATGAATAGAATTAGGACGGATGCAAGTCGTTATGATTTAGTTTATTCCCACATTTATAAACTAAAGAACTATAATACAAAAATAATCATAGACGAACACCCATTCACCGGTGAACCTTGGAGGTTGTGGTATATTTATGGGTTCTTGTTCCACAATTGGATTTTAGGAGAAAACTCAATGCTATTACAAGGAAACTGGACTAAATGGTTTAATAGGGAAATCGATCATAGTTTGATTTCTTCAAAAAACATTCTAAAGGAGATTTCCCATACTTATTCAGATAAAGAACCTTTAAAAACAGAATTTCATTTTAAAGAACCGGATTTATTTGAAAATGAAAAATACATTGAGGTAAAAAAAACAGCATTTGAAAAATTTGACACACCTCGACAAATAATTTCTTTTATGCTGAAAAACCTCAACTTAGAAATCACGTATGAAAGTTATTTATCAAACGAAACGATAATACTTCCTGATTGGGGTATTAGCAGATTTATGGTAGAAGAAAATAAAAGAAGGTTGGACATTTATAACACCATCATTAATTATGGCAGAAAGAGTTTTAAAGGATAGGATTTGGGATAGAAATAAGAATGTACTCCAGGCATCAAGGGAACGTATTTCATTCATATTTGATGAATTTGAAGAAATTCAGGTTTCAATTTCCGGCGGAAAAGATAGTACCGTCCTATTGTATTTGGTATTACAAGAAGCTGAAAAAAGAAATAGAAAAATTGAAGTTTTCTTTTTAGACCAAGAGGCGGAGTATGAAAACACAATTAAGACAATTAGGGAGCAAATGAACCACCCTTTAATAATTCCAAAGTGGTATCAGGTTCCGATTTATATGACAAATTCCACCAGTAAAAAAGATTACTTTTTGTATGCTTGGGGCGAAAATGAAAACTGGATGAGAGAAAAAGAAACTAATTCAATTCATTCAATAAATGAAAATTACCCGAAACGATTCTATGAGTTTTTTGAATGGTTGGAAGGTAAAGAATCCCATAAGGCCTATTTAGTAGGATTAAAAGCGGTTGAACACATACAAAGGTATCGAGCTGTTGTAAGAAGCCCCGGGTATAAGGACGTCCTTTGGAGCACAAAATCAAAATCCGGCGCGGTTAAATTTTATCCCATTTATGACTGGGGGCATAATTCAGTGTGGAGGTTTATTTATGACTACAACTTGCCGTATAATAAACTTTATGATTTGATGTTTTGGGCAAATTACAGTATTTACAAAATGCGGGTTTCAAATTTAATTCACGAAAAAAGCTACCAATGCCTTAAAGACTTACCAAGATTTGAACCAGAAACTTTTGATAAATTATGTGAAAGAATATCAGGAATAGATACCGCTTCAAGATATGCAAGCGAAAAGCTAATTTTCAGTAATAAAAAACTTCCAAAACATTATAAAAATTGGAAACAGTTTCGTGATTTTTTACTTGAAAATATACCCAATCCGGAACATAGAGAAATATTCAAAAAACGATTTGGGAAGCAGGAAAAAAACGAACCCACATACAAAGCCCAGGTAGGGCAATTACTCATCAATGATTATGAAAATTCAAAATCATTCGACACTAAAAAATCATTAAAAACACAACAAATAAAAGAGAAATGGAAACAAATATTGTAAACATTAGACAGAGCAAAATAGTGTCTATTGAAAAGCTTTTTGCAAACGATTATAACCCAAATCGTATGCCTAAAAAAGAGATGAATTTGCTGAAAGATTGCATTTTAAAATTTGGCTTTCTTTTCCCTATAATCACGACTTGGGAAGAAGAAAGGGGGAAATACAGAATAATTGACGGTTATCATAGATACGAAACCTTAAAGCGCATTGGGGCAAAAGAAGCATCTATAATAGATATGCAGATACCATATCAAGATGCCGTTCAATTGACGGTTTTAATGAACCGAATAAAAGGATTACACGAAATCGAAGCAATGAGCGACTTGGTTGTGAAACTTGAAGATTTGGGTTTAACCGATGATGAAATTGGTAAAAACTTAGGAATGGAAGCAGAGGAATACATTCGGCTGAAAGAACAATTAGGAATTTCACACGCTTACAAGAATGTAAAATACCCTAACAGTTGGAGTATAAAAAAATAATAAAGAAGCCCCGAATCCTGCAAGAAACGGGGCGAGTGCAGATAAAAAATGTGTCTAACAAATATTTATAAGCGTGGCAAATATACCATTTATCCCGGAATGCCGGAAAGTAATTCAGGGAATGCGTGACAGAACCGTTCTCACTAATGAGGGAGAATACTACACGGAAATCACAATCCGAAATACAGAATGCGTTATGAATAACCTTGAAAACTACTTTGAAACATTAGGCGGAAACATCACGATGGACGAAATCGATTTCGAATTCACGGAAAAATACCGACTCTGGCTAATAGATTGTGGAATGGCCAAAAACACCATTTCCCATTATATGGCAAAATTCAGGTTTTGGATTCGCCGTTTTCATAAATACGGAATGATGACTTATTCCGGTGCAGGAATTCGCGCTTCTCAGGAAATTACAACCGCCATCATCAACACCATTGATGAATTGAAATTGTTCTACAAATTGGATTTACCCCCGGGGAAAAAAAGAGTAATCGACATTTATATTTGTCAGTGCTTTTTGGGTTTGCGAATTTCAGATATGTTTTCATTTTTGAATAAAATAAAAAACACGATGAAAATCATTGACAACAAAACTTATTTCGAAATCAAAACCCAAAAGACGGGTGCTGTAGTCGTAATTCCGGCGGCAAATATCGTTTTGAAAATCTTGGAAAAATATAAATATAACTTTGGTAATGAGCTTTCTGAATTTTATTATAACCGAACTTTGAAACGAGTTGTTTCCCAAACCGAAATCGAAAGAACCGTACTTTTCCACCGAACGGAAGGCGGAGAAAAAATAGAACGTGAAGTTTTGTTTTCCTCGCTAATGGGAAGCCACACCGCACGCCGAACCTTTGCAAGTAACGCCTATCTGATGGGTATTGATCCTTTGGACGTAATGAAAATTACCGGGCATAAATCCTATAATTCATTTTTTAAGTACCTTAGATGTGAAAATTTGGGCGTTGCAATGAGAATATCAACCCACAAATTTTTTAATATAGATTTCGATGATGAAAAATAAATTTTTAACCACCCAAGAATTCTAAAAAAATGAGTTTATGGAGCAGGAAAAAATAATAAAAGAAATAATCAAAATCCAAGACGATTTGGACATTGGCGCAAAAGGGATGGGGAAAGCAATGAATATATCACCCCAAACCTTTCGAAACAAAAAAAACCCAAAAGTGAAAGACCATTCATTTAATGAGAAGAATCTAATTGAATTAAAAAATTATTTGAAAAAATATTGCAAAAAACTATAATGAAGTTTGTATAATACAAACTAAAATATTATCTTTGAATCATAATTACAAGCAAGGGTTCTTTGAAATATTGGTTTAACAAAAAAAGTTACAAAAATGAATGACTTAATTGAAAGAGTTTGGGAATACTCGCAAAACAATCCCGATGGTTTCACTTTAAATATCGAAACATTAAAAGAAGTGAAATTTGGAATAGCAGTCGCTTTCAAAGAAACTCAAAACAGCTTCGGAAAGCAATCTTTACAGACGGTTATTAACCACGCTTTGGAAAACGAAAAAACAATAGGCGGGTGGTTAAATGGTGACAACGGGCTTTTTTACTTTGACAGTATCAAAGTTTTCAAAAATTCAGAAATCAAAGAAGCAATGAAATTCGGAATTGAAAATGAACAAATCGCAATCTTTGACTTAACAAATCTAAAAGTAATAACATTAAAATAGGGGGTGTAAAAATCCCCCGCCCTTGCTTTTTAAATCAATAAAATTATGAATGCTATTGAAGTAAAAAATGAAATAAAAAAGATGAAGAAATACAACATTTCTTTATTAAATGAATTGTCAATAAAATCAGGAATAGAGCTAATGACAATAAATTTTTGGTGGAATGCTTTAAAAAATTAATATGGAAACAATGACACTAAATAAAACCCAAAAACAACAAATTCAGGCATACAAAATGCTTGGTATTGAAATTGAGTTTCTGGATGATAATACCGTTAAAATATCTCAAGCCAGATTGAAAAACGGATATATCCTGAACCAAAGGCAACTTCACGAACGGGCAAAAGAAATATTCCCGGATAAACATATCATTCCGGATGTATTTTCCTTAGGTGTAAATGATATTACAACCGAATGGATTGAATCTAAAATGAAAGAGTTTGGAATCAAAAGAAGCGACCTCGTTAAGCAATTGGCGTTGACTAAATCCTATATCAGTTTGTTATTTGCTGACGATAGCAATAACCGGAAAATTAATCTTTCACGCCCAATTAAAGCAATGTTTTTTTATTACTTTCTGACTTATGAATTAAACCGAGATTTTAGAGAAAATCAATAAAAATGAAAACAATTATAACCAATGCTTTATTTTTTCTATTAGGATGTTCAATCGTTTGCATTATTTATCAAATAAACCTTGAACGATTTTACAAAAATATTAAAATAGAAAACGAAAGGTATTTAGCTGAAAAACAATCCTACAGGTTGAAAAATGAACAACTTAAATCGGATTTGGAAAATTGTAAACGAAACTATGAAGCAGTTGCAGAAGAATATTTTGATAATTCTGATGAATACGAGGTTAAATAAAAGAATTTGACTATATTTGTAATGCTCAATTTCCACAACGGTTTAATTCGTTGAGGTTATTGGGCTTTTTTATTGAAAATATTTGGAAGTTGAGCACCAAAATAAAAAGCCCTGTTTTTCGGGGCTTTTTTATTTTCAATAAATTTTTAAATCGCGAGGTGGAGCAGTTGGTAGCTCATTGGGCTCATGCCCCAAAGGTCGCCGGTTCGATTCCGTCCCTCGCTACAAATTAAAAAGTTTATGTATAGCGTATTTTCAGGTTGGAGAAGAAAAATCCGTTCTAAATTCCTTAAAGAACCGGTGCATAAAAATTATAAAATAGTAACTACCAGAAATGGCAGGAAAATAAAAGTCTATTCTTAAAAAATGAGTTCAATTAAAAATAAAATTGGCGGTTTAGTTGAAATTGACTGGCAGAATAATCTTTTGGATTTACAACCGGAAGACATCAAAATACCCCATAACCGGGAGCATTTAAAAAATTCACTTCTAAAACACGGCTTTGCCCTACCTTTCTTTACTTGGAAAGAAAACGATAAATTTTATTGTTTGGACGGCCACACCAGAAAAGATGTATTAAGGGAACTTCAATCTGAAGGTGTTAAAGTGCCAAAGAAATTAAAGGCCGTTGAAATTATTGCAGACAACCGGCAGCAGGCAATTGAAATTCTGTTGGAAGTTTTCAATCAGAAACCAAATCCATTTTCAGATGAGGTTTTATTGGAATGGTTAAATGTTGAAGAAATAGACCAATCCGAAATCAATCTTCAATCTTTGCCTATCGAAATGATTGACAAGGATTTCAATGATGAGGAAAATTTTGAGGATGAAGTTGATTTGTCGCATTTTGACAAATCCGCAAACGCCTATCTAAACAACAATATCCGGCAAATTGTTTTAATGTTTGACCAGGAAACCCACAAAGATGTTTTACAACGCCTTAAAGCAATTGGAGATGAATTAGGTATTACTGATGATAATTCAACTATTTTAATAAAACTAATTGAGTTTTATGAAAACAATTGAAATTACAAGAAAGGAATTCAACTTTTCTGAATACGTGAAACGTAAAGCAGAAATTTCTGATTTTGAAACCCTAATCACAGATGAAGTATTGGTTACCGAAAACGGTCAACCAAAAATCTTATACGCAAAACTACCGGACGAAAAAACAAAATTCATTCGTCAGGCCTGTAAGAATATCAAATACGAAACCAATACACGTACAACCGGGCTTAAAACACGCAGCAGAATCTTTGGGTATAATCCAAGAAACACAATCCGAAAAGATTTTTGTAGTTCAACATCATTAGCCATTGAAAGCCCAACCGAACATCAAATCATTTGCGATTTTGGCGAATACCTTTCCGAATTATATCTAAAATATTTTCCGGATGTTTATAAGGCACATAACGATATAGTGAAAGAAAAAATGCTTGATGAATGGAAAATTAACAACACCCCTTTCACTTCAGGTATCGTAAATAAAAACAACCCTCTTAAATATCACTTTGACGCCGGCAATATTGAAAACGTCCTTTCCAATATGGTAGTATTCAAAAAAG
>Ga0079224_100014414_pt1 | contig 11044 bp, 5 predicted proteins | sample Stecom2015_FD_80414 | JGI IMG/M metagenome (GOLD analysis project Ga0079224, IMG submission 80414) | Agricultural soil microbial communities from Utah to study Nitrogen management - Steer compost 2015 | ecosystem: Environmental > Terrestrial > Soil > Agricultural land | place: USA: Utah...
CGCCACGAACAGGGGGCCACGCACATGGCGGACGGGCTCGCCCGCGCCTCCGGCAAGGCGGGTGTTTGCCTTGTGACCTCCGGCCCGGGGGCCACCAACACCATCACCGGACTCCTGACGGCCCTGATGGATTCGGTCCCCATGGTGGTGATCACCGGCCAGACGATCCAGAGCATGCTCGGGCTGGACGCCTTCCAGGAGGCGGACGTATCGGGCCTGACCTACGCCGCCGTGAAGCACTCCTATCTGGTGCGCGACCCGAAGGATATTCCCCGCATCGTGAAGGAAGCCTTCTACATCGCGGAAAGCGGTCGCCCCGGACCGGTGCTCATCGACATCCCCAAGGACGTGTCGGGCGCGATGTTCGAGCCGGACTATAGTGTGGAGATCGACCTTCCGGGGTACAAGGTGCCGTCGCACGGCGACCCGGCGGCCATCGCCCGGTGCGCCGAGCTGCTGCAGCGCGCCAAGAAGCCGCTGATCCTGGCGGGCCACGGCGCCATCATCGCCGATGCGAGCAAGCCCCTGCGCGCGTTGGCGGAAAAGCTGCAGATTCCGGTGGTGAACACCCTGCACGGCAAGGGCGCGTTTCCGGAAACCCACGATCTGGGCCTCGGCATGCTCGGCATGCACGGAACGGCGTACGCGAACAAGGCCGTGATGGAGTGCGACCTGATCATGTCGATCGGTTCCCGCTGGGATGACCGCATCGTCGGCAAGTTGTCGGAGTTCTGCAAGAACGCGGTGAAGATTCACGTCGACATCGACCCGGCGGAAATCAACAAGATGGTGGTTCCGGATTGCGCGATCGTGGGCGATGCCCGCCTCGTGCTGGAGGAGCTGCTGCCGCTGGCCACCAAGGGTGACACGACGGCCTGGGTGACGCACATCCGCAAGCTGCGCAAGCGTTTTCCGCTGCAGTACCGCAAGCACGGCGGCCTCAAGGCGCAGTTCGTGCTCGACGAACTGTATCGACTCACCAAGGGCAAGGCCATCGTCACCACCGACGTGGGCCAGCATCAGATGTGGGCCGCGCAGTTCTACAAGACGGACTATCGTCGCCACTGGATTTCCAGCGGCGGCGCGGGAACGATGGGCTTCGGCCTGCCGTCCGCGATCGGCGCGCAGTTCGCGCGGCCCGATGCGCTGGTGGTGACCGTGGTGGGCGATGGCGGCTTCCAGATGACGCAGGCCGAACTGGCCACCGCGCAGGTGAACAAGCTGCCGATCAAGATCCTGATTCTCGACAACAAGTACCTGGGCATGGTGCGCCAGTGGCAGGCGCTGTTCTTCGAGAACCGTCTGTCGGGCGTGGATCTGGAGGGGAACCCCGACTTCGTCAAGCTGGCGGAGGCTTACGGCATGCAGGCTTTCCGCATCAAGCGCAATGCCGATGCGGGCCGCGTGCTGGAACGCGCCCTGGCCTACAACGACGGCCCGTGCATCATCCACGCGGAAGTGGAGAAGGAGGACAACGTGTTCCCCATGATCGCCGCCGGTGCGCCGTACGAGGAGATGGTGCTGGAAGCCCCCAAACACAAGATGGAAAAGCCGGTCGGAAGCACCTAGCAGCGCCGGAAAACCCGGCGTGAAAGCCCCCGGAGGTCACGGCCTCCGGATTCTTCCTGACAGGACATCGAATCAAATTCTGCGCATGATGCGCAAGGAGCTGACAACATGATTAACGGAACAGTCAACGGTACGGCCCAGACCGCTTCTCCGGCGGAGGCCTCGCAGGAAAGCCAGGCGTACCGCCCTGCCGGCGCGCGCTCCAGCCAGCACAGCATCAGCCTGCTCGTGAACAACAAGCCGGGTGTGCTGATCCGCATCGCCCTCGTGTTCGCCCGCCGCGGGTACAACATCGACAGCCTGGTGGTGTCGCCGGCGCACAACGGCAAGTTCGCGCGCATGAACATCGTCGCGTCGGGAGAGCCCAAGACGCTGGAGCAGATCCTCAAGCAGCTGAACAAGCTGATCGACGTGCTGCACGCCAAGGACCACACCGGTGAAACGGTGGTGGAGAAGGAACTGGCGCTGGTCAAGGTGCGTTGCGCACCCGAAAAGCGTTCGGAAGTGCTGCAGATCGCCGAGCACTTCAAGGCGCAGACGGTGGATCTTTCGGAGAACACCCTGATGCTTCAGATCACCGGCGGCACCGACAAGCTCGACTCCGCCGAGATGATGCTGGACAAGTACGGGATTGTCGAAATGGTCCGCACCGGCAAGGTCATCATGGCCCGTGGCGACTCAAACACGTGAGGACGCGGGGAACGCGGCGGATGGGGGTTTGACCGCCCCTTCCCGTTGACCGACGGGACGGACGCCGGATGCGCGTCGCCCGGGATGGAGACATCCTGGACGACGCGCTTTTTTTTTGCGTGACTTTCCGTACCTTCTGACCTTCCACCTTGTCCACGTTATCCGCGTCCGCGCCGTCCGCGTGCCCGCGGAAAGGGTCAGGCGCGGAACTCGGCCATGGCCGACGTGAACAGGATCCAGCGCGGGGGTTTCTCCCCGGAGTCGGCCGGAAAGTGCACGTTCACGGATACGCCCAGACCCCGTTTGAGGGCGACCGGTTTGTCCAGCCGGAACGTGTTTTTGGTATCGGGCTTTCCGGCGTGCTGACCGAAGGTGGCGAGCTTGTCGAAGGTCTTGATCAGCCGGGCGCCGTCATACAGGTGGACCGACATCACCGGCGAGCGCGACGTGTTGTGGAAGTACAGATACACGCGCGACAGTTTCGGGATGACCCCGTTGATCAGGCCGGGCGCCGTGAAGGGGATGTGGAACCAGTTGGTGCTGGCATCGCGGCCCCAGAAGGTGGCGCCCCACCCTTTGCGGGAGACTTCTTCGATCAACCCCGGGTATTCGGGTTCAACGGCATTGCCGTGTACCGTGAGGATCGTATGAATCGGGGTGGCATCCTGGGGAGCGCGCGTCCGTGAGATTTTCATGCGCCCAGTCTAACATTTTTACGGAAGGCCGGAAGGTGACGGACGGGGGGCCCGTCCGTTTTCCCCGGTCGGGCCTCGCGGGGAGCCGGGCGGGGGCCTTCGTCAGCGCCGAGCCCGGTCGGCGAACGCTTCGACGGTTTGCACGATCGGGCCGTTGTCCCGCGTCACGGGCGCCAGGCTGTGCAAGTAGCGGTACAGGGCGCGCAGGTCGGTTTCGCTCATGCGGCGGTAGTTTCCCCAGGGCATGGGAGAGTCGGGCAGGGTGGCTCCGGCGCGTATGCGGGTCACGAACTGGTCTTCCGACAGGTTGGCGAGGACGCCGGTGGCGGAATCGGGCGTGAGGTTGGGCGAGACGTACACGATGCCCGGCCGCATCCGCGATTCGAAGGGCATGCCTCCCGAGAAGGGGGCGCCCTGGAAGGCCCCCGTCTTCAGGTTGCGCGGGGTGTGGCACGACTCGCAGCGGCCGGTGACGTTGGCGATGTAACGGCCGTACTCGACGGTGGCCTCCGGCTCGAAGCGTGGCCGGATGGGCGGGTTCTTGGGCCCGTAGGGCCGGAGGAAGTAGGCCAACGTGATGCGTCCGAGCAGGTTGATGTCCTTGCGGGGCGCGACGCCCGGTTGCGCATCCAGTGAACGAAGGTAGGAGAGGATGGCGATGAGGTCTTCCTCCGCCATGTCGGCGTAGGCATCCTTGAAGGGGAGGGCGATGCGCCCTTCGCGGTTCACGCCCGTACGGAGGGCGCGGGCGATCATGCCGTCGCTGAGGGCCCCCAGACCGGTGGCGGAATCGGGGGTGAGGTTGGGGGCGGTCCAGTCGCCCAGGAAGGTGATTTCGCCGGTTCCGCCCGTGAGCGGGACGATTTCGCCGGCGAACATGCGCGCCTTGGCGCTGTCGGGGGCGTGACAGTCCGCGCAGTGCGCCGGGCCGTGGACGAGGTATTCTCCCCGGGCGATGATCGCGGGGTCGTCCACGGCCCGGGTGTCCGGCAGGGGGACGTCCCATTCGCGGAGGTAGGCATGCCCCGCATGCAGGGACACGCCGGCCACGAGGGCAACCAGGAGGGCGAGCAGGGCGGCGACGGCAACGGTGATGCGTTTGAACCAAAGTTTCATGCAGGGAAATCTAACCGCCCGCCCGGAGCAACGGGGGAGAGCGCGGCAGGAGGGCGGGCGGGGGCCTCCGGACACGCCGAGGGAACACGGGGAATCGCCGCCATCCGGGCCCGCTGCCGGAGGGTTTTCCGCGTCTCACACAGCCCCTCATACGGCGCTGTCCGCCGCCTCCCCACCGGGGGCCACCCAAAAAAAAACCGATATTTTTTTCCGGAATCTTGTGCCCGCGTATCCGCTGGCCCCACAACGACTTGACCCCGCCTTTCCGCCGCATGCCCCTGGGGCCTCCAGGTTTCCGGCATGCCTCAACCCCCTGTCAATCAAGGGTTTAAGCACTGTTCCGGTTTCGCGTTGCGCGTTCCGGCGTTCAGCAGCCGGATACCGGATGAGGGGTTAGATTCCAGAGGTCGTCACGTTCTGCCCATCCCGTACCGTGCGTCCCGTCGCCCCGACGTCCCGGGTGACACTCATCTTCCGGAGGATCCCCATGCGCTTTACCCGACTGTTCACCCGCGAAGGCCACAACCCTTACGACAGCGTGCGCTATGCGTGGCGCAAGTCGCAGGTCAGATCGCTCGACGCGTCCTCCTCTTCGGTGATGGACGTGGAGGTGCCGGAGTTCTGGTCGCAGACGGCCACCGATATCCTGGCGCAGAAGTACCTCCGTCGTCGCGACGTGCCGCAGGACGGCAAGCCGGGCGTGACGGGAGGAGAGAACAGCGTGCGCCAGGTGGTGGACCGCCTCGCGGGATGCTGGCGTCACTGGGGCGAATCGTTGGGGTACTTCGACACGCCGGCCGATGCGCAGGCGTTTTACGACGAGCTGGTGTTCATGTTGTTGCGGCAGATGGCCGCGCCCAATTCACCGCAATGGTTCAACACGGGCCTCAACTGGAAATACGGGATCACCGGTTCGGCGCAGGGCCATTACTACGTGGATCCGGTCGACGATCAGGTGAAGGCCTCGGATGACGCCTACACGCGGCCGCAACCGCACGCGTGTTTCATCCAGTCGGTGGACGACGACCTGCTGGGGGAAAACGGCGTGTTCTCCCTGCTGCAGCGCGAAGGACGCATCTTCAAGTACGGTTCCGGCACAGGGACGAACTTCAGCGCGATCCGCGCGGCGGGTGAACCGCTCGCGGGCGGCGGCGTCTCCTCCGGATTGATGTCCTTCCTCAAGGTGTTCGACCGCGCCGCCGGCGCGATCAAGTCGGGCGGCACCACGCGCCGCGCGGCCAAAATGGTATGCCTCGACCTCGACCACCCCGAGATCGAGGAGTTCATCGACTGGAAGAGCCGCGAGGAGGCCAAGGTGGCCGCGCTGGTGGCGGGCGCGGCCCTGTTGAAGACGGGAGACGAGGCCCTCGCGCGCGGCGGCAAGGACGCGCCCGACCCCGCGGTCCCCGGCGCGGAGTTCGTGCCGGAGGCGATGTGGAACCGCGGCCGCGCGCTGCTCGCGCAGGGCCAGGCGCTGGGCGACCGCGAGACCTACGACACCCACTTCGAGGGCGAAGCGTACGTGACCGTGAGCGGGCAGAACTCCAACAACTCCGTGCGCGTGCCCAACGCGTTTCTCGACGCGGTGGATGCCGACGGCGACTGGCGGCTGCTGGGGCGTGTCGACCAGTCGGTCCGCAGGACGGTGAAGGCCCGCGCGCTGTGGGACCGCGTGGGCAAGGCGGCGTGGGATTGCGCCGACCCCGGCGTGCAATACGACGACCTCATCAACGAATGGCACACCTGTCCCGCCGACGGCCCCATCCGCGCGTCCAACCCCTGTTCCGAATACATGTTCCTCGACGATACGGCGTGCAACCTCGCGTCGTTGAACCTCGTGACCTTCCAGAAGGAGGACGGCACGCTGGATGTGGAGAAATATTCGCATGCGGTGCGCCTGTGGACCGTGGTGCTCGACGTCTCCGTGGGCATGGCGCAGTTCCCCTCGCCGGCCATCGCGCGCCGCTCCTACGACTACCGCACGCTCGGCCTGGGCTACGCCAACCTCGGCGCCTTCCTGATGCGCGCGGGCGTGCCCTATGATTCCCCCGCGGCGGCCGACATCACCGCGGCCATCACGGCCCTGCTCGGCGGCGCGTCGTACGCGGCCTCGGCCGAAATCGCGGGCGCGCTGGGCGCCTTCCCGCGCTTCGCCGCCAACCGCGACGCCATGCTGCGGGTCATCCGCAACCACGAGCGCGCCGCGCGCAACGCGCCGTCCTCGGAGTACGAAGGCCTGAGCGTGATCCCGCGCGGCCTGACGGGCGAGCATTGTCCCGACGCGATGGTGAAGGCGGCGCGCGCCGCCTGGACGCAGGCCCTGGCCCTGGGTGCGAAGCACGGGTTCCGCAACGCGCAGGTGACGGTGCTCGCACCCACCGGGACCATCGGCCTCCTGATGGACTGCGACACCACGGGCATCGAACCCGACTTCGCGATGGTGAAGTTCAAGAAGCTCGCCGGCGGCGGTTACTTCAAGATCACCAACCAGTCGTTGCCGGTTGCGCTGCGCCGCCTGGGGTACACGCCGGAGGAATGCGGGAGCATCGAGCGGTACGTGATCGGCAGCGGCTCCCTTGAAGGCGCCCCCCACGTCAACAAGGTCACGCTCTCCGAGCGCGGGTTCACCACCGAAGTCCTGCACAAGCTTGAGAAGGCCCTGCCGCTGTCGCTGTCGCTTGAGGATGCGTTTCATCCGCGCCTGCTGGGCCGCGAGTTCCTCGCCGGCCTCGGCGTCAGCCCGGCCGCGCTCGACGGCGACGGGTACGACGTGCTGGAATCGCTCGGCTTCAGCTTCGCGCAGATCGAGGCGGCCGACCTTCACATCTGCGGCGCGCAAACCGTGGAAGGCGCGCCCGCGCTCAAGCCCGAGCACTATCCCGTGTTCGACTGCGCGAGTCCCTGCGGCAAGGGCACGCGCATGATCGCTCCCATGGGGCACGTGCGCATCATGTCCACCGCGCAGCCGTTCATCTCGGGCGCGATCTCCAAGACCGTGAACCTTCCCCATGAGGCCACCATCGCCGACATCCTGGGCGTGTATCGCGAAGGCCATCGCGGCTTGCTTAAGGCGATTTCCATCTATCGCGACGGCAGCAAGCTCTCGCAGCCGCTCAACGCCAGGAAGGACCGCAAGCAAACGGCGTCGGTCGCCGCACCGCGTGCTGTGGCCGCACCGATGGCGCGTCCCGGCGCGGCCCCCGGCGATCGTCCCCAGCGCCGCAAGCTCCCGGCCCGACGCGCGGGCTTTACGCAGGAAGTCACCGTGGGCGAACACAAGCTCTTTCTGCGCACCGGCGAATATCCCGACGGCACGCTGGGCGAGATCTTCATCGACATGTACAAGGAGGGCGCGAGCTACCGCGCGCTGCTGAACTGCTTCGCTGTGCTCACGTCCAAGGCCCTGCAGTACGGCGTGCCGCTTGAGGAGCTCGTCGACACTTTCACCTTCACGCGCTTCGAACCCGCGGGCCCGGTGGAAGGGCACGAGTACATCAAGAACTGCACCTCGCTGCTCGACCTCGTGTTCCGCGCCCTGGGCGTGAACTACCTCGGGCTCACCGATCTGGCACACATCAAGCCGGTGGAGGGAGCGGGGGGTGGCAAGGCGTCGTACGGGATGCCGGCCTTGACGGTTCCTGCGGACGAACCCGTGCGGCCGTCCCCCGCGACGCCGGTAGGGGCGGGCGCCCCGGCCCGGCCCCAGGGTGCGATGACCCGAGCCGAGGCGGCGGACCTGTCGCGGCGCGCGGGCTACACCGGCGACGGCTGCGGTTCGTGCGGGTCCATGCGCGTGCGCCGCAACGGGACGTGCGTGGTCTGCGAGGATTGCGGGACGACGAGCGGGTGTTCGTGAAATCCGGGGGCACGGGAATCCGGTTCGGGATTCTTCGCTGACCCTGCCCTGGATGGTTCGGGTTCAGGGTTGGGGCTCGGGAAAACGCAGGGAAGCTCTCCCCGTGTTTCTATGACATAAAACCCGTTTGCTGGTGTTTTTGTCCACTCCCAACCCGAACCATCCCAGGTCGTGACCCCGCTGCGTCCCGAACCGACATCGTACGGTCCACCCCTAGTGGTTAATTTTCCCCCATGTCTTTCCGCGATTTTTCCGCCTGGCGGCTGGATGGCGAGGCCGTGTCCGAGGTGCCCGAACGCGTGGTCGAAGAAGGCCCGTTGTCGGTGCGGGTGAACGGCAAGCCGTTCACGGTGACCTTGCGGACACCCGGGGATGACCGGGCCCTGGTGCTGGGGCTGCTGTATGCGGAAAGTCTCGTCGACGTCCCGTCCGACATCCTGACGATGACGGAGGTCGTGCCGTCGCTGGCGGAGGCCGCCGGCAACCCGGATGGCGCTGCGACGTGGGACGTCACCGTGCGCGAACGTTCCACGCTCGACACCAAACTTTCCAAGCGTTCCCTCGCCTCCACCTCCTCATGCGGCTTCTGCGGAAAGACCGCGTGGGAAGAAGCCGCTGCCTGCGCGACGCCGGTGGTGTCCGAAGATCCGGATGATCCGGCGGCGCGCACCGTCCCCCCCACATCTCCCGTACTGGATGCCGCGTTTCTGGCCGCATGTTTCGCAACCATGCGGACGCGTCAGGACTTGTTCGGAGACACCGGCGGTTCGCATGCGGCGGCGTTGTTTTCGGTGCACGGGGAACTGCTGGGCTTCGGCGAAGACGCGGGCCGCCACAACGCGGTGGACAAGGCGGTGGGCCGTTTGTGGGAGGAAGGCAAACTCGCGCCGGCGAAGGTATTGTGCGTGAGTGGACGCGTGTCGTACGAGATCGCGTCGAAGGCGTTGCGCGCGGGCGTGACGGTGCTGGCCGCCGTGTCGGCGCCGTCGTCGATGGCCGTGACCTTCTGTCGGGACCATGACATCACCTTGATCGGATTTTGCCGGGGCACTCGCGCCACGGTGTATGCGACGCCCCACCGCGTGGCGGGGATCGCGGGCATGAAGACGGAGGCCATCCCATGAGTGCGGACCCGAAAATCCATCCCGAACATGACCTTGAGTCGGCCTTCAAGGATCCCTACCCGCCTCCCGCGGCGGGGCGGGGCGCGTTGCTCAGCACGCTGAAGCATCTGGTGCGCGAGAAGGCGCTGGTGACGGGCCCGCAGGCGCTGTACCGCATGAACCAGCCCGACGGGTTTGATTGCCCCGGGTGCGCGTGGCCCGAGCCGGGCCGCGTGTCGCATTTCGAGTTCTGCGAGAACGGGGCCAAGGCCATCGCCGCGGAGTCGACCACCAAGCGGGTCGACCGCGCGTTCTTCGCACGGCATACCGTGACCGAGCTGCGCGCGAAGGACGGTTACTGGCTGGAGCAACAGGGCCGCCTGGCGGAGCCGATGGAGTACGATCGCGCGAGCGACAAGTACGTGCCGATCTCGTGGGAGAACCTGTTCGCCAAGCTGGGCACCGCGCTGCGCGGGCTCGCGGACCCGAACGAGGCGGTGTTCTACACCTCGGGCCGCACCAGCAACGAGGCGGCGTTCCTGTACCAGTTGTTCGGTCGTGCGTTCGGCACCAACAACTTCCCCGATTGCTCCAACATGTGCCATGAGTCTTCGGGCGTGGCGCTGGGCGAGAGCGTGGGCGTGGGCAAGGGGACGGTCACGCTCGAGGATTTCGGCAAGGCCGACGCGATCTTCGTGGTGGGGCAGAATCCCGGCACCAACCACCCGCGCATGTTGTCGGAACTGCAGCACGCCGCCAAGCGCGGCTGCCACATCGTGGTGATCAACCCGCTGCGCGAGAAGGGTTTGCTGGAGTTTTTGCACCCGCAGGACGTGCTGGCCATGACCACGGGTCGTGGGTCGCCCATCGCCACGTTGTACCTGCAGCCCAAGGTGGGCGGCGACTTCGCGGTGTTCACGGGGATGATGAAGGTGTTGCTTGAGCGCGCGGAGTCCGACAGCACGCTCATTGATCAGGCGTTCATCGCGGAGCATACGGACGGGTTCGACGCCGCCATGGAAGCCGTGCGTGCGACCTCGTGGGAAGACGTGCTCGACCAGTCGGGCCTCACGCGCGCGCACATCGAAATGGCCGCGGACGTGTACATCAAGTCGAACAACGTGATCGCGTGCTGGGCGATGGGCATCACCCAGACCAAGTACGCGGTGGCGACCATTCGTCAGCTGGTGAACCTCATGCTGATGCGCGGCAACATCGGCCGCCCCGGCGCGGGCCTGTGTCCGGTGCGGGGACACAGCAACGTGCAGGGCGACCGCACGATGGGCATTTACGAAAAGCCCGCTCCGGCCTTCCTCGACGGCCTCGACCGCGTGTTCGGCGCCGAAGGGTTCGTCGCACCGCGCCAACACGGCTACGACACCGTGGAGGCCATCGCAGCGATGCATGCGGGCAAGGCCAAGGTGTTCATCGCCATGGGCGGCAACTTCGCCGCGGCCACGCCCGACTCCGAGGTGACGGAGGAAGCCTTGAGCCGCTGCGCCGTGACAGCGCATGTGGCGACCAAGCTGAACCGCAGTCATCTCGTCACCGGCGCGCAGGCGTTCATCCTGCCGTGCCTGGGCCGCAGCGAGAAGGACATCCGTGGCGGTGTGCCGCAAAGCGTGACGGTGGAAGACTCCATGTCGATGGTGCACGCCTCCATCGGCCGTGCCACGCCGGCCTCACCGCACCTCATGAGCGAGCCGGCGATCGTCTGCGCCCTCGCGCGCGCGGCCCTGCCCGACTCCAAGCTGCCGTGGGAGGCCTGGGCCGATGACTACTCGTTGATCCGTGACCGCATTGCGGAGATGATGCCCGCGTTCCACAACTTCAATGAACGCATCAAAACGCCGGGAGGGTTTTATTTGGGCAACACCGCCGGCGAGCGGCGGTGGGTGGTGGAAGGCGGCAAGGCGCGGTTCAGCTCCGACCCGATGCCGATGCTCTCCGTGCCCGAGGGGGCACTGCGCCTGATGACGCTGCGCTCACACGACCAGTACAACACGACGATTTAC
>Ga0079224_100014415_pt1 | contig 11044 bp, 13 predicted proteins | sample Stecom2015_FD_80414 | JGI IMG/M metagenome (GOLD analysis project Ga0079224, IMG submission 80414) | Agricultural soil microbial communities from Utah to study Nitrogen management - Steer compost 2015 | ecosystem: Environmental > Terrestrial > Soil > Agricultural land | place: USA: Utah...
AAGTTGAGAGATGGACTGGATAAAATGAACGACACTGAAGCAAATGCATTGATTGACACTAGCCTATCTTTGGAGAGTGAACAGTTGGAGCTACGCAAACAAATGATTGCTGAACTTCGTGGGGTAATTTCATCAAAGAAAATAATTATCCTGAAAAAAACGGAAGACGACTTTAAACGCGAGCTTTTAGACAGATACCGAAATGGTCACAGTAACAAAGGCGAGAAAGGACCCAAGGGGCCAAAAGGTCCAAAATAAAAAAAAGCCCCGAATGTTCGGGGCTTTTTCGTTTAAGGAAGTGAAGCTATTACATTGCCCCCCATTCTTTTAAAGACTTTTGGTTTAAAGCCACATAATCATTATTCCCTGCAGTTTTTGCAAGCTCCATTGATTTTTTAGCAGCTTCAATAGCCCCCTTTTTATCCCCTGCCTTTGCATAAATTAAAGATTTTTGGCGCAGTTGCCAAAAAGCAGGCTCTTTGTTCATATTGATAGATTTATCAATCCAAGTTTTGGCTTGGTTGATGTCCTTTCCTGTTTCAAGATAATATACAGCCGCTGCATAATAATCATTAGCACTTGGGCCATTCATCACTTTTTGGATGTTATCAGAAACCGCTTTATCAGTTCCAAATTTAATTGGCACACCTACATAAGTCTTTTCCCAAAGTATCCCCAGCATAGCAGAATCATTTTTCAACTCATCAAAGCTCATTGTGAAAGTTTCAATATTCATTGGCATTGGATATGCTTGTACAGAAACTTGTGCTGCTACCTTGCTGTCATCCCATTTTTCTGGAGTTCCCCAATTGTTTGTATCGCTATAAAAATAAACTTCCCAGTTTGAAGCACCTGGCTTTGTGAAGATGGCGTATGAACCAGCTTTAACAGATTTACCACCAATTTCAACATTTTCACTAAAAGTGATTTTTGTATTAGCATTTGCTCCAGTACGCCACATAGCGTCATAAGGAACCAAACCACCAAATATGGTTCTGCCTTTCATAGAGGGTCTTGAATATTCCAGAGTTACGTCTGTAAGGCCAACTTTTTGTTCAATTTTTTGAAACGGACTGGGCTGTGGGGTTGTAATTTGTGCCTGAATACCAACAGTTAATATTAAGGCGGAAAAAAGTAAAATAATCTTTTTCATGATAATGATTTTTAGTGGTTTATATCTCTTCACGAAAATACAATATGCAGAAGTTTAAAAAGTTAAGAAAAGCCTAAAAAATTAAAAAACTGTCGATGAAAGAATCTTCATAATTCAAGCTATAGTTTAATTACGGAAGAATTGTTAATTATTTGTTTAAACTTTTTTATATATCTTGAAACAAACTATTTTTAATGAAAATTAAAAAAAATGTTGAAGTTTTTAAAAAAATTATTTAAGCCGCGTTTCCATAGAGAAAATGTGAAAACCAATAACAATAGATTATTACTTATGAATCGGAAATTAGCATTTAATCGAAATGAAAGGCTAAATGAAAATTTATAAGCTGCATGCAAAGCAGAACCTTCCAATTTCTGTGGATGAAGCCTGGAGTTTTCTGTCTAATCCTGAAAACCTAAAAGTAATTACACCCGATTATATGGGTTTCAATATTCAATCTGGAGCAGACAGACCAATGTTTGCAGGGCAGATTATTGAATATATAGTCACCCCAATTTTGGGCATCAAAACCAAATGGGTCACCGAAATTACCCACGTAGTTGACAAAGAATATTTTGTGGACGAGCAACGCTTCGGGCCTTACACACTTTGGCATCACAAACATTTTATAAAAGAAATTGACGGCGGGGTTGAAATGGAAGACTTGTTACATTACAAACTTCCGTTTGGTTTTCTTGGTCAGTTGGTGCAACCTTTTTTGGTAAAACCGAAGTTGGATGAAATATTTGAATACCGAAAAAACAAGCTGGTGGAACTATTTGGAACGATGTAATTTCAAAAAAAATAGAACAATGCAGAAAAATATACTTTTAATCGGTGGTTCTTATGGAATTGGAGCTTCAATCGCTTCTAAGTTAAAAGAAAACCACAACATAATTATTGCATCGCGAAGCAGCGAAAATATTCCAAAAGGAGTTACACACTTCGCCTTTGATGCTTTGAAAGATGATATTACAACCTTGGATTTACCCGAAAAAATTGATGGCCTTGTCTATTGTCCGGGTAGTATCAATTTAAAACCTTTTAAAATGATGCGTACCGAAACGTTCAAAGAAGATATGGAACTCAACTTCCATTCGCTGGTTCGGGTGGTAAACGGTTTGTTGCCCAAACTGAAAAATTCAGAACAAGCTAGTCTTGTTTTTTTTAGTACGGTTGCCGTAAAGGTAGGCATGCCTTTCCACACAAGCGTTGCTGCGGCAAAAGGTGCTATTGAAGGTTTTGCGAAAGCGCTTGCGGCGGAATATACGCCCAATTTTAGGGTAAATGTAATTGCACCCTCATTAACCGATTCGCCTTTGGCTTCAAAACTTTTGAATAGCGACGCCAAAAAGGAAAAAATGGCGGAGCGTCATCCATTAAAAAAAGTAGGCGATACAGAAGATATTGCTGCTATGGCCGCATTTCTTTTAAATGAGGAATCGAAATGGATTACAGGTCAGGTTTTTGGCGTTGACGGCGGACTTTCAACATTAAACATCAATTAAATTGGCTGAAAAAGTAAACATCTTTTGGTTCCGAAGAGATCTGCGATTGGATGACAATGTTGGCTTTTCCAAAGCGCTGCACGGAAAATTTCCGGTACTGCCACTTTTCATATTTGATTCTGAAATACTCAACGAGCTCCCAAAAGACGACGCCCGTATCACATTTATTTTTGAAACACTTCAAAAAATGCGCAACGAACTGCAGGAACACGGCAGTAGCCTTGCAATATATCACGGAAAGCCACAGGAAGTTTTTAATAAAGTGATTTCAGAATTTGAGGTTCAAAACGTAATAACCAATCACGATTATGAACCTTATGCAAAAAAGCGTGATGAAGCGGTTGAAAATTTACTTACCGAAAAGGAAATAGGCTTTTACACTTTTAAAGACCAAGTTATTTTTGAAAAAGACGAAATAGTGAAAGACGATGGCGATCCGTACATTGTTTACACGCCCTATATGAAGAAGTGGAAGGAAAAATTCAAAAAGGATTATACTGAAAAGATTTACTACACCAATGAATTTTTAAAAAATCTATATCAAAATTCACGGCTTCCGAATCTTTCGTTAAGCGATATTGGTTTTAAAAACTCTAAAATCAAAATTCCTGAATATGATGTTACGCCATCAACCATTCAAGAATATGAAAAGCGGCGCAATTTTCCTGCGGAGGATGCAACTTCACATTTGGGGCCGCACCTTCGTTTTGGAACTGTGAGTATCCGCAAAATGATAAAAAAAGCAACTGCGGAAAAGAACGAAGTGTTTTGGCAGGAACTTATTTGGAGGGAGTTTTTTATGCAAATTCTTTGGCATTTTCCTGAAACAGTAGAGAATGCCTTCAAAAAGAAGTATGACCGCATAGAATGGCGTAACAATGAAGAAGAATTTAAAATGTGGAAAGAAGGGAAAACTGGTTATCCTTTAGTGGACGCAGGAATGCGCCAACTGAATGAAACAGGCTATATGCACAACCGCGTGCGAATGGTCGTCGCAAGTTTTCTATGTAAGCATCTTTTAATAGATTGGCGTTGGGGCGAAGCCTATTTTGCCGAAAAGCTTCTTGATTACGAAATGGCAAGCAACGTGGGCAATTGGCAATGGGCAGCTGGAAGTGGCGTTGATGCAGCTCCGTATTTCAGGATTTTTAATCCAACTACACAGATTGAAAAGTTTGATAAAGATTACAAATACATTAAAAAATATGTTTCAGAATATGATACAAAAAATTATCCCGAAAAAATAGTTGACCACAAAGAAGCACGTGAAAGATGCTTGCAAGTTTATAAAGAAGCAGTTTCTTAAAATCTGTTAATTTATGTACGATTATTCCTAATTTGTGTATTATATCGATAAAATATATAGTTTTATCGATATTTTTAAAGAAATTTTACAAAACCCCAATTGTAAATCTATGGAAGCCTACAAAAATGTATTCACCAATGGTGAAGTTATTGTTACCTATGAACCTAGTCTTTGTATTCATGCTGAGGCCTGTGCAAAAGGTCTTTCTTCAGTATTCAAAACTTCAGTCATACCCTGGATTGATTTAGAAGGAGCTACTACAAAAAAAATCATTTCACAAGTAAAAAAATGTCCTTCAGGAGCACTCTCATGTTCTAAAGTAACAACTAGGGAGTTTGTTAAAGATTTTGTAATTTGAAGTGAAATTTGGGCGGTTGTGCACAATTTTTTCTACTCTTGCACTGTTAAGTAAAGCATCGCAAACAAACCTGAAGCCATGAAGAAGATTTTATCCCTAATCCTTCCCCTATTCTTTTTTAGCCTGACAATTACAGCCCAGGATTCAATTCAAGTAAATAAAAACACACTAAATGACCAGATGACTGAGGTTTTTGACAAAAGCAACAGTTATCAAGAATATAAGGTTGTTAAAAAAACCCAATTAGCTACTTTAAGGCGAAATATTTTAGACTCAGTTTCTACTTTGCAAAAGAAAATTGCCCTTATGGAAAGCGAGGTGTCTCAAGAAAGAATTGCTGTTGATTCTCTTGGACAAAACCTAAAAAACACACAACAAAACCTTATTAAAGCTAAAGAAAAAGAGGATGGCATTGAGGTGTTTGGCATCCTAACATCCAAAGCTACCTACAACGCTATAATGTGGGGTATAATATTAATTTTATTGCTAATAAGTGGATTTTTATTCTACAGATTTCTGAACAGTCACAAAATCACAAATGCCGCACAATTGAAAATGGCGGAGATGGAAATTGAACTGGAAGATTATCGCAGAAACAGTTTAGAGCGCGAGCAAAAGCTGCGAAGAAAACTACAGGACGAAATCAACAAAAACCGTAAAGCTTAAAATTTATTAAGGCTCTGTTCTTGTAATTTTTGCGCCAATGGCACGAAGCCGTTCATCAATATTTTCATAACCTCGATCAATCTGCTCAATATTGTGGATGGTACTTGTACCTTCTGCTGACAGTGCTGCAATCAACAATGAAATTCCTGCCCGAATATCTGGCGAAACCATTGTCGTAGCTTTAAGGTTAGATTGGAAATTGTGGCCAATAACAGTTGCTCTGTGCGGATCGCAAAGAATAATTTTGGCTCCCATATCTATCAACTTATCTACAAAGAACAAACGGCTTTCAAACATTTTTTGGTGAATGAGCACACTTCCTTTTGCTTGGGTACAGACCACAAGAACAATACTCAATAAATCTGGAGTAAAACCAGGCCACGGTGCATCTGCCACGGTGAGTATGGAACCATCGATATATCCTTGAATCTCGTATTCCTTATGTGATGGTATATGTATATCGTCGCCTTTCTTATTAAGTTTAATACCCAATTTTCTAAAGGTTTCTGGTATTAACCCTAAATTTTCCCAACTAACATTTTTAATGGTTATTTCACTGTGAGTCATTGCGGCCAAACCAATCCAGCTACCAATCTCTATCATATCTGGCAAGACTCTGTGTTTGCAGCCACCTAGGTTGTCAACACCTTCAATAGTTAGTAGATTAGAGCCAACACCGCTTATTTTTGCGCCCATCGCGTTCAGCATTTTGCAAAGTTGCTGAAGATAGGGCTCGCAGGCAGCGTTATAAATAGTCGTAATTCCTTTTGCCAAAACCGCAGCCATAACAATGTTCGCTGTACCCGTAACCGAGGCTTGGTCCAAAAGCATATAAGTTCCCTTTAAACCTTTTGGAGCTTCAACACCATAAAAGCGTTCCTCCTTATTATATCTAAATTTTGCGCCAAGTTTTATAAAACCTTCAAAATGTGTATCGAGTCTTCTTCTTCCAATTTTATCGCCGCCAGGTCTAGGAATATAACCTTTCCCAAATCTTGCCAACAAAGGGCCAACAATCATAATGGAGCCACGTAATGAGCTTCCCTCCTGTTTGAAAAGTTCAGATTCTAGATAATCAAGATTGATATCGTCAGCTGTGAAAGCATATTTGCCCTTTCCAAGTTTTTGGATTTTCACGCCGAGATTTTCTAAAATTTTTATCAGTTTATTGACGTCTAGAATATCTGGAATGTTCTCGATAATAACTTTTTCCGGAGTCAATAATACTGCACAAAGAATTTGTAAGGCTTCGTTTTTAGCACCCTGTGGCGTAATTTCGCCTTTCAGTTTATGCCCGCCCTCTATTTGGAAAGTTCCCATAAATAAACGGTTGATATTTTAATAACGTTTGCGGTTGCGATTGTTATTGCTTGATTTGTAATTTTTCTTTCCCGAAGAAGAATTTGTATTGAAACGTTTTTTGTTTTTCAACAAGTTGGAAGCATCGCTCAAATCTTCATCGCTGTTTTTTAGATTGATTTTTCCATCGGAAAGTTCAAAAAGATGTCCAAAAATCACCTCATCTTCCACAGTATCTTTGTTCCAGTTAAGGAAACATTTCTTCATGTGGTTCGCAATGGTAAGAATCAGTCCTTCCTTCTTATCGCCTTCTTCCCAACTGTTTGCCACATCAATCATTCGTTTGATATTATTACCATAAAAACGGTATTTCGGAAAATTTTGGGGATATTTCAATGGCTCAGGACGCTCCATTAACTCTTCCCGAGAAGGAATTGGAAAAGGAGAATCTACATCGAGTTTAAAATCTGAGATAATAAAAAGTTGATCCCAAAGCATTGGTTGAAAATCTGGAACATCGCGAAGGTGTGGATTTAAATTTCCCATTACAGCAATTATGCTTTTGGCAATTTTATTTCGTTCGTCTTTGTCTTCTGTGGCGATCGCTTGCTCTACCATTTTTTGAATATGGCGTCCATATTCAGGAATAATCAATTTTGGGCGCTCTGTATTATATTCTATTTGTGCTACTTCTTGTATCAAAATGTTTTTATTAAGGAAAGAAAATTAGTGTATTCGGAAAGATTGAAAATCATTTCTCACGCAAAATACTAAAAATTATAGTGAAATAACGCCTTCAACGCGGGAAACTTCAAGATATTTTTTGACCACATCATCAGGAGAATCCATTGTTACTTTAATAGAAACACTGGAATAAGTTCCTTTTGATGAATCCCGGGTGTTTATAACAGCATCCGTACCATCAAAAACCCGCTCTATTTCAGCTATTTTTTCCAAACTAGCTGGCACTATAAATTTAAAAAGATAAGGTGATGGCCAGGTGGTACCTTCTTCAAGTTGCTTTTTTAATCGCTCGTAAAATTCTGCGGTATTTTTGTCTTGATCCATTAAATTAGAAATAGCTGTGTAAGCAACAAAGATACACTTTCACCACAAATATTTATTTACTTACTTTGTATAAAATTGAAACTTTTGAAAACGAAAAGAATTGTAATCACTGGCGGACCAGGTTCAGGAAAAACAGCACTTATAACTTATTTGGAACAAGAAGGCTATGCCGTTATGCACGAAATTTCGAGAGATGTTATCTTGGAAGCGCAAAAGGAAGGCATTGAGCAACTATTTCTAGAAAATCCAATTCTTTTCAGTGAAAAATTGCTGGAAGGACGACTGAAGCAATTTCACGAAGGAAAAAACTGTGCAGCCCCAATTCTTTTCTATGACCGTGGAATGCCAGACGTTACAGCCTATATGGATTTTGTAAACACCCATTATCCCGAAAATTTTTCAGAAACCTGTCTTGAGCATAAATATGATGAAGTATTCGTACTTCCGCCGTGGGAGGAAATATACAAACAAGATAACGAGCGCTACGAATCTTTTGAGCAAGCCGAAAAAATATTTCATTTTTTGAAAAATGGCTACGAAAACTACGGCTACAAAATTTATGAAGTGCCCGTTGGCACTATTAAAGAACGTGCTCAATCCATAATAAGCACTATTAAGTTAAAAACAATTTGACAAATGTCCGCGACATCCTGACCAAATATTGGGGGTACACTTCCTTCAAACCAATGCAGGAAGAAATAATTGCATCCGTATTAAACGGAAAGGATACTGTGGCTCTTTTGCCCACAGGCGGCGGAAAATCATTGTGTTTTCAAGTTCCCGCTTTGGCCATGGAAGGTATTTGTATTGTGGTTTCGCCTCTGGTGGCGTTGATGGGCGACCAAGTTAATGCGCTGAAAGAACGGGGCATTAAAGCGTTAAACCTGAAAGGCGGAATTTCTTTTGATGAATTAAACACACTACTGGACAATGCACTTTACGGAAATTATAAATTCCTATACCTATCTCCCGAACGACTTCAACAAGAAATAGTTCAAAATTACATCAAACAGATGAACGTGAATTTGATTGCAGTTGATGAGTCGCATTGCATTTCACAATGGGGAAATGATTTTCGGCCAGCATACAAAAACATCACATTGCTTCGGGAAATACATCCGTTAGTTCCAGTAATTGCACTTACCGCAACTGCCACTCCCGAAGTCTTGGAAGACACCATTTCTGAATTAAAAATGGAACTTCCGGCAGTTTTCAAAAATTCATTTGTTCGCGAAAACCTTTCTTATCAAGTTTTTAAGGAGGAAGACAAACTTTACAAAACAGAACAACTTCTTAAAACAAACAAAGGTTCGGCCATAGTTTATGTAAGAAGCAGAAAAAGCACTATTGAAATAAGCGAACAACTAAACAGTTTGGGAATTTCTGCCAGTTTTTATCACGGGGGAATTTCACCAAAGGAAAAAGCACAAAAACTACAGTCTTGGCGAAGTGAGGCATTTTCAACAATGGTCGCCACAAATGCTTTCGGGATGGGCATTGACCATCCAAATGTACGTTTTGTAATCCATCTGCAAATTCCCGAAAGCCTTGAGAGTTATTTTCAAGAAGCTGGCCGCGCAGGACGCGATGGCGACTATGCAACGGCAGTGCTCCTTTATAATGAGTATGATAAAATATATGTGAAGCAGCAGTTTGTGGAATCATTGCCTACTACTTCCGATTTAAAAAAAATATACCGCACATTAAACAACTATTTTCAAATTCCTTACGGGGAAGGTGAATTCACCAAGCACAATTTTGGTTTTTCTGAATTCTGCAAAACGTACAACCTTAATACATTACTCACTTACAATGCGCTCAATAGCCTGGACCGTTTGAGTATTATTCAACTTTCGCAGGAATTCGGAAGAAAATCAATTGTTCAGTTTTTAATTCCTTCGGAAGAAGTGCTGCATTATTTTGAAAAAGACGTAACAGCGTCCGTTATCGGAAAAACCATTCTGAGAATTTACGGTGGAATATTTGAAATGCCCACTGCAATCAATTTAGATTTAATCACCTCAAAAACTGGGCAGTCTATTGAAACCGTTATTGCAGTTCTTAAAAAGATGGAACGCGACCACATCGTTGAAATGATGCTACAGATAACGGACGCTACACTTACCTTTCTTGTGCCCAGGGAAGACGATAAAACCATTAACGTAATTTCTCGAGAAGTGGAAGCGTTAAATCGAAAAAAAACGGCACAAGTAAATTCTGTCTTAAACTATATTGCGAATACCAATACTTGCCGAAGTGTGCAGCTAGTTTCTTATTTTGGCGAAACAACTGCAAGCAAATGCGGAATTTGTTCAGTTTGCAAAACACAAAATTCCAAGTTATCTAATAGAGAAATAGAACATCTTGCCAAACAAATCCTTGCAATACTTGAAAGCGGTGATTTAAGTTCTCGGGAGATTTCAGAAAAACTTACTTTTGCAGAAACCGATATTTTGAAGGTGCTCCGTTTGTTGATTGACGCCGGTAAGATAAAAATCAATCCAAAAAAACAATATTATTTAAACTAAAAAAATGCAGAACGATTTGAGAATAGTGTTTATGGGAACCCCCGATTTTGCGGTTGGGGTTTTAAAAGAAATGACTGAGGCAGGGAAAAATATAGTCGGAGTTATTACTGCTCCCGATAAACCCGCTGGTCGTGGAAGAAAATTAATGGGTTCGGCTATAAAGGAATATGCACTTTCACAAAATCTGAAAATTCTTCAGCCCACAAACTTAAAAGACGAATCGTTTCTGAAAGATTTAAAGGAATTAAATGCCAATCTTCAAGTTGTGGTTGCTTTCCGGATGCTTCCAAAAGCGGTTTGGCAAATGCCCAAATTGGGGACTTTCAACCTTCACGCATCACTCCTACCTCAATATAGAGGTGCTGCACCTATCAACTGGGCAATTATTAATAAGGAGATGAAAACAGGTGTCACCACATTTTTTATTGATGAAAAGATTGATACTGGTTCCATAATAGCAAATAAAGAAGCAATTATTGAAAAAGGGGAAACTGCCGAAACACTTCACGATAAGCTGATGCAAAAAGGAAGCGAACTTGTTTTGGAAACCCTAGATTTAATTGAAAAGGGAAAAGCCGATCCAAAACCACAACCACAAAGCGATAATTTAAAAGACGCGCCCAAGCTAACGCCAGAAAACACACAGATAGACTGGAAAATACCTGGAGAGGATATTGATGCTTTTATTCGCGGGCTTTCCCCCTATCCAGTGGCTTGGTCAACACTTCATAATAATAATGAAGAATTAAAAGTAAAAATTTATAGTGCCAATTTTGAAAAGGACGAACACAATTTTGAACCGGGAACTATAAAAACTTCAAAAAAGGAACTGAAAGCAGCCTGTTTAGACGGGTACATTATTATTAAGGAAATACAACTACCCGGAAGACGGAAAATGGATGTGTTTTCACTCTTGAATGGGTATTCTTTTGATGAAGATTCCAAACTATCGTAAACCCTTGTCAGTACTGATTTCATTAAAAAAGGCCAAAAAAGCGCTGGGTTTATTAACAAACAGTCCAAGTTATCAACAAAAATAAGGATTTACTGCGTCGTTACTTGCCTGAACGGATATTCCTGTTAAATTTGTAGGGCAATTAATCGAAGTTTAACCAACAATTTAATTTAAAAAAATTATGAACAAATCAGATTTAATCG
>Ga0079224_100014416_pt1 | contig 11044 bp, 7 predicted proteins | sample Stecom2015_FD_80414 | JGI IMG/M metagenome (GOLD analysis project Ga0079224, IMG submission 80414) | Agricultural soil microbial communities from Utah to study Nitrogen management - Steer compost 2015 | ecosystem: Environmental > Terrestrial > Soil > Agricultural land | place: USA: Utah...
CGCCTGACGTGACCGACCGCGCCGGGCTGGCCGCCGCGCTGGCCGACGCCGTCCGCCACCGCCCCGGCGAGTGGGTGCGCGCCGTCGGCTACCACGAGTCGGTGGCCGGCGAGCTCGACCGCGACGCGCTCGACGCGCTCTGCCCCGACGCCCCGGTGCGGGTCCAGCACCGCTCCGGAGCCCTCTGGGTGCTGAACAGCGAGGCGATCCGGCGCCTCGACCTCGAGGACGAGCACCGCCCCGGGGTGGAGCGCGACGCCGCCGGTCGGGTCACGGGTCGCCTCTACGGCCTCGACCGCTGGCTGCGGGATCGCCTCGGCCCGACCGGCGAGGACCCGCCACCCGACCTGGCCGCGGTCGGCCGCCGCCTCGCTCGTCACGGGGTCGTCGGCGTCACCGACGCCACCCCCTACGAGCGCTCGGGGGACCTCGACCTGCTGGCCGGCGCGGTCGCCAGCGGTGCCCTCCCCCAGCGCGTCGTCGTCACCGGCGGGCCGGCCCTGGCGGGGCACCCGGCGCCGCCCGGTCTCGCGCGGGGTCCGGTCAAGCTCCGACTCGCCGATCACGCCCTCCCCTCCCTCGACGAGCTGGTCGGGTGGGTCCAGGTCGCACACGCCGCCGAGCGGCCGGTGGCGGTCCACTGCGTCACGCGGGAGGCGCTCGTGCTCACCCTCGCCGCCCTCGACGAGGCCGGGAGCCGCCCCGGCGACCGCATCGAGCACGGGGCGGTGGTGCCGCCCGACCTGCACGAGCCGCTGCGCCGGCACCGGCTCACCGTCGTCACGCAGCCCGGGTTCGTGGCCGAGCGCGGCGACCGCTACCTCGTCGAGGTGGACCCCGACGACCGCCCCCACCTCTACCCGTGCGGCGGGCTGCTGCGGGCCGGCGTCGCCGTGGCCGGTTCGACCGACGCGCCCTTCGGGGACCCCGACCCGTGGCGGGCGATCGCCGCCGCCGCCACCCGGCGCACTGCCGCCGGCGCGACCGTCGGTGCCGAGGAGGCGGTGGGCCCAGCACGTGCGCTCGACCTCTTCCTCGGCGCACCGGACGACCCGGGTGGGCCGCCCCGGCGGGTGGAGCCCGGCGCCGCGGCCGACCTGGTGCTGCTCGGGAACCCGCGAGCCGCGGTGCTCGAGGACCCGGCGGCCGCGGTGGTGCGCGCCACGATCGTCGACGGACGGCTCGTCCACGGGGCCTGACCGGACCGGGCCCGCCCGCCGGGCGGTCGATGCTCAGCTGGCGCGGATCGCTCGCTCCGGGCAGGCGTTGATCGCCACCCGGGCCCGCTCCTCCAGGTCGGCCGGCACGTCGGCCACGAGGACCTGCCCGTACCCCTCGTCGTCGCAGTCGAAGAGCTCGGGGGCGAGGGAGTAGCACCGCCCGTGGCCGGTGCACCGGTCGTGGTCGAGGGAGATCTGCACGGCAGAGAAGAGTATTAGGATTTCTGCGATGGGGGCATCTGCGGCGGCTGACCCGGCCACGGCCACGAGCGAGGCGCGCGTCGCCCAGCGAGCACGCTGGCGGGCGGAGGGCTGGTACCCGGACCTGACGATCGGCCAGGCCTGCGAGGTCGCAGCCCGAGCCGTCCCGGGGGCCCGGACCACCTTCGCCACCAGCGACCGCGAGGTCACCGTCACCCGGCGGGAGCTCCACGAGCGGGCCCGGCGGGTCGCCGGCGGCCTGGCCGCCGACGGGCTGGCACCGGGCGAGGTGGCCCTCGTGCAGGCGCCGGCGACCGTCGAGAGCACCATCGCCCTCGAGGCGCTGTGGCTGGCTGGGGCGGTCGTCGTGCCCGTCGTGGCCGTGGCCGGTGCGTCCGACGTCGCCGCCATCGCGGCGCGGTGCCGGCCCACCACCGTCGTCGTGCCCGCGGGCACCGAGCCGCGCGACCTCGTCGCCGGGGCGATCGGGCTCGGCGCGGACCGGGTCGTCGTGGTCGACGGCGAGGACGAGCGGGCCACGTCGCTGCGGGACCTCGAGGCCCACGACCCGCTCACGGCGCTGCCGCCGGTCGATCCGGCCTCGGTGGCCTGCATCATCTACACCTCGGGCTCGACGGCGGCGCCCAAGGGGGTCCTCCACTCCCACGAGACGCTCCTCGCCGGCTACCAGCCGCCGGGTGGGGACGACGTGGGTGCCGCCCTCATGACCTTCCCGGCCGGGCACATCGCCTCGGTGCTGGGGCTCGTCCGCCCGCTCACCGCCGGCGGGACCGCGGTGATCATGGACCGCTGGAGCCCCCGCCGGGCCGTGGAACTCATCGAGGCCCACCGGGTCCTGTCGTCAGCGGGCACGCCGTTCTACCTGGGCACCCTGCTCGACGAGGCCGAGCGCAGCGGGCGCGACATCAGCTCGCTCAAGCTCTTCCTCGTCGGCGCGGCGAGCGTGCCGCCGGCGCTCGTGGAGCGGGCCGAGGCGGCCGGGATCCTCACGTGGCGCACCTACGGCTCCACCGAGCACCCCGCCATCAGCGCCGGCGTCGTCACCGACCCGGTCGAGCACCGCGTCCGCACCGACGGCCGCCCCGGGCCGGGCAACGAGGTGCGGATCGTCGACGAGGAGGGTCGGGACCTGCCCGTCGGCGAGGAGGGCGAGGTGCTCGCCCGGGGCCCCCGCCAGCTCCTCGGCTACGACGACCCCGAGCTCGACGCCCTCGCCTTCACCGGCGAGAGCTGGTTCCGCACGGGCGACGTCGGTCGGCTCGACGAGGCGGGCTACCTGACGATCACCGACCGGAAGAAGGACATCGTGATCCGCGGCGGCGAGAACATCTCGGCCAAGGAGGTCGAGGACGTCCTCGCCACCCACCCCGGCGTCGCCGAGGTGGCGGTGTGCGCCGGCCCCGACGAGGTGTGGGGCGAGCGGGTCGTGGCCTTCGTCCGCGCCCGCGAGGGGTGGCATCTCGCCCTCGACGACCTCCGCGACCACGTGCTGGCCGCCGGCCTCGCCCCGCACAAGGCGCCCGAGCAGCTGGAGGTGGTGGAGGACCTCCCCCGGACGGCCACCGGCAAGGTCCTGAAGACCGCCCTGCGGGAGCGCCTCCGGGCCGCCTCCGCCTAGATCCGGCGAGACCCCCGTACAATCGCTGCGGCCGTGTGGAGGCGAAGAGGACACTGAACGCACGCACCCCCAGCACCGCGAAGCGCACCCGCCGCCGAGGCGGGGCCGATGCTCTGCTCGCGCTCGGCGCCGAGCGGAGCAACGGCGCCACCCTCGCCGCCTCCGTCGCCGACGCCATCGTCGCCGACGTCGCCGCTCGGGGGTGGCCCGAAGGGGAGGTCCTCGGCTCCGAGCCCGAGCTCCTCGAGCGCTACGGGGTCAGCCGGGCCGTGTTCCGCGAGGCGGTCCGCCTCGTCGAGCACAAGGAGGTGGCCCGGATGCGTCGCGGCCCCGGCGGGGGCCTCGTCGTCACCGTCCCCACGGTCGAGTCGGCGATCGACGCCGTGGCCGTCTACCTATTCTACGTCCAGGCCTCCCTCGACGAGGTGTTCGAGGCCCGGCTCGTCCTCGAGGAGGTCGTCGCCGAGCTCGCGCCGAGCCGACTCGACGAGGACGACGTCGACCTGCTCCGGGACCTCATGGCCCGCGAGCGCTCCGGCGACGTCGCGGACTACCGCGAGCTGCACGCGCTGCTCGCCACGCTCACCCGCAACCCCGCGCTCGAGCTCTTCGTCGACCTGCTCAACCGGGTGAGCGCGCTGTTCCTCAGCGACCCGACCCTCCTCGAGGGCTCCACGATCAGCGCGTCCTCCCACGCCCACTGCGCGATCGGCGAGGCCGTGCTCGCCGGCGACGACGGCCTCGCCCGGCACCGGATGCGCAAGCACCTCCTGGCCGAGGCCGAGTACCTGAAGGCCAAGGCCCGGACCCGCATCGAGCTGCCTCGCCCGACCTCCGACGAGAAGCGGGGGCAGCGCGTCGCCTTCGAGATGCTCCGCGAGATCGCCGAGGCCGGCTGGCCGGTGGGCTCGCTCATCGGCTCCGAGAAGGCGCTCATGGAGCGCTACGGCGTGAGCCGGGCGGTGCTGCGCGAGGCCGTGCGGGTGCTCGAGCACCACCAGGTGGCCCGGATGCGCCGCGGTCCCGGCGGCGGCCTGTTCGTCACCGAGCCCAGCGTCGCCGCCACCACCGAGGCCGTCGCCCTGCACCTCCACCGCCAGCGGATCACCCCGGCCCAGCTCTTCGAGGTCCGCACCGCCATCGAGCTGGCGGCGCTGGAGCGCACCATCGAGCACCTCGACGACGAGGACGTCGCCGAGCTCGAGGCCGCCCTCGACGCCGAGCGCCACGCCTCCACCGAGGAGCTGCGGGACCGGGTCCACGGGGTGCACACCGTCCTCGCCACCGCGTCGGGCAACCGGGTGCTCGAGCTGCTCACGCTCGTGCTGCTGCGCCTCACCCGCCTCCACCAGGGCCCGGTGCCCCGGCGGCGCCTCGAGCGGCAGGCCATCGACGAGCTCGCCAAGGTCCACGAGCGGATCGTCGAGGCGGTCGCAGCCCGGGACCTCGAGGTCGCTCGGATGCGGATGCGCCGGCACCTCCACGCGCTGGCCGAGTTCGTGAGCGACTGACGCCCGGCCCCCGAGCCGGAATTGCGTACACTCTTTCTCGTGCCGCCGACCTCGACCGACGACCTCCCCGTGGGAGCCATCCCCGAGCTCACCCCGGACGACGACGGCTTCCACCCGGCCACCGACCACTGGTGGGAGACCGAGACCGCCTGGTTCTCGTTCAACATCCCCGAGCGGCGGATCGGCGGCTGGTTCTACAACCAGGTGCTGGCCACGCAGCGGGTCTGCAACGGCGGTGCCTGGGTGTGGGACGACTCCCCGGCCGGTGCCCTCTACGAGGTCCGCCACCAGGGCCTGCCCCTGCCGAACCTCGAGGAGCTCGACCTCCGCGACGTGCGGCTCCCGAACGGCAACCACATCCAGGTGCTCGAGCCGCTGACGTCCTACCGGGTGCGCTACGCCGACCCGGGCCGGTTCGAGGCGGACCTGCGCTTCGACGGGATCATGGCCCCGAACTCCCACCCGATCGGGGCGCCGCCGTTCTGGCGGGGTCGGCACTTCGACCAGCCGATGCACGTCACCGGCGCGATCGTCCTCCACGGCGAGGAGCTCCGGGTCGACTGCCTGTCCGTGCGGGACCGCTCGTGGGGCCCCCGCCCGATGGGCCCCGACCCCCGCAAGCCCAAGCCGGCCGACGGCTCGGAGACGCCGAGGAGGCCCCGCCGCCCACCGGAGGGCGTGGGCTACCCCTTCGCCACGGCCGACCACCGCAACGGGTGGCTCGCCTACACCCGCCCCACGATCGTCGACGGCGTGCCCAGCGACGAGCTCTCCACCGGGTACCTGCTGCGCGACGGCGTCTACGGCCACCTCGTGGCGGGCCGGCGCCGCACCTGGCTCGACCCTGAGACCCGCTGGATCCGCCGGATCGAGCTCGAGGCCGTCGACGAGCACGGCCGCGAGCTGCGCGCCCGCGGCGAGCTCGTGTCCCGACACGGCGCCGAGCCCGTCACGAGCGGCACCGGGCTCTTCCACTGGGAGTGGGACGACGGGCTGACCGGCTGGGGCGAGGACCAGACCTACGCCCCTCAGCCGATCCTCGAGGCGCTCGACCAGCACACCACCGCCTGAACGGAGGCACCGTGTTCGACGCACCCGCTGACCGTCCCGCCGTCGTCATGGCCGGCTCGGGCGAGACGATCACCCACGGCGAGCTCGAGGCCCGCTCCCGGCGGCTGGCCCAGCTGCTCCACGCCCGGGGCCTGCGGCCCGGCGACCACCTCGCCGTCCTCCTGGAGAACCACCCCCGGTACTTCGAGGTGTTCTGGGCGGCGATGCGCAGCGGCCTCTACCTCACGCCGATCAACTGGCACCTGAAGGCCGAGGAGGCCGGCTACATCGTCGAGGACTGCGGCGCCACCGCGGTCGTCACCTCGGCCGCGCTGGCCGGCGTCGCCGCCGACCTGGGCCCGCACCTCGCCGGGGTCGACGTGCGCCTCGCCGTCGACGGCCCGGTGCCGGGCTTCGAGCGCTACGAGGACGCGGTGGCCGAGCACGCCGCCGAGCCGCTCGACGAGGAGGTCGAGGGCGCCTGGATGTTCTACTCGTCGGGCACCACCGGCCGGCCCAAGGGGATCCTCCAGCCGCTCTCCGGGGCCCCGTTCGGGTCGGCGCTGCCGGCGCTGGCGACGGCGATGCAGCTGATGTGGGGCTTCAGCGGCGACACCCGCTACCTCTGCCCGGCGCCGCTCTACCACGCCGCCCCGCTCGGCTGGACCACCTCGGTGCAGCGCCTCGGCGGCACCGCGGTGGTGATGGAGCGCTTCGACGCCGAGGAGGCGCTGGCGCTGATCGAGCGGCACCGGATCACCCACGCCCAGCTCGTGCCCACCCACTTCGTGCGGATGCTCAAGCTCCCTGAGGAGCGCCGCCGGGCCTACGACCTGTCGAGCCTCCAGCTCGCGATCCACGCCGCCGCGCCCTGCCCGGTCGAGGTGAAGGAGCAGATGCTCGAGTGGTGGGGTTCCGATCGTCCACGAGTACTACGCGGGCAGCGAGGGCAACGGGCTGTGCGCCATCGGCCCCGAGGAGTGGCTCGAGCACCGGGGGTCGGTGGGCCGGCCGATCGGCGCCACCGTCCACATCCTCGACGAGGAGGGCAACGAGCTCCCGCCGGGCGAGCCGGGCCAGGTGTGGTTCGAGAGCGGGACCGTCTTCGAGTACCACAACGACCCCGCCAAGACGGCCTCGGCGTTCAACGACAAGGGGTGGAGCACCCTCGGCGACGTCGGGTACCTCGATGAGGACGGCTACCTCTACCTCACCGACCGCATCTCGCACATGATCATCTCGGGCGGCGTGAACATCTACCCGCAGGAGGTCGAGAACCTCCTGACGATGCACCCCGCGGTGGCGGACGTGGCCGTCATCGGCGTGCCCGACCCGGAGATGGGCGAGCAGGTGAAGGCCGTCGTGCAGCCCGCCGACCCGTCCCAGGCCGGCCCCGAGCTCGAGGCCGAGCTCATCGCCGCCTGCCGGGAGCGCCTGGCCGGCTACAAGTGCCCGAAGAGCGTGGACTTCGTCGACGAGCTCCCGCGCCTGCCCACCGGCAAGCTGCTGAAGCGCGAGCTGCGGCAGCGCTACTGGCCGGCCTGACCCGCCTCCCTCACCGGGGGACATTGAGTACCCTTTATTGGTAGGCTGCGCCGGTCAACCACGAGGGGGAGGCACCGAGATGAGCGACAACGTGCGGGCGGGCTGCCCGGTCGACGAGTGGGCCAGCGACGGACCGCGGCGGGCGCCGCTCGAGCACTTCGAGCGGATCGACGCGCTGCGCAACCGCAACCGGCCCTTCTTCTGGACCACGACGGCCCAGGGCTACTTCGTGTTCACCGACCACGACGCCATCGTCGAGGGGCTCCAGAACGCGACGCTCTTCTCGAGCTCGGCCGTCGTCCCGGAGATGCCGGACCCGCCCTACCGGTGGATCCCGCAGATGCTCGACCCGCCCGAGCACGGCAAGTGGCGGCACCTCCTGGCCGGGTACTTCTCGCCGCCCACGGTCCGGCGGATGGAGGCCGAGCAGCGGGCGTTCGCCGCCCGGCTGATCGACGAGGTCGCCGCCAAGGGCTCGGCCGACTACGTCGCCGACTTCGCCCACACGTTCCCCACCACGATCTTCCTGCAGATCATGGGCGCGCCCACCGACATGCTCCCCACCTTCCTCGAGTGGGAGGCCGGGATCTTCCGCCGCACCGAGGGCGGTGACCAGGCGGGCGCGGCCGAGGCGATGGGCAAGGTGATGCAGTACTTCGGCGGCCTCATCGCCGAGCGGCGGGCCAACCCGCAAGCGGGCGCCACCGACATCGTGAGCACGGCGATCACCTGGGAGATCGACGGCGAGCCGGTGAAGGACGAGGACCTCCTCTCCTGCATGCTCCTGCTCTTCATGGCCGGCCTCGACACGGTCGCCGCCCAGCTCTCCTACGGGATGCACCACCTCGCCACCCACCCGGAGCACCGCCGGGCCGTCGTCGAGGACCCGTCGATCATCCCCGACGTCGTCGAGGAGATCCTGCGGACCTTCCCGATCGTGCAGACCGCCCGGAAGGTCACCGCCGACGCCGAGTTCCACGGCTGCCCCCTGAAGGCGGGCGACATGGTCGTGTTCCCGCTCGGCTCGGCCAACCGCGACGAGACGGCCTTCGAGGACGCCACGGAGTTTCGCCTCGACCGGGGCGCCACCCGCCACATCGCCTTCGGGGCCGGCCCGCACCGGTGCCTCGGCTCCCACCTGGCCCGCCAGGAGATGGTGATCGCCCTGGAGGAGTGGCACCGCCGCATCCCCGAGTACGAGCTCGACCCCGACCGCCCCGTCGTCGAGCACGGTGGCGGCGTCTACGGGCTCGACACCCTCCCGCTCCGCTGGGACGCCGCCACCGGCTGACCGGCCCCCCCTGCAGACCGCTCCGACCCATCCCGGGGGACCCGTGACCGACTACATCAACTACCTCTTCCTCGGCCTCGGCAACGGTGCGGTGTTCGCCGCCCTCGCGGTGGCCCTCGTCGTCACGTACCGCAGCTCGGGCGTGCTCAACTTCGCCACCGGGGCGCTGTCGCTCCACGCGGCGTACACGTACGCGTTCCTGCGCAAGGGCGAGCTGCTGGCGCCGCTGCCGATCGGGCCGAAGACCTACGACCTGGGCGACGCCCTCGGCTTCTGGCCGAGCCTCGTGATCACGCTGGCGATCGAGGCGGCCCTCGGGGTGCTGCTGTACGTCGCCGTGTTCCGACCGCTGCGGTCGGCGGTGCCCCTGGCCAAGGCGGTGGCCTCGATCGGCGTGATGATCCTGCTCACGGCGATCGTCGCCGAGCGGGCCGGATCCAGCCAGATCATCGTCGCCCGGATCTTCCCGCAGGAGAACCTCACCTTCGGGGACTTCCGGATCGTCTCCGACCGGCTCTGGTTCGTGGTGACGATGGTCGGCGTGACGCTGGCCCTCGCCGCGGTGTTCCGGTTCACCCGCTTCGGCATCGCCACCCGGGCCGCGGCGGAGACCGAGGTGGGGGCCCTGGTCACCGGCATCTCCCCGGAGCGGATCGCCATGGCCAACTGGGCGATCAGCGCGGCGGTGGCCGGCCTCGCCGGCATCCTCATCGCCCCGCTGGTGCCGCTCATCCCCGGCACCTACAGCCTGTTCATCGTCCCCGCCCTGGCCGCCGCCGTGCTCGGCCGGTTCTCAGCGCTCCTCCCGGCCTTCGTGGGCGGCATCGGGCTCGGCGCGCTCCAGTCGGTGACCACGCTCATGAAGAGCCGCCACAGCTGGTTCCCGGACCAGGGCGTGGCCGAGCTGCTGCCGCTCATCCTGGTCCTCGCCGCCCTGCTCGTCCGCAGCAAGCCGCTGCCCACCCGGGGCACGCTCCTGCTGCAGACGCTCGGGCGGGCGCCACGCCCGCGGGCGTCGAAGGTGCCAGGGCTCGTCGGCGTGGCCATCGCCGTCTACGCCCTCGTCGCCACCACGGGCAGCTACCGCAACGCGGTGATCACCTCGCTGATCTTCGCCATCATCTCGCTGTCGTTCGTGGTGGTCACCGGCTACTGCGGGCAGATCTCGCTGGCCCAGCTGACGCTGGCCGGCGTCGCCGGCTTCCTGCTCAGCCCCCTCACCCACTCCTGGGGCGTGCCCTTCCCGATCGCCCCGCTCCTCGCCGCCCTCGGCGCCACCGCGATCGGCGTGCTCGTCGGCCTCCCGGCCCTGCGCATCCGCGGCCTCCTCGTCGGCGTCGTCACCCTCATCTTCGCCCTCGCCGTCGAGGCGCTGTGGTTCCGCAACAACAGCCTCAACGGCGGCGTCGACGGCGCCCGGATCGACGACGCGTCGCTCTTCGGGATCCACCTCGGCGTCGGCCGGGGCGAGGCGTTCCCCCGCCTGTCGTTCGGGCTCATGGTCCTCGTCACCCTCGTGCTCGTCGCGCTCGGGGTGGCGTGGCTGCGGACCAGCCGCCTCGGCTCGGCCATGCTCGCGGTGCGGGCCAACGAGCGCTCCGCGGCCAGCGCCGGCATCTCGGTCGTGAAGGTGAAGCTGATCGGCTTCGCCATCGGTGCGTTCATCGCCGGCATCGGCGGCACGCTCCTCGCCTACAAGCAGACGAACGTCACGTTCGAGTCGTTCGCGGTGCTGGCCGGCATCACGGTGTTCTCCACCGCCTACATGGCCGGCATCACCTCGGTGAGCGGCGGGATCACCGCCGGCGTCATCTCCGCCGGCGGCATCTTCTTCGTGCTCCTCGACCGCAACCTGGACCTCGGCGCCTGGTACGAGATCGTCTCTGGCCTCGGCGTCATCTTCACCGTCATCAAGAACCCCGAGGGCATCGTGGGGCCGATCCACCACGAGCTCGACAAGGCCCGCCAGAAGCGGCTGGCCAAGCGGGCCGCCGCCGACGGTGCCGAGGGCCGGGCCCCGGCGGAGGTCGCCGGCGCCGCGGCCCGGCCGGGACCTGCCCTCGGCGCCGCGCTCGGCCGCACGACCGACCGGGCGTCGCTCAGCGTCACGAGCCTCACCGTCACCTACGGGGGCGTGACGGCCGTGGACGACGTCACCTTCACGGTGCGCCCGGGCACGATCACCGGGCTCATCGGGCCCAACGGGGCCGGCAAGACGACGACGATGGACGCGATCTGCGGCTTCGCCGCGAGCCGGGGCACGGTCCGCCTCGACGACCGCGACCTGGCTGGGCTGCCGCCCCACCGCCGGGCCGCCGCCGGCCTCGGTCGCACGTTTCAGGGCCTCGACCTCTACGAGGACCTCACCGTCGAGGAGAACGTGGTCGTCGGCCAGTACCTGCTCGGCTCGCAGGCCAGCGACGAGCACCTCGACGCGGTGCTCGCCACCCTCGACCTCACCGCCGAGCGCAAGCGCAACGTGGCGGAGCTCTCGCAGGGCCAGCGCCAGCTCGTGTCGATCGCCCGGGCCCTGGCCGGCCAGCCCGCGGTGCTGCTGCTCGACGAGCCGGCCGCCGGCCTCGACAGC
>Ga0079224_100014417_pt1 | contig 11043 bp, 15 predicted proteins | sample Stecom2015_FD_80414 | JGI IMG/M metagenome (GOLD analysis project Ga0079224, IMG submission 80414) | Agricultural soil microbial communities from Utah to study Nitrogen management - Steer compost 2015 | ecosystem: Environmental > Terrestrial > Soil > Agricultural land | place: USA: Utah...
CAAGCCGTGCTCGACGCACTCGCGAGCTTCTACCGCGACCACCACACGCTCATCGCCGACGCCGTGGCCGAAGCCCAGCGCCAACACCACGCCGGGCACGACACACAACAAGCCGAACTCGCCAGCGTCGAGGCCAAGATCGCCGAGACCAACGGCAAGATCGACCGCTACCTCACCGCCTTCGAAAACGGCACCCTCGACGATGAGCTGGTCGGCCAACGCCTCGCCGAGCTACGCGCCACCAGCAAGCAACTGCACGCCCACCGTAACGAACTGGCCGCCGCTCTCGACGCCGAACCGACCGTGCCCGACACCGCCACCCTCGCAGAGGTGGCGGAGCACATCGCCGAGATCATCAACTCCGGCACCGACCAGACCCGCAAAGCCCTGATCGAAACCCTCATCGCCGAAATCAAGATCACAAGCCCCAGCACCATCATCCCCAGGTACCGCATCCCCCAACCCAGCACCGACCACGACACAGCAGCAGTCACGAACAAGGCCCTGGCCAGCGACAACGCGCCAGCCAGGGCCAGTAAGGAAGGTGTTCGTGCAATGACTAATTTGGTGGGCCGCCAGGGGATCGAACCCTGAACCCGCGGATTCTGGGACCACGCTTGTGATCGCCTGCCGTTACAGCACGACATCTGCGACTACCTGCAAGGATTCCGATCGCAAACGTCGAGCGAGCTTCGTTTCTTGCGGTCATTCGCCGTCGTTTTGTGGGGGTAAAGCGGGGAACGGGACCACGGCCAGGCGCCCACGTCCGGAACGGGAGGTTCGGCACCCGGCTGGAGTGGCAAGGCGACCACCCTGCCAGCGTGCCCAGCACCGTCCTTGAACGGCTCGCCCAGGCGACCACGTGTGCAGCGGGACGTTCGAACTCCACGTCTCCACGTGCGGCTCCTGCGGGGCCGTCTGCCTTCCGTTCGCGCCCGGCCGCGGCCGTCGCCCCACCGCTCGCGGCCGGTCCGCGACCGTCGGCCGGGACCGGCGTCAGCCGCACGCCCGGCCGGCGGTCAGCTGGAGCGGCCTCGCATACAGCGGGGCGGCGGCCTGCGGTCGGGCTCGCATGCAGCAGGCAGGCGGCCCCGCAGGGGCCGCCCTTGATGAAGTAGAGAAACTTTAGACACACGCGGGCTAAGGCCACGACCGGCCGAAATCGGATCAGGACTGCTCTTCTTGAAAACAACTACGACGCTGCCAAGCAGCGGTGAAGCTCATCGAGCGACCTCTTCAGCAACTTCCGTTCGAACTCCTGCGGGTCGTCACTGTCGGGCCGATACTCGGCCATGATTCGGTGGGCGAGGTCGTACCACTCACGTACCGCGGGCTCCTTCGACTTTGCGATCCGCCCTTCCTCGACGGCATACCGAAGCAGAACCTCCAGTTCCGACGCCATCAACTCCGGCTTCGGTCGCTGCGGGTTCGTCCAGTCGTCGGCCAGTACAGGCCGGAGTCGCATCGCGTGGCGATTCCAGTGCAAGAGCAGTTGGAGGTCGACCAGGAAGTCATCGAAGAGGTCGGCCGGCCATAGGTGGCGCAGCGCTGCCCTCTGGCCAGACCACGGTGTAGAGCCGACCTTCGCGATCAGCTCTGGGTAGAGTGCGCCCGCGATCGGAGCGAAAAAGCCGTGAAGCCACAGTTGTGGGTACAAGGGCCGCCAGTAGAGATCGGAGACGACCGCGTCTGCGATGCCGTCGAGGATCGGGCGGATGAGCAACGTGCTCAGCGGCGGGTTGCCGAAGTACTGAAGGTCGCCATCGATCAGGCAGACCACTTCGCCTGAGGTCGCGGCGAGCCCAGCCTTGATCGCTGCCCCCTTTCCGGCCGGTGCCTCGATGACCTTCGCTCCGGCCTGAGCCGCAAGCTCGGCGGTTCGGTCGGTACAGCCACTCGCGCTGACTGCGACCTCTCCGGGGATGCTGAGCGCTTCAAGCCCGGCGTATGCGTCGGCAACCACTTGAGCGATCGTGGCTTCCTCGTCGTGAGCAGGAATGATGACGCTGACACTGAGGTCCCTCTTTGCCAAGGTGCGCTCTTCAACGAGGTCAAGGCCAAGCGCTGGGTCGATCTCTGGTCGGGTCACGCGTCACCAGCCATCTCCGCCGCCGTAGCGAGCTGTTCGGGCGTCCATCGCTTCAGATGCTCCACCATCTGAATCTCCGTGCGGTCAGCCGGGTACCGGGCCTCGGAGTACTCGACGACTCGGCCGTCGACATCGATCGACTTGCTTCGCACGAGAAGCATCGGCGTGCCCTGATCCATCGCCCACTTCTGGCGTTCAAGGACGGTCTCGTGGCCGTCGACCACACGGTGGTGCGAGTCAAGGGCAGGGGGTTGATCCGGAAGTCGACCAAGACTGAGTACGGCGAGCGCACCCTTCCCCTGTGCTCCTGGGCAGTGGAGATGCTTCGCCGACGGCACGAAGAAGCGGGTCGCCCTGCCACCGGTCCGATCTTCCCGGACACCCTCGGAGGTCTCCGAGACCCATCGAACACACGCCGCGTCCTGCGCGAGACGCGTGGTGATGGCTTCGCCTGGGTCACGTCGCACGTGTTCCGCAAGACAGCCGCGACCATCCTCGACGAGGCAGGGCTGACCGCCCGCGTGATCGCTGATCAACTCGGGCACTCCCGCCCGTCGATGACGCAAGATGTGTACATGGGCCGGAAGGCAGTGAGCCGGCGGACGGCAGCCGCCCTGGAGACCGCGCTGACGAGCCCGTGAGCGTTTTGTGTGGGAAAGGTGTGGCCCGGCCTCCACCAACGTGAAACCCCAGGTCTGTGACCTGGGGTTTTGGTGGGCCTAACGCCACAGAACACGAACACCCCGACGGCGGAAGCCGACGCCGGCGGGCTGGTCCGCGACCAGGCCGGGAACAAAACAAACGGTGCGGAGCCGTCGAAAACGGCCACCGCACCGTGGGGGTCCGCGGGGCTTCGACCCCCGCGACCAACACTGCGGGCAACCGGCGAAGCTGCCCCGAGCAGCGAGCAGCATGCGGCACGAACACCAGCGGAGAGCTGGTCCGCGACCAGGCCGGGAACAAAACAAACGGTGCGGAGCCGACGAAAAACGGCCACCGCACCCTGGGGGTCTACGGGGGCTCGGCCCCCGCAACTAACAAGTCGGGCCACGGCGAAGCCGCACCCGCGGCGAGCAACCTCCGCTGCCTCGTGGGCCTAATGCTTCAGAACACGAACACCAGCGGAGTGCTGGTTCGTGAGCAGGCCGGGAACAAAACAAAGGGTGCGGAGCCGACGAAAAACGGCCACCGCACCCTGGGGGTCTACGGGGGCTGGGCCCCCGTAAAGACATCAAGGCTGCGGGAAGATAACCGAAGGTCATCGAACAGCCTCGCCGTGGGCCTAACGCTACAGAACACGAACACCCTCACGGCGGAAGGTCCTGAGATCAAGATCAAGCCGGTGGGTACCCGTCGCGTGTTCTCGGGCGGTGGTGCCCGATGAACCCCGAGACGATCATCACGGGATTGACCACTGCCCAGGCCGATGGGCTGGCCTGCGTGATCTGCGACCGCGACTACCTGCGCACCCGTGGTTCCCGGTCCGTCCCAGTCGGTCGGTCGGTCACGGGCTCGCAGGTGTTCGCCTGCGTCGGCCGCTGCGCCGAGGCGGCCGGAGCCGATCCCACGACGATCGGGCGTCGGGTCGGTGGTGGTCGCCGATGACCACCACCGAGCCGAACACCCAGACCTCTCGGCGGGATCGGGCGCTGTGGCTGCAATGCGCCAGCACAGCACTCGTCGCTCTCGGCGCCGCCTACGCCTCCTACCGACACGGGCGGGAATTCGCGCTGCGGTTCGGCGCGGACGAAACCACGGCGACGCTGTGGCCGCTCGTCGTGGACGGGCTGCTGACAATCGCGACGGTCGAGCTGTGGAAGACCGGGCGCGGTCGCCGTGGTGACGGCCAGTGGAAAGCGTGGCTCGCGTTCATCTTCGGCATCGTGCTGTCGCTGTGCGCCAACATCGCCGCCGCGCCGGAGCTGAGCGTGTTCGCCGTCGCGGTCGCCGCGTGCCCGCCGCTGGCGTTGCTGCTGGCGGTCGAACTGCTCAACCGGGCGCTCAAACGCCGCCACACCGAGACCACCGGCGAGACCGCAAACGAGACCACCGAGACGACCGAGACCGACAGCGAGACCGCACGGCCAGTCCGCCTCTCGGTGATCTCGGGCCAGTCTCGGGAGCAACGGGAGCCAACTGCCGAACAACGCATGTGGGCCTACTACCAGACCGAGAGAGCCAAGGGACGCACGCCTACCGGCGCGGAACTGGACCGGATCGCCGGAACGAACAACTACGGCCGCCGCGTGCTGCGCCGGTGGCGTAAGACTGGGCAAGCTCCATCCATCCGTAACCAGCAGTCGCCGGTGCGAATGAATCTGCCCGCATGATCAGGGTCGTGGCGGCACGACCGTGACGGTCGTGCCGCTTGGGTCAGGCGTTCTGGACGCCTGCCCAGGCGGCCAGGCGTGCGACGGGATCGGTTCGGCGGCGTGCGCGGGCCAGGGTGCGGATGGTTTCGTGGACCATCGGGTGGTATTTGGCCTGCTGGGGTGCGGTTTCCTTGGCTTTGTAGAGGCTGCGGGTGGCTTTGTCGTGGTCGCCGTGCAGCAGGAACCCGCGCGCCACGTCGATCCAGTGGTGTCCGGCGCGTTCCCGTTGGGTGTGTGGCGGGATGTCGAACCGCTCGGCGCGCTTGATGGCCTCGGTGCCGTTCATCGCCTCGACCGCGAGGCCGACGGACCAGATGTTGACGTTGGTTGGCCCGAAGCACAGGCGGTAGTCGTCGCGGTCGGCGCCGATCCGTTGGGCCGCTTCGTTGGCTTCGTTCCAGTGGGCGTCTGCGGCGACCATGTCGCCGGATCGGGCGGCGGCAAGGCCGGATTTGAGATGCAGGTTGCCCCAGACGGCGATGGCGGGCGCGTCGCTGCCGCGAACGCGGTCTTCGATGCGTGCCCGGCTGTGTTCGAGCAGCCGGAGGGCACTGTTCCAGTCGGCGGCGCCAATCATTTCGCCTGCTCGCTGGTAGTGGCCGACCAGCACGGCCAGCTCGTCTCCGCTGCGTTCGGCGGCCCACTCGTAACGGTCGACCGCCAGGGACGCTAGGTCGATGTAGCCGAGTTTGTAGGCGGCCTGGCTGGCGGCGTAGTACGCCTCGGCCAGCAGCCAGTAGGCGCGTTCTTGTTCCGCACCGGTGGAGTTCCACACCTGCGCGCGCAGCTCGGCAAGTAGGCCGGGAAGCTCGGCCCCCAGAGCGTCGAGGTTGACGGCGTGCCGGTGTTTGGACGCCTGGGCGACGGCGGCGGCCAGCTCGTCCATCGAACGCGGGCGAATGGCTTCATCCGGCGGGATGGTGTAGGCGGCCAGCTCGCGGCGCAGCGGCGGGATGGTGGCGTGGATGCGGTGTTCCGCGCGGCTGCGGTGTTCAAACGGCTGGCCCAGCAGGTCGGCGACGCCGGTGTTGAGTGCCCGCGCCACGGCGGAGACCGAATGCGGGCGAGGCAGGGGCGCGGCCTTGTTCGACCTTACGCACGAGCGAAGCGGACACGTTGGCCCGTTGGGCGAGCTGGTTTTGTGTCAGTCCGGCGAGCTTGCGGGATTCGGCGACTCGCTGCGCTATGCCACCTTCTGGCTGATCCATCCGGGCGACCCTCCGTCCCTTGGTCTTGTCCTGAACACGATGCTACGGAGCCCGTCCACGTTACCAACCGTGATTGTCAGTTTTTTGTCACTTTGCGCAGGAACGTACTCGTAGCGTCACCACGGTACGCCGGAAGATCGCGAGTAGGGGAGGGCGCTATGACCACCGCTCAGCGGCGCGGTTCGCCGCTTACCAGGTGGACCGTGGGTTGTACCGATGGGCTCCAGCGTCCGAGGTCCGTAGCCACCTACCGCCACGACGACGGCGACCGCGCGGTGCTGCTGGCCCCACCGGGCGAGGCCGCGTTGCTGACACCCGCCGCCGCTCGCGAGTTGGCGGATCACCTGCAACAGCAGGCCGCCGCGATCGAGGCGGGCCAGCACGCGCGGGTACTGCCGTTCATCCGCCGGTGAACCCGTTCGGCCGTGCCGGACCCCCGAGCGGCACGGCCGGGCACCAGCGGCGGCGGCCCTGTCGTTGACCCCCGACCTCCGGCAGGGTCGCCGCCTTCCAGCCGCAGGAAGCGATGCGTCGATGACACGACCACTGACCAGCGAGGAAGCGCCCCACATCGCCGCGATTGAGCGCAGCATGGACGCCGGTTTCACATTCCTGAACTTTCGTGGACCGGATGGCGGTGCCGTCGAAGCGATCTACGCCGAGCGCTGGACGCCCCAGGGCGCGGTGGAGACCTACGTGCTGCGCGGGATGACCGAAGCGATCGCGGCTCGGTTCCGAGCCGAGGACTACCCGGAGGGAGACCCGCTGTGGGAGACCAGCGGCACGGTCGCCGACGTGATCACCGCTCTTCTGGACCTGCCGCCGCACGGCACGCCCGGCGCGCCAGTCGTGGCCCGGCGCGCGTCCAGTGCCCTGTGGCTGCCCGGCATCCGGTGACCCTCGCAACGATGAACCCGCTGTCCCGTCAAGCAGCCGAGGACCTGGGCCGACGCCTGTACGCCGAAGGATTCCGGCCGCTGCCGGATGCGGACGACGGCACGGTGATCGGTACCCGCCTGTGGCGAGTGCGCGCCGGATACGTCGAATACCTGGCGTTGCGCCCGAACGGACTGGCCCACGCCGTACGTGCCGAGGCCAGGTTCGACTACCACCACCCCGCCGAGCACGGCCGGGTGGTGGAGCACCGATCCGGCTACGCCGTCAACGCCCTGGATTGGCTGCTGAGCACCAGCAACACGCACGCAAGCTCACGGTGGCGGCCCTACGTTCCTCCGGCCGGGGCCACCGAGCCGAGTGGGCCCCGAGACGACGCGGACGGCCTGTGAACCCGCGAGGCGCCCTGAACCCCGAGTGGCATATGTCCGCAACGATGCGCGCATTCACCCGCTGCCACTCGGTCCTGAGGGGGCGGGGGACGAACACGAGTCCCCCGCCCCCTCCCTCGGCACAGGCGTGTTAGTAGCGCAGGCAGGGACGCCACCCGTCGTCGGTTGCCGTGAAAACCACGGCGGCTGCGTCGAATCCGGGCTTGCCCGCGTGCTCCCAGGCATCTCGGAGGCTGCGCAACGTGTTCATGGTCGCCGCCGCGCCACAAGCGACCACCGAGCCGTCACGCAGCACGAGCGCGGTGCCCTCCTGGTTGGTGAAGCCGAAGCCCTGGCCGATGCCAGTGCTGGCGCTGATTGGAGTGCCGTCGCTGACGCTGCTGATCAGGTAGCCGGTGAAGTCCCGCCACTCGGTGGGGTTGATCCATTCCCGGTGTGGTTCGGCTGCGGCGAGTTGACGGACGATCGATTCCGCCTGCTCGGGCGCAACATCATGTCCGCTGATGCTGATCCACGCCCGCTCGCCCGCGTCGGTGGTGACGATGCTGTCGACGTAGCGCAGCGGCTGGCCGAAGTCGGTGACCGGTTCCGAGGTCATCTCGATGAAGCTACCGGGATGCGCCGTTGCGTCGGCGGGTTTGCCGTGGTCGATCCGGCACCGGATGACAGCGTGCGCGTTCGCGATGTCGATAATCTTGACAGGGGTCACGATGACGGCACCGTCGGCCGATTGCTGAACCCATTGTTCTGGAAGAACGTGCGGGGTGGTCCAGCCGATGATCCGATCGTAGGGAGCCCCGGTTTCCCATCCCTTGGTGCCGTCGATGACGTGGATTTCGACGTGACTGTTCCCGGCGCGCTGGTGAAGCTCGGCGGCGCGGGCGACCAATTCCCGATCCACATCCAACGAGACCACGTGTCCCGACGGCCCCACGGTTTCCGCGAGCACGGCGGCGGTGTATCCGGTTCCAGTGCCGATCTCCAGCACGCGCATTCCCGGTTCTATATCGACGAGCGCTACCATTTCGGCGATCCGCGTGGGGCTGCTGCTTTGCGGAATGGGGTCGCCGGTGTGGGGGTCGGTGGTCCAGTAGTCGTAGTCGATGCCTGCGGTCACGGTGTGATTTCTCCTGTCGGTTCGGATGGCACGGTCAGGATCGTGCGGTAGGTGGGCATGACCTCCAGCTCGGCGACGGGCTGGCCTGCCGCGTCGGCAAGCCAGGCGTGCATGGCGATCGGAGGAGTTTGCCGCACGCCGAGGCACCACGTCGCGCGGCGGCGACGTGCCGCCAGCAGCACCAGCCCTGCGAGTGAGCGTTCCAGGCAGGCGACGCGGAAGGGCAGCCAGGTCGCTGCGGCATCCACCGCGTTCAGGGCTCGCTCGATCTCGCCTCGGGTGGCCTCCCGGCCGGTGTTCACGGCACGAACGAATCCGGTGATCCGCCCGAACGGCAGCAAACGGACGGCCGCCCGCACCGTCGTCACAGCGAGGGCGGCTGCCACGGTACGGGCTCGTCCGGGCTGAGTCGCTGACGGCGGCGCGGCCATTGGTGTGCTCATGGCTGCCACCGGATGAGCTGGGCGTCGTGCAGCCTGCCTACCAAGGCGGTCAGGTCCGACCGGGCACGCTCCTGCGGTATTCCGTAGTGGTTCGCGATGGACACCGCAGCTCGTTCCGGATCACCATCGGATTCCGCGATCGCTGTCCACATGGCCGCTGCGGTGGGATTCGCCCGGAACACTTTGCCGTTGCGCGATACGGCCAAGAGCGCACCGTCATCGAATATGGTTGTGTGCACGCCGGATTCGGTGACGATCCGCATCTCACGGCCTTTCACTTTCTCTGTTCTTGTTGACGCAGCCATAATTCCGTACCAATCATCGCGTCGAAGGCGGCGAGTCGAATGCTGTGCCCGTTGATTGCTCGGTCCAGCTCAGACATCATTCTGTTTCGATCGAATAGCCCGGCCTCGGCGAGCCGTGAGCTGCCGAGGAGATCGCGAAGTGTGTCGGCGTGGGCACGTAATCCCTGGTATGCGGGCGTGGTGTAGTCGCCTTTCGTCCTCCGGTCCAGCACGCTCGCCGGGACGGTGCCGTTCATCGCGCGCCGGAGTAGTGGTTTGGCTTGCTCGGGCGTGGTCCGCTGCCACGCAGGCACCGACCAGCACGCGCGGACCACGCCGTCGTCCAGGTACGGGGCGTGGTGATTGACCGACCACTGCTCGGCCACGTCAGCGTCCAAGCGCTGCTGCCGCGCGAAGGCGTTCAACGCGAGGAACGCGGCAGAGTCCCCGATGCCCATGCGTCCCGGAACGCTGGCGTGGGCACGGGTTTCCGCGTGCTCACGCAACATGCGCGCCACAGCGGCGCGCCCTTCGTGGGTTGCCCACTCGGCCGCCGCACTGACGCGGAACCAGGAGACCAGCCCGGCCCACCCGCGCCCGGCGCGCGTGTTCTTGGCAAGCTGATCAGCGGCGTTGTGGCACGCCTGCGGATAGCTGGTGCCGCGCAACGCCACGGCCGCGCGGATCAAGGCGTGCGGTGCTTGGTGGCGCAGACGCGCCCACCCTACGGCGTGCCGCCACAGCGCCCGCCCCTGTCGAGCTGACACCAGGTCGGCGAGGTAGGCCGGTGTCGCCAGCAACACGCCATCCCCACCATCACCGGACAAGTGCAGATCGGACCCCGCGGAGCAGACTTGCTGCATCCACCAGCGCTCCCGCGCGCTGGTCACCGCGCCGAGCCACGGTTCATCAGTAAGCGGGGTGCGCTCCAGGTCCGCATACGGCAGCAGCGCGGAAGGCTCCGCGATGACGTGATGGCGCAGCGTCGGCACTTGCCTCGCCGCTTCGGCCGCCACCGCCACGTCGTCCACGCCTTCGGTGGCAACCGTCAGCGCGGGCACCTCGCCTGCCACGGCCGACGCCAGCACCGCGAGGCTTGAGGAGTCCAACCCACCGGAGAAGTCCGCCGTGGGGCACCTCGCGTCGCGGACGCGGCTGCGCACGGCCTGTCGTAGCGACTCGAATAAGGCGGTCGCGCTATCCTCCACATTTTGCCCAGGCGCGGGAAGGGCCACGTGGCACACCTGCGTGGTCGTACCGTCGCCAGCGATCCGCAACGTCCAGCCCGGACGCAGCGCCTTCACGCCGCGCCACGGCGTGCGCGTCCACCACACGTCGGCCGCACCGGGCACCAGCAGATGCGCGGCCAACCAGTCCCAGTCAACTCCCCTGCTCGTCCCTGCACTCAGGAAGCGAGCGTGCGAGCCCGCCACCAGACCGTCGCGGGAATCGCGTGGGTAGTACACGGGACGCTGCCCAGCCAGGTCGCCCGAGATCAGCAGCTCATCGGCGCGCGCCGCGAGCACCACGCGGCTACCGCCCACATGCTCCAGCGCGTCCACCTGACCAGCAGCAATGCCGCGCGCTGCTCGCTCTAGCACCGCATCGGCCGCCGGACAACAGCCGAGAACAACGAGGTCACATCCTGGGACGCTCGCATGACGTACCCCGAGACCGGGTGCGGCCGGGCCGTGCCACAGCCGCCATCGCCCAGCGATGGTCAGGCACGGCCGGTCGCCCCCAGGCGGGGAATACTCGTGCGAACCGAGCATCCACCACATGCGGCCGCGTCAGTGGTAGAAGCGCTTGCGGTCAGCGGTGTCATCGAACGACGTGCCGTTGGTCAGCGCAGCGACCTCGCCGACCTCCTCCAGCACGGGCGCCTCGTACAGCGGCGGTGCGCCCTCGGAAACATCACCACGCGTGCACTCCACGACTTCGCCCTTCATCGCAGATTCCTTCCCGCGCGCATTCACCCATATCCGACCCTGCCCGCCTCGCAGCTCCCAGCGCAAGATCATTCCCTCGGATGGCCGCACCGGAACAAGCCTGGGACCGTCCGACCGCGCGGCAACTCGGTGGTCAACTCAGCGGGCAACTGGGTGGTCAACTTATGAGTTGCCTGCCGAGTTGCTGCCAGCAACGGAACAACGTCCCTGGTCACGGCGCTACGACGGCCTAACGCTCGTTCTCCGACTTCATGGGAACACTTCGCCATACGACCCGAGGGCTGACAGCGCGGCA
>Ga0079224_100014418_pt1 | contig 11043 bp, 11 predicted proteins | sample Stecom2015_FD_80414 | JGI IMG/M metagenome (GOLD analysis project Ga0079224, IMG submission 80414) | Agricultural soil microbial communities from Utah to study Nitrogen management - Steer compost 2015 | ecosystem: Environmental > Terrestrial > Soil > Agricultural land | place: USA: Utah...
GCCCGCCGGCGCGGCGAGCGCGGCGGCGGCCCGCTCGGCGGCGGTCACCAGGTGCGAGCCGCCGAACGCGGCGTCGAGCGCGCGGGCGTGGGGCACAAGTGAGCGGGCGCGCGCGGCGTCAGGCGCCGCCCGCACCAGGTCGTAGAGCAGCAGCCGGCCGAGGCCGGGGTAGGCCGCCAGCCGCTCCGGGGCGGGCGGCGCGCCGCCGTCGCGGATGGCCGCGATGCCGTCGGCGTAGAGCTGCCGGTAGGCGCGATCGCGGCGCTCCTGCTCGCCGCGCAGGCGGGCGGCGCGCGCGGTCGCCTCGTCGGCCCAGCCAGGCTCGCCGGCGCCGGCCACCTCCTCGAAGGCGGCGGCGGCGGTGAGCGGGAGGCCGAGATCGCGCAGCGCCAGGGCGCGGTTCCACTGCGCCTGCCGGTGGTCCGGCTCCGCGTCGAGCACCGCGGTTGCGGCGATGAGCGCCGCCGCCGGGTCCCCGTCGACCAGCGAGAGCAGCGCGCGATCGGAGTCGCGTGCCGGCGAGGGCGGCGCCTCCTCGAGCGCGGCGCGCGCGCGCGCCAGGTCTCCGGCGAGCATGTGGCCGGCGGCGAGGCCGAGCCAGTCGCCGCGCGACTCGAGCTCGGCGAGCGCCTGCATGGAGATCGCCTCCCGCGGCGCGTCGCCGGTGCGCGGGACGTCGTAGGGCCGGTGGCGGTCGGCCCGCGGGTCGCTGAGCCGCCCCTCGAGGGCGCGTGACCCGGCGAGCGCGAGCTGGACCTCCGGCTGGCCGGTCGCGGTGGCGCTGTCGTCGCCGCGCTGGGCCCAGAGGAGCACGCCCGCGGCGGCGGCCAGCCCGACCGCCGCGCCGGCGGCGGCTGCTGCTGCGCGCCGGCGCCGCCGGAGCGGGGCGACAGGCCCGCTCGCCTCCGCGCCGCCCCGGTCGGCGCGCGCCGCGGACTCGATCGCGCCGAGCTGGATCAGCTCGCCCAGCTCGGCGCGGCACGGCGCGCACGCGGCGAGGTGCTCGCGGAACGCCTCGGCCTCGGCCGGGGCGAGCTCGCCGTCGACGAACGCGCCGATCGCGTCGCACGGGGTCGTCACGGCGTCACCCACCTTCGCCCCCGCGGTCGCCGGCCGATCGGGCGGCCAGGATGGAGCGCAGCTTGCGGCGGGCCCGCAGGAGGCGGGTGCCGACGGTCGCCTTCGGGATCGCCAGGGCGGCCGCGATCTCGTCGTAGCAGCGGCCCTCGAACGCGTGCATCCGGTAGACGGCGGAGAACTCCTCGCCCAGCTCGTCCACCGCCGCGCGCAGCTCGTCGATCCCGATCCGGTGCCACGGCGGCGCGGGCGGCGGCTCGGGGGCCGCCAGATCGTGGCGGGCGTCGAGCGGCTCGTGCGGGCCGCGCCGGCGCCGCCGCCGGCACTGATCGATGAACAGGTTGTTCAGCACCGTGCACAGCCAGGCGCGCGCGCGGGTCGGCTCGCCCAGACAGTCCGGCTGGCCGAGCGCCCGCTCGAGCGTGTCCTGCACCAGATCGTCCGCGTCGGCGCGGTTGCCGCACAGCCGCAGCGCGGCGGCCAGGAGCGCCGCCTCGTGGTCCCGGGCCAGGCGCGCCAGCCGTTCCCGCGCGAGCCGGTCCAGCGGCGCGGACCGCCCGGCGGGCACGGACCGCTCGACCGGCACCGGCCCGGCCGGCTCGGCCGCGGCTCGCGCCACGGCGAGCACCAGCACACCCGGACGCGCGCGAGCGCGCGGCTCGCCCTGGGAGGGGGCAATCGGCTGGTGCTGACGGCGCAACGGGCTGGTTCTGTCGAGGCTGTCTGGGAGACGACGAAGCCGCGCGATCTTCCCGGCGGGCGCGCGATTCGCCTGGCGCGCCGCCCGGCTGCAGGTCGCGTGCCCGGCGCGCAAAACGTGCTTCCGGCGGCTCAGCGGGGGCAGGGCGGGGCATCTGTTGCCTGGCCGGCAACACGGCCCGCCTGTCAGTTGCCCCGCGGGCAACAGCTACGGCAGGTCCTTCTCGCGATCCGAGTCGACGCCGTCGACCGCCAGGCCGACCACGACGGCGGCGGTGACGAAGACCAGCGCGGCGCCGCCGGCGATGGTGTACCAGCGGCGGTACCACGGGGTGGCGGCGGCGTCGGCCGGGCCGGCCGGGCCGGGGGCCGCCCCGCCGGTGCGGCGGATGTCGCCGGCGACCGCGGCGAACGGTTGCAGCTCGACCGCGACCTCGACCTTCCGGTCGAACGGGATCTCGACGAAGCGGACGAAGTCGCGGAACTCCGGGTGGGTGACGCGCAGCGCGTGGTCGCCGACCGGCAGGCGGACCGGTCCGCTCGGGGTCCGCGCGACCAGCTCGCCGTCGACGTAGATCGACGCGCCCTGCACCGGCGTGGCGACCGCGAGCGCGCCGACGTAGCGGGCCGGGGCCAGGAGGCGGGTCGCCGCGGCGCGCGCCTCCTCCTGGGGCGCGCGCTGGCCGCCGAGCTCGAGCACGGTGTTGCGGATCTCGCGCGCCGCCGCGACGTCGACCACCACGAGGTAGACGACCTGCGCGGTGCCGAGGCCGCCGACCTCGCCGTAGACGGTGTAGTCGGCGCCCAGCAGCCTGCCCAGCTCGACCAGGCAGCGGGCCTCGCCGTCGCAGGCGCGCAGCCCCGGCCGGCGCGCGCGCTTGATCCGCGCGAGCAGCTCCTCGTGGTCGACCAGGTCGATGGTGCCGAGCGCGCGCAGGCCGCTGGCGACCAGCTTCTGCGCGGCGCGCACCTCGGCCGAGCTCGACTCGGCGCCGAGCGTGGTGAGCGGCGCGAGGACGACCTTGTGGCGGGCCGCCGCCGGCCGCTTCTGGGCGCGGGCCGCGCCGCCGGGGACGCTCGCGCCGGCCAGCGCGAGCGCGGCGATGAGGGCGAGGCGCGCGCGGCTCACCGGCAGCCCTCCGGGGACGCGGAGCAGTCGATCACCTCGTCGCGCGCGAGCGCGTAGCCGACCGCGCCGCCGACCACGGCGGCGGCCACCCCGGCCCCGACCAGGAACCAGGTCGACTGGTACCAGCGCGGCGGCGGCTCCGCCGCCGGGCCGGCCGCACCGCGGAGGTCGAGCGGCCGCGCCGACGGGTCCTCCACCAGGCGCACCAGCACCCGGGTGGTCTTCTGGAAGCGGACCTGCACCTCCTCGGCGAACGGCGAGTAGCCCCCGGCCGACACCTCGAGCCGGTGAGCGCCCGGCTCGAGCCCGCCGATCGGTCTGGCCAGCGGCGTGACCCCGACCCGCTGGCCGTCGAGCGCCACCTCCGCGCCGGCGATGTCGGCCAGCACCACGATCGATCCGCGGATCCGCTCCGGCGCGAGCAGGCGGTAGGCGGCCACCCGCACCGCGTCGATCAGCTCGTCCGGATCGCCGCGCAGAGGATCGCTGGCGATGCGGCGCAGCTCCTGGCCGCCGCGCGCGTCCACCACCTTGATGTTGATGACGTGGCTGTCGCCGAGGGTGCCGACGTTCCCGGTCACCACCAGGTCGACGCCGAGCTTGCGGCCGATCGCGGCCACGCAGGAGCTCTCGCCGCCGCAGCGGGCGAGCGACGTGCCGCGCAGCGCGCGCGCGATCTCGCGCGGCGAGGGGGTCGGCTTGCCGGCCAGCCGCTCGAGCTCCATGCGGAACAGCGACTCGAGGCGGGCGACCTTGCCCGGCTCCATGCCGAGCGCGTCGAAGCCGAGCACGGCGATCGACTTGCCGGCCGCGGTGGCGGGCGCCGGGGCGCCGCCGCCGGATCGCGGCTGCGCCGCCGCGGGCGAGGCCGCGACCGCGGCGCACAGGATGCTCGCGAGCGCTGCCCTCGTGGCCCCCCTGATCACGCAGGAGCGATGGTATCAAATCGCGCGGCGCGGCGGCCAGGTGCGCGCGTCACGGCGCGGGCGTCGGATCGGCGCCGGGCGGCGCGGGCGGCGGATCGGCGCCAGGCGGCGCGGCCGGCGCGCCGGGCGGCGGCGGCTCCGGCCCGAGGTCCTGGTCCGGATCGGCCGCCGGCGAGGTGACCTGCACGGCGACGCCGCTGGCCCGCGCGGAGCGCCAGCCGAGCAGCTTGCGCAGCGCCCACACGCCGCCGTCCGGCGTGGCGTCGAAGTCGAGCAGCACGACCTTGTCGGCCCCCATGGTCTTGGCGGCCGCCACCATGAGCTGGTTGACCACACGGTCGAGGTCGGCCGCCGGTCCGATCGGGATGAACAGCAGGTAGCCGCGGATCGCGTTGGCCTGGACGGCGGCGACCGGCCGCAGCCCGGGCCCGACCTCCACCGCCTCCTCCTGCACCCGCACGGTGGAGACGTGCGAGCAGGCCGCGATGAGCGCGGCGAGGAGCGCGCACGCGATCGCGCGCTCGAGGTGCGGGGCTCGCGTCACCGCGCTGCGTCCGCTTCGGCTCACGGCGCCGACCTTATCACGCGCTCGCGCCGGCATCAGGTCTCGAGCTGGCGCGCGAGCGCGTCCACCTCGGCCGGCCCGATGCGCGGCACGAACAGGAGCGGCAGCTCGGTGCGCGGCACCGGCAGGTCGCGCTCGAGCTCGGCCAGGTAGCGCTCGTTGAGGCGCCGCCGCCGCTGCGCGGTGCGGCCGTGACCGGCGAGCGCCGCCAGGTCGGCCGGCGCCGGCGCGGCCAGGAGCCGCTCGAGGACCTTCTCGGACGGCGAGCCGGCCGGGAAGCGGTCGGGATAGACCTGGTTGACCACCAGCCGGGTGACCGACAGGCCGAGCTGGCTCGTCAGCTGCGCGCTCAGCTCGCCCGCCTCGACCACCGGCATCTCCTCGGCCAGGGTGGTGAGCACCACCGCGGTGCGGCTCTGATCGAGGAGCTGGGCGCGCAGGGTGCGGGCGTCGCGGGTGAGCGGCCCCTCCGGCACGGTGTCGAGGATGACCCACGGGATGCGCAGCATCGACATGCTGTGGCCGCTGGCCGGCATGTCGAACACGAGCGTGTCCCACACCGGGCGGCCGCGCTCCTCCTCGTTGGTGTGGTACCAGGCCTTGCCGAGCACCGAGTACTCGTCGAGCCCGGGGATGGCGCGCAGGAAGTAGCGGGTGACGCGGTTCTCGAACACCATCCGGTAGACCCGGCGGAACTTGAGGATCATGAGCCCGTACTCCTCGAGCGCCGCCGCCGGGTTGGTGTTGACCGCGTAGAGGTTCTCGCGCAGGCGCGTGATCGAGGTGCCGACCGGGGCGCCGCTGCCGAGGAGCTCGCCGAACCGGTCGTTGGCGTTGGCCTGGAACAGGAGGGTGCGGCGGCCGCGGCGCGCGCAGGCGGCGCCGATCGCGGCCGCCACCGTGGTGCGGCCGACCCCGCCCTTGCCGAGGACCAGGATCAGGCGCTTGTCGAACAGCTCGGACACGCTCGCGTTCGTATCACAGATCCGAGCCGGAGCCCGGGCCGGTGGCGGGCCGGCGCGCGGCGCGCGGCGCCCCCGCCGCGACCTTGACCGGCCGCACCCCGGACATCCGCACCAGCCCGTCCGGGCCGATCACGATCTCCGCCTCCGGCGTCGCCTCGATCTCCTCCGCCCGGTAGCGATCGCTCAGCAGGTGGACCCGCTGGTTGGCCGATCCGCGCAGGCCGCGCCCCAGCCGCTCCGGCGCCCGGTAGCGCCCGTCGATGAGGACGTCGATCTGCGCGAGCACCGCCGGCCCGAGCGGCATCGCCTCGATCTCGGCGCGCTCGTAGCCGGAGAAGACCAGGATCGAGAGGCCGGCGTTCCGCGCGCGCAGCGCCGACACCAGCGCGAGGAGCCCGTCCGGCTGCTCGAACGGCTCGCCGCCCGACACCGTCACCCCCTCGATGGCGTCCCCCTCCGCCGCGATCGCCGCCACCAGCCGGTCCACCGCCCACCGCTCGCCGCCTCCCGCGTGGGTGTCCGGGTTGAAGCAGCCGGCGCAGCCCAGCGAGCACCCCTGCACCCACAGCGCGAACCGCACCCCCGGCCCGTTGGCCCGGCTCCGCGGCTCCACCGCATGCAGGCGCATCTCCGCCATCCCCGGATCCTAGCCCGGCCGGGGCCCGGCCGCGCTCGCCAGGCCGAGCGTGAGGCGAAAGCGTGTCGCCGGCGAGGGGCAACCTGCCGGTTCGCGGGTCCGGGTCGCCCGAGGGGGCGCGTCTCAGGGGACCTCGTAGCCGTGCTTCTCGAACAGGGCGCGGCCGGCCGGGCTCTTGACCAGCTCGGCGAACTTCTCGGCGAGGTCGCGGCGGTTGCCGCTGAGGCAGACCGCCATGGCCTGCTCGATCGGGGCGTGGAGCTCGGTCGGGATCGGGGTGTGCTTGCCCTTCGAGACCTGCGCGAGCGACAGCGGGATGATGGCGACGTCGGCGTTGCCGGTGGAGGCGAGCTTGTAGGTGTCCTCGACGTTGGAGCCGTAGAGGGCGCGCGGCTCGACCTGCTTCCAGACGCCGATCTTCTCGAGCGCCTGCACCGCCGCCTTGCCGTAGGGGGCGTGGGCCGGCTGCGCGATGGCGACCTTGTCGATGCCGCCGCCGGCCAGCGCGGCGAGGTCAGCCGGCAGGGTGGCGCCGTCGCGGGTCCACAGGACCAGCTTGCCGCGCGCGTAGATGTGGCGCGACTCCGGCGCGCAGGCCTTGGCGTCGATGGCGTCGTCCACGAACCCGACGTCGGCCGACAGGAACAGGTCGAACGGGGCGCCCTCGCGGATCTGCGCCGACAGCTTGCCGGACGAGCCCGGGATGAAGTCCACCTCGGCGCCGGTCTCCTCCTCGAACGCCCGGATGAGGTCCTTCATCACGAACACCAGGTTCGAGGCGCCGGCGATCCGCAGCTTGCCCTCGCCCTGCCTCTCCTTCTTGCCGCAGCCGGCCGAGGCGAGCGCGGCGACGAGGAAGGCGAGGAGCAGGACGCGTTTCATGATGTACCTCCGGGGCGTCGGCTGGCGCGGAAGATGCGGCGGTTCGCGGTCGCCCGCCATCACCCCGAGCATTCTAGTGCGCGGTGTCGCGGAGACGAACCCCGCGCGGGCGATGTGGCAACGAGAGTGGCTCATGACCATCACATGTTCGTAACAGCGAGATGACAGCCGGTCAGAACAGGACCTGCGCCCAGGCCAGCAGGCGGTGATCGCGATCTGCCGCCGAGCGATCGAGCTCCGCCTCGAGCCGTACGCGCGCGCGCCCGCCCTGCAGATCGTGGAAGCCGCCGAGCGTGACGCGCCGCCGCGTGTCGCCCGCGGTGTCGCGATCCGGGTCGAGGAGATCGAAGCGGGCGAGCGCGCCGCTCCGCCACGGCAGCTTGCCGACCGCGAGGGCATACCAGCCGAGGCCCCGGACACGGCGGCCGCGCACCGGATCGTCCTCCCCGCCGATCACCTCGGCGGCGGCGAACAACCAGGGGGCGTCGACCTCGAGGTCGACGCCGACCCGGACGAAGTCGGCGCCGATCGAGCCGGCGGGGTCGGCCGGGTCGGGCAGCCGGGCGGTGCCGGCCGCCAGCGATGCGCCGGCGCGCACGTTCACATCGCCGGGTGCGCTCCACCGCGGCCCGAGACGCGCCCACAGGCTCGGGCTGTCGGTGTCGTCGGCGGCGGTGTTCGGGCCGGCGCCGTTGACCACCGTGACGGCGTACTCGGCGGCCAGGCCGCCGCCGACCGGGATCTCCGCGAGCAACCCGACGCCGAGGTCGCGCAGGTCGCTGCCGCGGGCGAGCGCGTCGGAGACGAGCGCGCGGTTGCTGGTCCACAGGCGGGTGGAGGACTCCGGGTTCTCGTAGCCGAACTGCGTCTTCTGCTGACCCACCCGGATCTCGTGGTACGGGATGGCGGTGACGCTCGCGTAGGCGTCGCGGAGCAGGTTTCCGGTGGTGGACGGATCGAACATGACGGTCGCGCCGAGCCACTCCGTCGCGCGGGCGCGCACCCGCAGGCGGACGCGCCGGAGCGCGAGGGCGTCGTTCATCACCTCGTCGTCCCCGTCGCCGTCGGCGAAGGCGGTGTACTGCGCCTGCAGGTAGCCGGACAGCGACACCGTCGGCTGGTCGGCGGCGGCGCGGCCGGCGGGGAGCCAGGCGGCGAGGAGCGCGAGGGCGACGCGAGAGGACGGCACAGCCATGCCGCTTCTCTTAGCAAGCGAGGTGCCGCCGCCGATGCAGGTCGGCGTTCGCCGGGTGTATGGAGCCTGTCACCGCGCTGTCAGGAATGACGCGTCGGTGACATGGAGCCGGTGGGGCAGTCCTCTCCGGCGGGGGGCTCGCCGCCCCATCCTCGGGCGCGCCTCGCCCGGTAGCCGAAGCCGTGCACGGTCTCGATGTGCCGGGCGGCGCGGCCGAGGTTCTCGCGCAGGCGCTTGATGTGGACGTCGACGGTGCGGGTGCTGGCGGCCTCGCGGACGCCCCACACCTCGTCGAGCAGCTCGGTGCGCGAGAACACGCGCCCGGGATCCGACATGAGGGTGGCGAGCAGCCTGAGCTCGAGCGGGCGCAGGGCGACCAGCTCGCCGGCCAGGCGGACCTCGTAGGTGCGCAGGTCCACCTCGATCTCGCCGAGCTGGAGGAGGCGGGCCGACGCGCCGGCCGGGGGCGCCGCCCGCTCGGAGATGCGGCGGACCAGGTTCTGGGTCCGCAGCACCACCTCGCGCACGCTGAACGGCTTGACCACGTAGTCGTCGGCGCCCATCTCGAGGCCGACCACCCGGTCGTACTCGTCGCCGCGGGCGGTGAGCATCAGGATGCCGACGTCGGTCATCGCCGGATCGCCGCGCAGCCGGCGGCATACCTCGTGGCCGGAGAGGTCGGGGAGCATGAGATCGAGGACGATCACCGCGGGTCGCGCGCGCGCGATCGCCTCGAGCGCCGCGCTGGCGGTGTCGACCGCCTCGGTCTCGAAGCCGGCCTCGGCGAGGGCAAAGGACAGAAGCCGACCGACATCCGCCTCGTCATCCACGATGAGAACGCGACCGCTCATGACCGGACTGCGCATGCATTCTCGGTGCTGCGCGCGGCGCGAGGCAAGCACGCGCGCGATCGGGCGGGCGCTTTCGACCTCGCCGTGACATGCGGATTACAGCGCCATGACAGGCCGGACGGGCGGCGGCGATCAGAGCGAGAGCTGCGCGCGGAGGAGGAGCGCGTTCTCGGCCGGCCTCGGCCCCGCCCCACCTGGCATGTCGAAGTCGGTGCGCTCGAAGTTGGCCTGCAGCTTGTAGACCGCGCTCAGGTGCCAGTTGATGCCCGCGGTGATCGCCGACGCGCCGGTGGCCGACGAGCTCGACGCCAGGCCGAGATCGAACGCCTCGTCGTCGAAGTTTATCCGCGCGTAGCGCGCGGCGAGCTCTATTGCGCCCCAGCGCCCGGCGAGCGGGTCGAAGGGGCGGCGCGGGACGAGGGAGCCGTAGGTCGCGCGCTCGCCGGTGAGCGCGAACGTCGCCGCCGCGGCGAAGGCCTGGTGCGTGAAATCGCCGAGGACCGGCCCGGCGCCGACCTTCTGGCGAGCCCAGACGTACTCTCCGGAGAGCCCGAGCGGTCCCTCGTACAGCATCGCCTGCGTGGTGAAGCGGACGTGGTCGCCGGCCGCCAGCACCGGCGCGTCGACCACCGGGGACGCGTAGGCGAAGATCGCGGATCCGCCGGCCGACGGGTACGAGCGGATCAGAGGATCGGCCTCGGTGCCGATCGCCTCGCCGGCGGTGGCGGCCACGGCGAGGCCGAGGCCGCGCAGGCCGGGGACCCCGCTGGCCACCAGCGGGCGGGCGAACAGCCGGCCGGCCAGCTCGAAGCGGTCATCGAGGCTGGTCTCGCCGACCGAGTTGTCAGCGGTGCCGTTGAAGATGCCGAGTTCGTAGGTCAGCGCGTCGCCGGCGATCGCGCCGACCAGCTGCACGCCGACGTCGCGGTTGGGCCCCAGCAGGGTGGGCAGGCCGCGCTCGACGAAGTCGAGGGCGGTCGCGCTCTGCAGCCGCTCGAGGCCGAACGGCACCTTGCCCTTGCCGGTGCGCAAGACCAGCCACGGGACGTAGGCGACGTCGACGTACGCGTCGAGCAGCTGCAGGTTGGAGCTCGCGACGTCGACCAGGAACTTGTAGCGGTAGTGCTCCCACAGGACGCCCTTGAACGAGGGGCGCACCCGGCGCAGGAGGAAGCGGTCGACCTGCGGCGGATTCTCCTGCGGGAAGAGGCGCGCGTCCACGTGCAGGTAGCCGCCGAGGGTGTGCTGTGGCGCCGGCTCGGCGGCGGCGGCGGCGTCCGGCGCGGGGGCCGCGCCGGGCGCACTTGCGGTCTGCGCGGCGGCGCGGCCTCCGGCCAGCGACAGGAGGAGCCACGCGGTGAGGAGAAGGCGACGGGACATGGAGACACCTCGGTGGGGAACGTCGATTGCGCCGGGTGTCCGGTGGCGAAGACGGGCGTTGTGTTGGGCCTCTCGTGATCGAGCGGGCGGGTGGGATCAGTGCTTGGGGTCGAGCGGCGGCGGCGGGCTGGGGCGGAGCTTCACGGTCCGGTCGATCTGGACGACCTGCCCGCCGTGCACCCGGATCACCAACTCGCCGTAGCGCAGGCCGTCGAGGGCGTCCGCGACCAGCTGGAGCACGCGCGCGAGGGCCTCGCGATCTGCTGGCGTCGTCATCGCGCCACCTCCGCCTCGCTCGGTTCGTCCGCCGCGAACACCTTCATCGCCCGCGGCGTGACGATCACCTGGTCGCCGACCGCCAGCGCCGCGCGCGCGTGCTCGTCGGCGGAGAGGGTGACGTGCAGGAGCGCACCGGCGGAGCTCTGGAGGTCGAGCCTGACGCTGGGGCCGGCGGCGTTGATCCGCTGGATGGTCGCCGCGAAGCCGGCGGCGCCGCCGTCGCGAGCCACGGCGAGCTCGTGGGGCCGGACGAACACGCGCGCGCCGGCGCCGTCCGGGGCGTCGATTCCGTCGAGCGGCGCCTCGATACCGAGCGCGTCGATCCGCACCTGGCCGCCCTCGACGCGCCCGTGGAAGCGGTTGACGTCGCCCAGAAAGCTCACCACGAACTCGCTGGCCGGCTGGTGAAACACCTCGTCAGGCGTTCCGACCTGCTCGATCCGGCCCTCGTTCATCAC
>Ga0079224_100014419_pt1 | contig 11043 bp, 14 predicted proteins | sample Stecom2015_FD_80414 | JGI IMG/M metagenome (GOLD analysis project Ga0079224, IMG submission 80414) | Agricultural soil microbial communities from Utah to study Nitrogen management - Steer compost 2015 | ecosystem: Environmental > Terrestrial > Soil > Agricultural land | place: USA: Utah...
CCCGAAAGATACTCTTGATATAATTGTATTTGGGAATGATGCATGGCCGATTGAAATAAAAGATTTGCCGTATCTGCAGGTTGGACCCTATCATACAAATACAGTTGCAGGAATTGAATTAGCAATGGATCTTCTCAGAAGAAGAAAGACAAGCAACAAACAGATATTCATGATAACAGATGGAAAACCTACCTGCCTTAAAGAAGGCATTAAATATTATAAGAACAGCTTCGGGCTTGATAGAAAGATTATGAACCGCACACTTGATCAGGCTGCAAAATGCAGGAAGCTGAACATCACAATTACCACATTCATGATTGCACGTGATCCTTATCTTCAGCAGTTTGTAAGGGAATTTACAAAGACAAATAATGGCAGAGCTTTTTACAGCAGTCTTTCCGGATTAGGTGATTATATTTTTGAAGATTATATCCGGAACAGAAGAAAGAGAATGAAATAATTTTTCTTATATAAGAAAAATGAAGTTGAAAAGTTTTGCTGTTCAATCACAAATTTTAAGGATAGCAGATGAACATTCAAAAAATAAAAACACTTGGTGATTTAAAGAGAACTAATTACAAATCAAAATCAATCAAAGATGAGTTAAGAGATAACCTTATTGCTGCATTAAGGAATGGGGAAAATCCATTTAACGGAATACTTGGATATGATGATACGGTTATTCCGGATATTCAAACTGCAATTTTATCAAGGCATAATATTATTCTTTTAGGATTGCGCGGACAGGCAAAATCTAAAATTGCACGGTTATTAATTAATCTTCTTGATGAATACACACCGGTTGTTGATGGAAGTGAACTAAATGATGATCCATTTCATCCGCTTTCAAGAATGGCTAAAGATATAATAGCTGAACAAGGTGATGAAACAAAAATCCGCTGGATGCACAGATCAGAAAGATATGCTGAAAAGCTTGCTACGCCCGATGTTTCTGTTGCTGATCTTATCGGGGATGTTGATCCGATAAAAGCTGCATCACTTAAACTTCCCTACTCAGATGAAAGAGTAATACATTTTGGCTTAATTCCGCGTTCACACCGCTCCATTTTTGTTATAAATGAATTACCGGATTTGCAGGCAAGAATTCAGGTTGCGCTGTTTAATATACTTCAGGAAAGTGATATACAAATAAGAGGATTTAAAATCAGGCTTCCGCTTGATATACAATTTGTCTTCACTGCAAATCCTGAAGATTACACAAACAGAGGTTCAATCGTTACTCCGCTTAAAGATAGAATTGATTCACAAATTTTAACGCATTATCCAAAGACAGTTGAAATCTCCAAACAAATAACACAGCAGGAAGCACTTATTACAGCAGAACAAAAAAATGCTGTAATCTCAAATGAACTGCTGGAAAATCTTATTGAACAGGTTGCGTTTGAAGCCCGGCATAGTGAATATATTGATCATAAAAGCGGCGTATCTGCACGATTAACAATTTCGGCTTTTGAAAATTTGATAAGCACTGCCGAACGCAGGCTAATTATTAATAATGAATCAAAAACTCATTTAAGAGTTTCTGATATTTACGGTATCATCCCATCTATCACCGGAAAGATTGAGCTTGTATATGAAGGTGAACAGGAAGGCCCGGCAAAGGTTGCTCATATTTTAATCGGCAAAGCAATTAAAACTTTGTTTGAAAATTATTTCCCAACTCCTGATAAACTGAAGAAAACTCAGGATATAAATCCATATCAAACTATAACCAACTGGTTCAGTAAAGGAAATCATGTTGATATTCTCACAACAATTCCTGATTCTGAGTACGCAAAAATTTTGAATGGTGTTCCGGGATTAAAAGAGTTAGTTAAAAAATATCAGCCCAAAGCAGATTCTCACACGCAGCTTTTGCTGATGGAATTTATGCTCCATGGATTATCTGAATATTCACTGCTAAGCAAATTCAGACTTGAATATGGTGTGCAGTTTAAAGATATGCTTAGTTCAATGTTTACAATGTCATCGGAAGAAGATGAAGATGATGAAAATCTTGATCAGGGTTTTTACAGGTGAGAAATCATTTCTTAATTATTGCTGAACATAATTGCTTGTTCAGCTTCTTCATTAACTTTGCTTTACCATACTATATTCATTAATTTTTGTGCAAAAAATTTTCTGAATATGAAACCAATCTACGCACGCAAAGAAACAAATAAAGGCACCAGAAAAGTTATGCTTGATATGGCTTTTCTTGTTACACATAAGCAAATAAGACTTCCAAAGTATTATATGGAGGAAGGTTTATATCTGCCATATTATGCAAATGGCGATAAATCAAAAGTTGAAAAGTTCTTCCTTTCAAAAGAAAATGCAAAAAAGGAGGATGATCATTTTTATTACTTTGATTTTAGATTCAAACCAGCACAGGTTGAAGATATAACAACATAATTTCTAAGAATTTCATTGTACTCTCTATCAATTTTCATTTTCTGATCTTTTCTTTTATTGCATAAAAAAGGATTAGTTATGAGCAATGAAAAAGAGCAATCAAAGCAGGATCATCCAACAGAAGAACAAAAAAACACTGATAAAAGTAAAAAGCGCGGTGAGAATGAGGAGACCGGTTACGGAAGAACAACAGATGATGAAAGCACTGATTAGATAGTCTAAAACTTTGTAATTATTTCTTCTTCTTCTTTACGCAGTGCTTTTGAATTTGTTCATAAGCATCCACATAACCCAGTTTGCCGGCTTTAACCAAATCCGCGCATGCATCTTTATTTTTCTTCAGTTCCAACTCAGCCATTCCCCGTTTAAAGTATGCTTTACCATTTAGTGAATCGAGTTTCAGAACTGAGTTATAATCATTTAAAGATTTATTAAATTCTTTTAAAATTCTGTAAGTATCTCCCCGAATGAAATAAGCATCAAGATAATCCGGTTCAAGTTCAATCACTTTTGTAAAATCATCAATTGCTTCCACATAGCCGCCCAGCATGCCTTCTGAGTATCCGCGGCTGAAATATGCTTCTGTATTCATTGAATCAATTTTAAGTGCTATAGTGTAATCATAAATTGCTCCTTCATGATCTTCAAGATCGGCTCTTAAATTTGCACGATTGATCAACGCTTCAATATATTCCGGATAAATTTCCAGCGCTTTGGAATAAGCATCTAAAGCTTCATCATAATTTTCAAGCTGTGAATTTGTATAACCAAGATTAAAATACAACTGCGGATTCTGGGGATCATTTTTAAGTGCGTTTAAAAAATCTTCCTTTGCATTTTTATAATTTTCAATCTGAAGATATTCCAATCCGCGGTTATGGTAAGCAGCGGTATAACTTTTCTTAACGTTAATTGCAGATGTAAAATCTTTAATTGCACACTGATGTTCACCAATACGGCTGAATGCACGGGCGCGGTTATAAAGCAGTTCAGGTTCTTCCGGATTTTTCTCAAGCGCTTCTGTAATTTTTTTTATTGCATCATCATAATTTCCTGCGGAGTACTCCTCCTCCCCACTCCGTGTAACCTGATCATTTACAGAACATCCATAAAAATTAAAAGCAGCAGTTATAACAAGCAGATAGAATAACTTTTTCATATCTCAATTTTTATTTTAAAATATAGAAAAGAAATTTATTTTGAATTGAGATATAATTTATCACGGATGAAAAATTATCTGCTGCCGGTAATATAATTTGCAAGCTCAGTTATTTCCCAATCCTTGCCGTCGATTACAGCTTTAACCACATCACCAATTGAAACAATTCCAATCAGCTTTTGGTTTTCATAAACAGGCAAATGCCGAATCCGTTTATCAAGCATCAACGACATGCATTCTTCCGCGGTGTATTGTGGAGAGACGTAATAAATTTTTGGAGACATAACTTCTTTCACGGCAGTATCACGTGAAGTTTTGCCTTTCAAAACAACTTTACGGGCATAATCACGTTCAGAAAAAATTCCTGCAAGCTCATCACCATCCATAACTAAAAGAGCACCTATTTCTTTTTCAGCCATAAGTTTCAATGCATCGTATACCGTACTTTCCGGTGCAACATACCAAATCTGGTTACCCTTTTCCTGTAACATTCTTCTAACTGTAGCTTTCATAGCCCTCTCCTTTTAATGTTTAGGATAAAAGTTTTTCATAATATAACTCCTGAAAAACAAATTTTCCTAATTAATTCTTCATTCCTTCTTTTTCAGAAGATATTGCGGCCATTCTTTATTTGTATTGATAAGCATCATGAGCAGGATAAAATAGTTAAAATTTTTATTACTGCCTGTCCACAAAAATGAAGTGAATTATTTATTTTTGCTCTTCAATTAACTCAAACTAAATGATTTCAAAATACAAACATATTATATGGGATTGGAACGGAACGCTTTTAGATGATGTTAATCTTTGCGTTGATATAATCAATCTCATTCTCACCAGTAAAAATCTAAATAAAATTTCTCAGGAGCAGTACCGGGATATTTTTACTTTCCCGGTAAGAGATTATTACATAAAAGCAGGATTAGATCTTGAAGTTCATTCATTTGAAACATTAGGTTCTGAATGGATGCAAGAATATGAGAAGAATAAATCATCTGCTGTGCTTTTTAAGGGTGTGCGCAATATTCTGGGAAAAATTCATCACAAGGGAATTTCACAATCAATTCTTTCCGCCTATCCTCATGATACATTGGTAGAAATTGTAACTCTTCACGGCATAAATGAATTTTTCAGTTTTATAACCGGGTTAGATCATATCTATGCAACTAGTAAAATTGAAATTGGAAAAGAATTAATTAAAAAGATCGGGCTTAATAAAAATGAGATTGTTATGATTGGTGATACTATCCATGATTATGAAGTTGCGCATGAAATCGGTGCTGAATCAATTTTGATTTGCAATGGACATCAAAGCAGAGAAAGATTACTATCATGCGGCGTACCGGTTTTAAATTCAATAGATGAACTGATTAATTTCTTGGATGAGCCTGGCACCACTTTTTAATATAATCTGCAATTGCACTTGTTGGTGCTCCAGGTGTAAACAACTCACCAACTCCAATTTGTTTTAATGACTTAATATCTTCTTCGGGTATAATTCCACCGCCGGTAAGCAGGATATCATTTATTCCTTTTTCCTCGAGAAGTTTTTTAATCTTCGGAAAAATGGTCATGTGTGCGCCGGATAAAATACTAATTCCGATTACATCAACATCTTCCTGAATTGCTGCTTCAACAATCATTTCAGGAGTTTGGCGCAGACCTGTGTAAATTACTTCCATACCGGCATCACGCAGCGCAGCAGCTATTACTTTAGCACCACGGTCATGTCCATCTAATCCGGCTTTTGCAACTAACACCCTTATCTTTTTTTCCATAAAAATTTCCTTAATCTTTTTGAGATTTATGAAATAATCTTAGATCTGATTTTATCTGCAAATTCTTTCATCAAACCATTTTGGTATCTTTTCAAATTCAGGTTTATTTTGAAATTATCATTATCAAAACGCGGAATAATATGAAAATGAAAATGAAACACTGATTGCCCTGCTGCTCTTCCATTATTTGAGACAATGTTTATTCCATCGGCATTCAAACTAATTTTAACTGCTTCAAAAATTTTCTGAACGGCATACATCAATTCATCAAATTCATGTTGAGGAACATCCGCAAAAACTTCATAATGATTTTTAGGAATAACAAGTGCATGCCCGTAATTAACAGGATTTATATCAAGAAAAGAAATCACATTCTCAGATTCAAATAATATTTCCGCTGATGCATGATGTGCAGCAATTTCACAAAAAATACAATTCATATAAATATAAGATAAGCTTCAATATACAGTTTGGCAAAGACACTGATCAGATAAATGATTAAGCAGAAAGATATTGTGTCTTCTTTCCAAAAACTCCAAATAATCCACCTGTGTGAATAAAAAGATAATCCCTGCCTTTATTTTGAGTTAATATTTTTTCATAGTACGCTGTGAATGCTTTCCCGGTATAAGCAGGATCGAAAATAATTCCGGTGCTCCTTGCAAAATCTTTAATGAGTTTGAGTTTATCCGCAGAAATATTTTCATATCCTTCTTCAGAATAACCATCAACAATCTGCAGCCGGTCTTCGTTCAAATTAATATTCAGGTTGTAATCAAGAGCAGCGCCTTCAGCAAGATTGAGAATTTTTTTCCTGATTACTGACTCAGGATAAAGTACATTTACAGCAAATACTTTTGTTTGGAAATTGTGCAAAGCGAGTCCGGCTAAAAGACCTGCTGCGGTTCCGCCTGAACCACATGCGGCAAAAATCCCTTTAATTTTATTCAGATCAATTTGATTTTTTAATTCTTCAACGAATGAAATGTATCCCCAAATTCCAAGCGTAGTAGAACCGCCTTCAGGGATCACATAAACTTGCTTTCCTTTTGATAAATATTTCTGCCGCTCGGAATACATTAATTGATTTACATTTTCATTTTCTTTTTTGGTCAGATACTGAATCTCTGCGCCGATGAATTTATCAAGAAAGAGATTACCATCCGGACTTGAAGTATTTTTTCCCCAAAGGAATAATTTTGTTTTGATTCCTTCACGAGCAGCGCAAATAGCGGTTGCTCTTGCATGATTAGATTGCAATCCTCCCGAAGTGAAAATGTAATCTGCTTTTTCTTTTTTTGTCTGATAAATGAGATATTCCAGCTTCCTGATTTTATTTCCTGATAACTCTGCTCCAGTCAGATCATCCCTTTTAATTAAAAACTTTCTTCCCTCATAACTTAAAGTTTGAACAGGGGTAGGAGTATTTGCTGCAAATAATTTTTTTGGAATTTTCATTTTCAATTATTTTTTTGATTGAATAACATTAATGTTTGTTTTTCTTTTTCAATGATGAATAATATTTCCTTGCTCTCTCAAGATCTTCAGGAGTATCAACAGCGAGGTTATCAAATTCAGTAACAACAATTTTAATTTTAAATCCATTCTCAAGCATTCTCAACTGTTCCAGTTTTTCTGTTTGTTCAAGATCTGTTGGTTTTAATTCGGTGAACCTGTACAATGCGTCTCTTCTGTAAACATAAAGCCCGATGTGTTTATAAATTTCTCCTTTGTGCAGCCGTTCAAGATTTGTTTTTGCATCTCTTACAAACGGAATAGGATAACGTGAGAAGTACATTGCAAAATTATTATAATCAAAAACTACTTTTGGAATTGACGGAGATTTAAACTCTTCTATATCTTCAACTTTTTTTGCAAGCGTTGAAACGTTAACATTTTTATCAAACAATAACGGCTCAATTGCCTGATCAATCATTGCTCCTTTTATGAACGGTTCATCTCCCTGGATATTAACAATGATATCTGCATCAGGGAAATCTTTTGCAGCGTATGCAATCCGGTCTGATCCCGTTGCAATATTTTTTGGAGTAAGAACAACATTGGCACCAAAATTTTTACAAACCTGAAAAATCTTTTCATCATCAACTGCAATAATAACTTTATTAATCAGTTTTGATTTTAGTGAACTTTCATATGTATGCTGAATCATCGGTTTTCCGCCAATATCAGCAAGCGGCTTTCCAAGCAGTCTTGTTGAAGCAAAACGGGCAGGAATTATTCCTAATATCATTTATAAATTTTCTTTACTGGTGTGAACCCATTGTTGAAAAAATTATTCTCCGCCGATAACTTTCGGCACTTTGAAAAACTGATCATCTTTGGCCGGAGCATTTTTCAATGCATCTTCCGTGCTTGTGGAAGGTTTAACCACATCTTCCCTGAAAGCATTTATACCCTCCACAGGATGAGAAAGCGGTTCAACTTTTTCTGTATCAAGTTCATTTAATTTTTCAACGTAGGATAATATTTCATTCATATCGTGGGTAAAATTTTCAAGTTCCTGTTCTGTAAATTTTAATCGTGCTAACTCAGCAATGTGTTCAACATCTTTTTTAGTTACAGACATCAGCTAACTCCTTTTTCTAAATTTTGAATTATAACTTCCCGCACTTTTTCCATTAAAGCAAGTTCATCTGCACGGGCAGAAATATTCTCAGTTGATATTGGTTTATCAAAATGAACCTTGATTGTACCGCTTTTGATTTTAAATTTTCCTTTCGGCAGAATTTTGTCAGAGCCTGAAATAGTAACGGGAACAACGGGATAACCAACCCGTGATGCCAGATAAAAAGCGCCGCGCTTGAATGACTGAACATTTCCATCGGGACTTCTGGTACCTTCGGGAAATATTGCGGCTGATAAATTTTTTTCAGTCATTTTCTTTTTAGCTTCTTCAATACTTTTAATTGCACTTTCTGCATTCTGCCTGTCAATCATTATGTATGGTCCTGTCTTCAATTGCCAGCCGAAGAGAGGAATTTTTGCCAATTCCTTTTTAAACACAATACTGAATCTGTTTGGAATTGCATACTGAAGAACCGGAATATCAAATTGGCTTGCATGATTAGATGCAAAAATATAAACATCATTTTTATTAATATTTTCAAGTCCTGAAACTTGCAACTTAATTCCACTGATCAGTAAAATACCTTTACTAAAAATTTTAGAAAGCCAGATATACAGCTTGTGTGATTTATCAAGACTGAACAGCAGCGCAAAAATTGAGCAAATGATTGTGTGAATTACTATGAACAGCAGCTTAATATATGATATCAATTAATTTCCCTTTAGATTAAGCTCGTTCTTAACTGTTAAGGTTGATTCATTTATAAACCTATCGATAGACGCAATCCTGTTTTTTATTGAAGGATGACTGTAAAAGAACCATTCAACAAAAGGATGCGGATCTTTATCTCCTAAATTCTGCTCCGTTAATTTTTGCAATGTTGATTTGAAAGCTTCAGGTTTACCTGTTGATTCAACAGCATATCTGTCCGCTTCATATTCATATTTTCTTGAAAGCATATTACTCAAAGGAGATTGTATAAGCCCGATTAACATTCCCCATAAAGACAATAACGGCAGCGCTGAAATTTGTTTTATGGAATTAAATTCAAACCAGCCAATAGAAATGCTGTACAAGTATGAGATAAGAAAAAGCGTTAGGAAACTTGATGCAGTTCCGATTATGATATTTTTTATTATATGTTTTTTCTTATAATGGCCGAGTTCGTGAGCAATCACTGTTTCAATTTCATCATTGCTGTAATTTTCAAGCAGTGTATCACCAAGCAGTATCCGCTTTGATTTTCCTATTCCGGTAAAAGCAGCATTTGCTTTTTTAGTATTCTTACTCATATCAAACTTGTAAACATTCTCAACATTAATTCCTGCATCTTCCGCCAATAATTTTATCCTGATTTTCAAATCTTCATCTTCCAGAGGAGTTATTTTGTAAAAGAGAGGCAGAATTAAAATCGGGACAATGCGTGCGAGCACTACAGAAATGATAAACAAACCAATTGCAAACGGCAGCCACCAAAGCTGTTCAAACTTGTTAAGTACAAAATAAAAGAATAGTAATACCGGTGCGCCAATTACAACGGCAACTGCAAGTGATTTCAGATTTTCAATTATGTATTTAAAGAAAGTTTGATTTGATAATTTGTATTTATGCTCAAGAATAAAATCTGTGTATAAATTCAAAGGAAAGAAAAGAATTGAAGAGACTAATCCCACAACAGCAATAAAAGCGAGAAATAAAATATACTCATTAGAAATAAATTGATTGAGATAAAATTCTAATTTCAGGCTAAAGCCGCTGTAAACAAACAGTAGGATCAGAATAAAGCCCGCAATTCCTTTGCAAATTCCTGCAGCCAATTTTATGTTGTTGTATCTTTTTGAATCCATGAATGCAAAGATAAAAAGATGCGCTGCGCTAATCAATGAAGATAATAATGCGGATTTGGTTAATTAATAAAAAAATCCCGGTGCTTGCCGGGATTTTCAATCAGTGTAAAAAATCAGGATTATTTTTTCTTAACTATTTTTGTTCCATCTTCACTTAAACGTGAAATATATTTTTCAGGATCTTTTTTAAATTTCTTTAAACAACTTTTGCAGCAAACGCCGTAAACTTTCCCTTTATATTCCACTAAAACAGGGTCATCAATCTCTTCTGTTGAAACCGGACAAATTACATTAAAAGCTTTTCCTTCTTTAACTTCTTTTGCAACAGCAGTGGTTTCCTCAGTATCAGTCTTTTGTACATTTTTAACTTCCTGAGTTTTTTCATTTACAACTTTTTTCTCTTCTTTTTCCTGTGCATTCGTCATGCCTGTAAATCCGATACCAAATGCTATTACAAGCGCAGCGATGATGAGATTTTTCATCATGATTCCTTTCTTTTTTTTATAGATCATATTATTAAATTATTTTAATTGTATTCTGAGTCAGCCAGCCGATTTTCCCATCGTCTAATCTGATCTTCAGCCAATTATCAACCTTATCCTCAACTTTTACTTTCAATCCTTCATGAATTACAAATGCATCATTACTCCGGTTATCCGGGGATGATTTTGCAGTAACAATATTTTCAACAATTACACCATGTTTTACATTTTCTTCGCGATTCAGTTTCACGATTAAAATGGAAATAGATAAAAATAACAGTACGATTGAAACTAAAAATGCATAGACTGATTTTTTTTGCCAATCTGTTCTGCGTACGAAAAAATAAAGAACAACAGATGCAAGAACAATGATATAAAAAATGTATGAAACATACGTCCAGCCTGAAACCGAAAATAATCCAAGCAGAGCTTCCCACCATTGGAAAAGAAAAAATTTCGGCAGAGTTTCAATCCTATCAGCCGTTTGGAGATTTGCAAGCGCAAGATTGTGTTTTATATCTTCATCAGATGGAGATAATTTTAAAGCTTTCTCGTAGTATAAGATTGCGAAACCTAATTTTCCGGTTCTGTAGTATGCGTTGCCGGTATTGTAAAAAAGAACAGAGCTTTCAAAACCCTGCTCAATTAAACCTTCATAAATTTCAATAGCTTTATTATAATTTTTTGCTTTGTAAAATTCATTTCCTCTCATCAGCATTGCTTCAGGTGATTGTGCTGATACAGGAACGGAAAGAGACATAAATATTGAAACGAG
>Ga0079224_100014420_pt1 | contig 11043 bp, 3 predicted proteins | sample Stecom2015_FD_80414 | JGI IMG/M metagenome (GOLD analysis project Ga0079224, IMG submission 80414) | Agricultural soil microbial communities from Utah to study Nitrogen management - Steer compost 2015 | ecosystem: Environmental > Terrestrial > Soil > Agricultural land | place: USA: Utah...
ACTTTCAACAAGTCCCCAAGCTGCGGTCTGAAAGAGTCCTGCCGAAAGCCCCGTGCGCACAAGAGATGCCACCGCGGCTGGATCAGAGGGCAAGAGTCGAACCGCCTCGCGAAACGCATTGGCCGCCTCAATCGGTCGCGACAGCTTCTCTTCTTCCAATTTACCACGAGCCGAATAGAGCGAACGGACAGCTTCCTCCTCTTCTTGTCCTTCTATTGCTCGACCATAGGCCTCTGAGGCACTCTCGAAGTCACCGGCTAATTCAGCGAGTCGATGCAGTTCGGTCTCATTTTCCTCGGACGGGAGCAACGCAAACGCCCGTCCGGAAAAGGAAAGCGCTGACACAACATCCTCGATGTCTTCCTTCAAACGTGCGGCCTCACGCAATACCGCCGATCGAAACTCAGCATGGGGCGCTGCAGCAAGGCGAGTCTCGACCAGATCTACAAGTGCGCTGAACTGCTGCGCCCTTCTCAAAGAAACAGCAAGCGCCTCAACCGCAGGATGTGCGTGATTCGGGGACTCGATCAGGTACCGGAGACCGTCCTGAGCACCCACAAAAGTTGGATCAATTGCAAGGGCCTGTCGGTACGATTCCAAGGCCGCTTCCATGTCCTTCAAGCGGAGCCGCTGGGTGTCACCCAGGCGGCCGTAGTAGGTGACCTGAGTGGAGGGCTCTCCTCCCATCGCGATGGCTTCACCCAACAATGACGCAGCTTCCTCGAAGCGCTCTGCTCGATGACACAGGTCAATCAGGGAATCGATGGTCTCTGTTATTCGGCCAAAACGCTCTTCGATCTCTTGCCACATGGAGATCGAAGAGGAGAGGTCCTCCATCCGGTCGGACAGCACTCCGGCTGCGCAAACCAAGTCAGCGCGCTGCGCGGCTTCTTCAATATCGCAATTTGCCCGAGCAACGAGAGCATCGATCAGACCAGCGTAGTCAAGAACCTGAGCGAGGAGTTCAATCCTGGAGCTGAGGGCCTCCAAGTCATTCGGATCGAGTTCGAGCCGCTTCGACCAAAGATCCAAAGCTCGGTCGACTTGAGCGATTTCTGTAGCGAGAGAGGCCGCTTGACCGAATATCTCGGCCTTCTTTGCCTTTTCGGGCTCAAGCTGGGCATCCTTTTCTAGGAAAGAAAGCAACTCTTCCCGGCGATCCGTCGCTGCGAGGAGCTCGACCAATTCACGACAGGCCAGAAGGCGATACGCTTCGTCCGCTTCAGGATCTGACTCACAGCGGACGAACAAATCAATGGCACCCGCGCTGTCATCCAGCTGCTCTCGACACACTTGAGCCGCCTCCACGAGGAGCGCAACTCGCTTCTGCCCCGCTTGGGCGACCCCTGCGGCAACGACCAGGGCAGCGGAGTAGATAGCGAAACCGTCGGCAGCCGCTGCGAGTTCGCGCGCTTGGTCCCTGACCTCGTCAAGTTCCGGATCAAGTTTGAGGATCTCCGCGCAATGGGTGAGTGCACCCATTGGCTCACCAATTTTCGACAGCAACTCAGATGAGCGCCGTCTGAGGGCAATCCGCTCCTCATCCGATTGTGCAAGTACAAGCGCTTGCGCTAGAACGGCGATGACCTCTGATGGGCGTTCAGCTTCGCTATGGAGACGCTCCAGTAGAACCAGAGCCTGACGCCGGACCTCGACGGGAGCCGACCCTAGAGCCGCGATCTGCGCAAGGATTTCGCATGCTGCGTCTCCGGATCCCCCGGCTTCCAAGAATTCCTCAACCCGAGCGTAGGCGAGCTCCGGTTCACCCAGCGCTTGAAGAAGGCGTGTGGCGATCGAATACCGAGTCTTGAGTGCTTGGCTCTCAGAGAGAACGGACAGCCTTGCCTCCCAAATATCTACGAGATCTTGGTGACGTCCTTGCTCATCGAGGCGCTTTTCAAGAGTGTTTGCCAGTTGTTCATCCTCAGGACGCAGCAGGAGCAGCTTCTTGAGATAGTCGCTTGCCTCTTCCGGACGCGAAGCGAAGTCTCTGGCGACCTTTCCCGCTTCAGACAACAGAAGGCCCCGGCGCGCATCATCCTCACAAGATTCAAGCGCAGTGTCATAGGCCTGCAGGAGCTTGTCCCATTCTGCCGACACGGTGAGCAACACAGTCAGCCTCTCGAAGGCCCACGTTTGCGTAGGATCGGCATCGAGGACTGCAGACAAGGTGTCCAGTACCGGCCCCGTCTCTTCAAACCACTCCTCGCAGAACTGGGCGGCAGCACGTCCGACCTGCGCCAAGTCGGTAGTAGAAAGACTTGGACTGATCGCCTCCGAGTAAAGTGCCGCAGCTTCGTCGGGGCGATCGAGCTGTCGGCACACGTCGTCAAGCGCTTCCCAAGCCGCAAGATCACTGAAGTCACTGCGAACTCGGACAAGAGCTTCCGTCAAGCTCGGCGGAAGGTCTGATTTGGCAGAGCGGCGTGCAGCTTTCGAAGATGTGGAGTGAGCCATGGGTGGTGCGAGTGTCCCAGTATTTCCGGGTGGTTAGAAGTCACGAAGAAAGATAATTTCACTGACCACCGTCACGCGTGCCGCCACTATTTAAGCATCACCAGCGTACACACTCGCTCGCACATCGCAGTGTGTTCAGTGACTCACAGGCCGTGAACCTTCACTGCATAGGTCATTTGTTCAATTCCAAGTGTAAGGGAAGCCGTTCGACCCAGGATGACCCGTCGACCCCCCATTTGCCGACTCACTATGAAGGTCACTTACTGAAACCACCAAAGAAAGCCCTGAAGCGCGTAGACCACGACGATCGCGATCAGCATCGCGTTCACCAAACCATCGAACCACTTTTGCACCGCGCGCAGTTGTGGACGAAAGAATAGCTTCCCGCAGACGAGCAGAATGAACCCAGCGGCGAGAAGCTTATTGAGCAACGTTCTAGCTCTTGGACGCGTTTTGTGCAGCAACCGTCAAGAGCGACGTCAAGCGCTTCGCCAAGAGAGCAGGATCGCTCACCTGACTCCCTTCGGCGATCAATGCTTGGTCAAACAAGAGCTCAATCCACTCGGCTAGGTCCTTCGAGTCCCCATCCACCAAGACCAACTTGCGCATGTTCTCCAAAATGGGGTGTTCAGGATTGATTTCAAGAATGCGTTTTGTCTGAGGGATGCTCAGATTCTGAGCCTTGAACATTGCCTCCATGTGTGGAGGCAGTCCGCCTTCTGGTGTCACCAAGCAAGTGGGGCTTTCAAGCAGACGCTTCGACGCCCGGACATCGCCGACTCGCTCGCCAAGAACCGTCTTGAACTTGGAAATCAGCCCTTCATTGAGCTTTACCTCATCCTCGTCCACCTCACCCTTCTCCCCCAGATCCAGGCCCTCATTCATGGCATTGACGAGTCGCTTCCCATTGAAGTCACGCAAATGCTCTAGAGCAAATGGATCCACGCCGTCCGTCATGAAGAGCACTTCGTAACCACGTTTCTTCAATTGTTCGAGGTGCGGGCTCGCTTCCAAGACCGCTCGAGACGCTCCTTCGACGAAGTAGATTTCGTTCTGTTCATCCGGCATCCGTTCGACGTAGGCAGCCAGACTGGTCCAGTCGCTGGGCTTCTCTTCACCTTCTACTTCTACAGGACGATGCGTGCTCTTGAATCTGAGGAGCTTCGCAATGCGGTCCTTGTGCTCTGGTTCAAAGTGCAAGCCTTCCTTGAGTACTGCGCCAAACCCTTGCCAGAACTTTAAATAGTCAGCAGGCCGTTCATCATGCAGCTCCTCGATCATGGACAGGACCTGCGAAACGATCTGCTTTCTAATGATCTTCACCGCCCGCGAATCTTGCAGAGTCTCGCGTGATACGTTGAGCGGTAAATCCTCAGAGTCCACAACTCCCCGCACAAAGCGCAACCACTTTGGAAGGAGTTCATCGCAACTCTCCATCGCGAGGACACGGCGGACGTGCAGGCGTACCCCGTGCTCGCCGCGAGGATCCAATAAGTCTGCCCGAGCCGACTCCGGCAGGAAGACGATCCCCGAAAACATTTGCACACCTTCAACCCGAAAATGTTTGTGGGCGAGAGGCTTCTCCCAATCGTGGGCAAGATGTTTGTAGAATTCTTCGTACTGCTCGGCACTCACATCCTTGGGCGAACGCTGCCAGAGGGCGCTCGCCTGATTGATCACCTCCGTCTTTGTCTCCGTCTTGGTCGATTCGGCGTTGCCCTCTTCCCCGTCTTTGTCTGCGGTCTCCGGCTTGACCTGCGTCACAAGTTCGATCGGGTGAGCGACATAGTCGGAATGCCGTCGAATGATGTCCTGGATCCTGTAGGCACCTGAAAACTCCTTCTTGTCCTCCTTCAGATGAAGAATGAGAGTCGTCCCCTGGCCCTCTCGCGTTGCGGGTTCAACAGTAAAAGCCTCTTTTGCGTCACTTTCCCAACGAAACGCCTCATCGCTGCCCGCAGCTTTGGAGATGACTTCCACCCGATCGGCCACCAAGAAGGCGCTGTAAAAGCCGACTCCAAATTGCCCAATCAAGCGAGTGTCCGAGTTCTTGGCTTCGGCGGCTGCCTGCAGCTTTTCAGTAAACTCTTTGGTACCGGATCGGGCGATGGTCCCCAACTGGTCAATGAGATCCTGCTGACTCATCCCGATGCCATTGTCGACGATGGTGAGAGTGTTCGCTTCCTCATTCGGTATGATTTGGATCTTGAGCTGTACGTCCTCGTCGAGCAGACTTTTGTCACTCAGCGCTAAAAACCGTAGCTTGTCGAGAGCATCCGAAGCATTGGAGACAAGCTCGCGGAGAAAGATCTCCTTGTTGCTGTAAAGAGAATTGACCACCAAGCTGAGCACCTGGCTCACCTCGGCTTGAAACTTGTGTTGGGCTCTAGCAGTCATAGCGTAATCAATCGAAAAGCGACTCAACGGCCGCGCTAGAAAGAGGCGGAAACGTGGGCCGCCTCCCAAATGGTTCCCTACCCCGCCTCTGTCAAGGGCATGGGGAGGGTGCGACGGCATTTGAGCGATATTCTTGGCAAATCGCCTCTTGTCTGGGGTCCTACAGCGTCCCTAGTCGGGCGGGCTTCTGGCACCCACTTCAGGGCGACTGAGCTTGAGACTCTACCACGCCGACCTCTCCACAACAGAATCGCACGCTTGAAGGGCTCAAGATGCCAGACAAGGCGAGAACATTTTTCTTCGTTTCCGTCCCATTGCGTGTCCGACTCACACAACGATTTGCCACCAAATTTCCAAGCTCCCCATCTGTGAAGATTTCGACCATGTTTCTGCACTGCACCATATTTCGATTGAGTTTCCGAATTTCACTTTCTCCGTGCTGGGCCGGAAACACGAAGGGTGTCACACAATGAGTGACATAGGTTGCGCCCATGCCGAATCGAGAAAAGTCAGCACCTTTCAAGGTTGCAATATCAGTAACTCCTCACGCCGAGTCTTTTGGTCGAGCCATCGCCTCATTCGGAGTGGAGATCGAGCTATTCGGTGAGAAGATCGTTGATGCCGGGGCCGTACCCATCGATCAGTGGATCGGACAACTCGCCGAGGGCTCTTTTGACGACGTCATTTTTACCTCCGCCCAAGGGGTACACATGGTCGTCGAAATGGCCAATCAGCTGGGATACGGCGACTCGCTTCTTTCTGCCCTCAACGCGACGAGGAAGCTCGCGATAGGCAAACGCCCAGCCCGAGCGCTCTCTGAGCTTCGAATCGAGGCCGACGAGGTCGTCGAGAAGGAAGATCTGAGCCTTGCACTGTCCAGACTTCACCTCAAGGGTCGCACCGTCGGGATCCAACCCCTCGCCCAAAACGCACAAAACGAAATCGCGACTCTCATTGAGCGCGAGGGCGGGAGGGTTCGGTTGGTGGCGCCCACTACAACCGTGGACCCCGATGCCACCGAGCTACTCGCCAAGTTGTCTGACGGAACCATCGGCGCAATCGCGTTTCTCACCGAACGAAGTGCGGCATGGCTTTTTGATGCCTGCCGTGTCTCAGGATCAGGTGAACGCCTCCTTCGTATTCTCCGACAAGTGCCTGTCATTGTCGCAGACGTTGCAGCCGACGGTCTTCGCCGTCGCGGACTTCACCCTGACCTCATCCTCGATCACGCAAGTATCATGTCTCCAAATCCTCACGTACTTTCTCTTACGCTCGGGCTTTCAGAAGAAGAGTCGACCAAGCAAGCCCTAGCAGTAGGTCGACACAGGGTCGTCATTGTCGGAAACGGCATGGTGGGCTACAAGCTATGTGGAAGCCTCACCGACTCAGCCGACAGCGACAAAGTGCACATCGTTGCCCTCGGGGAAGAGTCCATCCCCGCCTACGACCGCGTGCACCTTTCAGAGTATTTCTCCGGAAAGACCGCGCAAGACCTGATCCTTGAACCGGTTGGGTGGTACGAAGAGCGCGGCATTGATCTTCGACTCGAACAACGTGGTACCCGCATCGATCGCGAAGCCCGCATCGTTACGACCGATTCCGGTGAAGAGTTTGCGTACGATTCGCTCGTGCTGGCGACAGGTGGCGAACCCTTTGTTCCTCCTCTCCCGGGTCTCGATAAGAAGGGCGTCTTCGTCTATCGGACGGTGAAGGACCTTGAGGACATCACTGCCTACGCCAAGCACGCTCGATCCGCTGCAGTGATCGGCGGCGGTCTACTTGGGCTTGAGGCTGCGAAAGCAGCAAAGGATCTGGGGCTCACCACCCACGTCCTTGAGATGGCGCCCCGACTAATGCCACGGCAGTTGGATGACGCTGGCTCGGCATTGCTGCGGAAAGAGATCGAAGCACTCGGGGTGCGGGTGCACGTTGGCAAGAGGACAACAGGTGTCGCCGGGACAGGGCACGTTAGCGGTATCAGCTTTGCCGATGGCGAGCTTTTGGCAGTGGACATGATCATCGTTTCGGCTGGCATCAAGCCCCGGGACGAGATTGCGCGAACGGCCGGCCTTCGCTCGGGGGAGCGTGGGGGGATCCTCGTGGACGACACCCTGCGAACCAACGATCCCAACATTTTTGCGATCGGTGAATGTGCGATCCATGAGGGGACACTCTATGGCTTAGTAGCCCCGGGATACGAGATGGCACGCGTAGTCGCCAAGACGATCTTGGGTGAAACGACTTTGTTCAAAGGCGCTGACATGTCGACTCAGCTCAAACTCTTAGGGGTTGAGGTCGGTAGTCTAGGCAACCCTTTCGCCGACGAGTCTGATGACACCGCCTGCGTAATCTATCACGATCTCGTCGCAGGTGTGTACAAGAAGCTGATCGTCGACAAGACGGGCAAGAAGCTTCTTGGAGCTATCCTTGTCGGAGATTCATCAGAGTTCGGTACTCTTCTACCTTACGCCCAAAGCGGCGACGATCTCCCCATTGCACCCGACGAATTGCTTTTTGGTAGTCGTGGTGGGGGATCGGCAGCCCTGCCCATGCCGGACACAGCACAGGTCTGTTCGTGCAACAACGTCACGAAGCTCGACATCGTTCAGGCAATTGACGCCAACTTAGAAATTGACCTGGGCGGGATCAAGAAGTGCACGAAGGCCGGCACCGGATGTGGAGGCTGCTTACCGGTGGTCACAGACCTTTTTAACGCCGAGATGAAGGCTCGAGGGCAAACCATCAAGAAGGCGATTTGCGAGCACTTTGATTACTCGCGCCAGGAACTCTTCGACTTGGTGAGGGTTGGCGGCATCGAAGACTTTGGGGAGCTACTCAAGAAGCACGGCACTGGGCATGGTTGCGAGATCTGCAAGCCGGTGGCAGGATCGATTTTTGCCACAACGTCCACGATCCCGATCATGGACCATCAGATGCTGCAGGATACGAACGATCGCTTTCTGGCGAACATCCAACGCAAGGGTCTCTACTCGGTAGTACCACGCATCCCCGGTGGCGAAATCACTCCTGACAAGCTGATTGTCATCGGTCAGGTGGCAAAGAAGTACGATCTCTATACAAAAATCACCGGTGGTCAGCGCATTGACTTGTTCGGTGCTCGACTGGATCAACTCCCTGAAATTTGGGAGGAACTCATCGCGGCCGGCTTCGAGAGCGGGCACGCTTACGCTAAATCTCTGCGTACAGTGAAGAGCTGCGTCGGCAGCACTTGGTGCCGCTACGGAGTCGGCGATTCCGTAGGCTTCGCGATTCGGGTTGAGAATCGATACAAGGGACTGAGATCCCCCCACAAGCTCAAGTCGGCCGTCAGCGGCTGCACGCGTGAATGCGCGGAAGCACAAAGCAAGGACTTTGGACTGATTGCCACAGAACACGGCTACAACCTGTACGTCGGCGGGAACGGTGGAACAAAACCCCGTCATGCTGACTTGCTCGCTGCCGACATCGATGAGGACACGGCAATCAAGTACATCGACCGTTTCTTGATGTACTACATTCGTACAGCCGACAAGCTGCAGCGAACGGCTCCCTGGATCGACAAGATCGAAGGTGGCATCGAACATGTCAAAAAGGTTGTCGTCGAGGACAGTCTTGGGCTTGGTGCCCAACTTGAAGCCGACATTCAGGCCTTGATCGACGGTTACATCTGCGAGTGGAAAGACGCTGTCGAGACCCCCGAGAAACGCGATCGCTTTCGTCACTTTGCGGGAGAAAACAAGGAGTCTCCCCCTGTTTCTATGTTGCGCGAAAGGGAGCAGAGGTTTCCCGGCCCCTGGCCCGACACCGCGGTCACAGGCAAGGTACGGCTTCCCGTCCTCAAGAACAGTTGGGTTCGTGTAGCGAAGATCGCTGACGTACCGGAGGAGGGCGGCACCGCGGTACGCTACGGCGATAGCCAACTTGCCGTGTTTCACTTCAAGAGCAAGGGCAAGTGCTTCGTGACGCAGAACATGTGTCCTCACAAGAAGGAGATGATCTTGGCGCGCGGACTATTGGGAGATGCTGGTGGTGTTCCCAAAGTGGCCTGCGCCTTTCACAAGAAGACCTTCAATCTAGAGACGGGTGATAGCCTGACGGACGAGGATCTCAGCATCCTCACCTTTGAGACCAAAGTATCCGAGGGGTGGATCATGGCTGAGCTACCGAGCGAGGCGGAACTCGCCGATACCTTTCGCAAGAACGGCTGCATCGAAGACTGTGCCCAGGCGGCCGAGTAAGAGCTCACCGTCTCGACTTGTAGCGATCACCTCCCCGAAACCCCTCAAGCGGAACATAAGAACATGGGCGTGCGCCTCAACGTCATTCAGGATTTTCTGAACCAACAGGACGACCTCACGGCCGTCGCGCGATTTGCGCGTCTTCACGACGAAGGCAAGGTTGAGGAAAGCCTCTACCAATCGCAAATCCCGCTCACCCAGCCGGAGCAAGGCCAGCAATACGGTTTTCAAGTCGACTTGGATGCCTGCACCGGCTGCAAGGCCTGCGTGGTGGGTTGCAACAAGCTCAACGGACTGGACGAGGACGAAGCATGGCGTTCAGTCGGTGTGATTCACGGCGGAGCTGCCGAGGCCCCGGTGCAACGCACCGTCACAACGGCCTGCCACCACTGCCTGGATCCTGGATGCATGAAAGGCTGCCCGGTCGGAGCCTATGAAAAAGACGCCCAGACGGGGATTGTCAAACATCTCGACGATCAATGCATCGGGTGTCACTACTGCACTCTCACCTGCCCATACGAAGTTCCTCAGTTCAACAAACGTCTCGGTATCGTACGCAAATGCGACATGTGCCAGGATCGCCTCGCCGAAGGCGAGGCTCCTGCCTGCGTCGAATCCTGCCCCAATGGAGCGATTTCGATCAAAATCGTCGAGATCAGTGAAGTGTTGGACGATGCTCAAGGCGATGCCTTTCTGCCAGGTGCGCCTTCGCCCGGTATTACCGCCCCCACCACCACCTATACCACCGCCAGCAGCCTCCCGCGCAACGTGCTGCCAGCCAACTTCTACAACGTAAGACCGGCTGCAAAACACCTGCCGCTCGTCGTGCTCCTGGTTCTCATCCAGCTTTCTGTTGGCGCCTTCGGCATCGACGCATTGATGAACTGGGGTGCTTACACCGAACTCGCCTCGACTTTGGGTCGCACTCAGAGTCTCGTCGCGCTCAGTATGGGAGTGCTTGCCCTCTTTGCCAGCACGTTTCACATCGGTCGTCCTCAGTACGCCTTCCGAGCATTCATCGGACTTCGCACCTCTTGGATGAGTCGTGAAATCATCGCCTTTGGAGCCTTCGTCAAGCTGGGTGCCATCTACGCTCTGAGCTTCTGGAAACCAGAATGGTTCATCGCACTCGGAGTTCCAGACCGCCTTTCAATGACGATGCCGGAGATCCAGCGGGCTCTCAGCTTGACAACTTCTGCGGTGGGTTTCATCGCCATGTGCTGTTCCGTCATGCTCTATGTGGTCACCGGCCGAAAGTGGTGGAGCGGGACATCCACCTCCATCAAGTTCTTTGGAACGACTGCTCTTCTAGGGCTCGGCACCATCGCGTGGGCGACCTGTCTTTCCGCCAAGTTTGATTCAGGACAAGCGCTATCAACTGCGTTTCATCAACTCTTGTCGTGGTTCGTCTTCGTGGCAGTCCTCAAGATGCTTTTTGAAGCGTCCATGTTTCGACATCTGTGGGACAAGCAGCAGGGAGACCTAAAAAGAACGGCTATTCTCATGTCGCGGGCTCTCAAAGAGGTCACAACCTGGCGTTTCATCCTTGGGTTGTTGGGCGGCGTGGCGATCCCGGGAGCTCTCCTTTTGGCGGGGTCACAGGCATCCGCCACATCTACTCACGTGGCCTTCACCTTTGCGCTCCTCTTTGCCGTCGCTGGAGAGCTTCTGGAACGCACACTCTTCTTCACTGCGGTCAGCGCCCCGCGCATGCCTGGATCGGTTGGATCATGAACAAGTATCTCGATCAAGCAAAACGGCTTCTCTACCAAAGAGAAGGAACCTTGACGCGCGAGCTTTTGCGCGAACCCGGTGGTTTTGGGATCGGACAAGTTCCCCGTCGACTCCAGCCCGATTCGACGACCACCGCCGTGTGCGGTTTTTGCAGCACCGGTTGCGGTTTGGACCTTCCTCTCAAAGATGGCCAGGCGGTCGATCTGTCGCGCTCCAG
>Ga0079224_100014422_pt1 | contig 11041 bp, 10 predicted proteins | sample Stecom2015_FD_80414 | JGI IMG/M metagenome (GOLD analysis project Ga0079224, IMG submission 80414) | Agricultural soil microbial communities from Utah to study Nitrogen management - Steer compost 2015 | ecosystem: Environmental > Terrestrial > Soil > Agricultural land | place: USA: Utah...
GCCGGGCAGGGGTTCATCGCGTTGGCGGCGATGATCTTCGGCCGCTGGAGCCCGCTCGGGGCGCTGGGCGCGGCGCTGTTGTTCGGATTCGCCAACAACCTGCAAAGCGTCCTGGGCATCATCGGCACGCCGATTCCGAGTGAGTTCATGCTGATGCTGCCGTACATCCTGACGATCTTCGCCGTCGCCGGGCTGGTCGGACGGGTACGCGCACCGGCTGCCGACGGCGTTCCCTACGTGAAGTCATGATCGTCGATTGGGAGAGTCTGCGCGCCGCGGCCGCGTCGGCCGCCTCGCGCGCGTATGCGCCGTACTCGTCGTATCCCGTGGGGGCCGCGGCGCTGGTCGACGACGGCCGCACGGTCACCGGGTGCAACGTCGAGAACGCCTCGTACGGGGTCACCCTCTGCGCCGAATGCGGCCTGGTGTCCACGCTGATCGCCGGGGGAGGCGGGCGGCTGGTCGCCTTCACGTGTGTGGGCGGTGTGGATCGGCAGAAGATCATGCCGTGCGGGCGGTGCCGGCAGTTGTTGTGGGAGCACGGGGGACCGAGCCTGCTGGTGGACACGCCGAACGGCATCCAGCCGATGGCCGAGGTGCTGCCGCAGGCGTTCGGCCCGGATCACCTCGCCCGCTGAGGTGCCGTGCCGTGAACAACCGGTGGCGGCGTTCGTGAGGCTGATGTGGTGCGTGCGGTGCGGATGATGAGTCATTTTTGGCGTTATGGGGCCGGTAGCGGCTCATGATCGCGCGGATGGTGTCGCCAGTGTGCCGGTGTCGCCTCATGATCTCGTCGTAGCGGCGATCATGAGGCAGCTTCGGCGCCACCAGGCTGATCATGAGGCAGACGTCGCGCACCAGTACCCGATCATGAGTCGCCTGCAGCGCGACAGCACGCCGCGCAGTGCATGCGCCTCGAGCCGCCGGTGATCGAACTCCCCTAGGCTGGGCCCACTGCCGACCCCGGAGACGCCGATGCACCTCGACAGCGCACGCGAGATCAAAGCCCAGCTACGTCGCGACGCCGGCCGGATCCGGCAAGCGCGCGCATTGCCACGTACCGCCGCCGGCCAGGTGGCTGTCGGGATATGCGTCCTCGGCGGTGGGACATACGGTGTGGCGGTGCGCTACTCCGGCGAGTCCGAACTTGGTGCCGGCGTCACCGCCCGAGCGCGCGAGCTCGCGGGCGACGCGTGCGACGTGCGGGACGTGGGGATCGTCCGCGCCTTGCAGTGGCAGCCGACTGAACTGCAGCAACGACACCGCCCGCTACGTCCGGGCCTGTCGGTGTCGCATGTGGACGTGACGGCCGGGACCATCGGGGCCTTCGTCACGCCGGTCGAGGGCGACCCGGCGGAGGTGCACATCCTGTCCAACAACCACGTGCTCGCCGACTCCGACCGGGCGAGGCCGGGCGACAGCGTCCTGCAACCCGGTACCGCCGACGGCGGGGGTGATCCGGGCGACCGGGTGGGCACACTGGCCCTCGTCGCGCCGCTCGACACTGACGGGCTGAACGTCGTCGACGCCGCGACGGCACGGCTCGACGAAGGCGTGCAGATCGACGGGGCGTACCCGGACGGCGCGTTGAGCGGCTGGGCCGATGCCCGCGACGATGTCGACGTCGAAAAGGTCGGGCGTACGACCGGCCTCACCACCGGTCGCGTCACGGCGATCGAGATCGACGACGTCAGTGTGGAGTACCCCCTCGGTGCGGTGGACTTCGAGGACCAGATCGAGATCGAGGGCGTCGGTGGTGCGTTCTCGGCCGGGGGTGACAGCGGTTCGATCGTGTACCGGGCGGGGACGCTCGAGGCGATCGGGTTGCTGTTCGCCGGCAGTGAGCGCGGCGGCGAGAACGGCCAGGGCCTGACGTACTGCAACCCGGTCGGGATGGTGCTCAGCCGCCTGGGCGTGCGCCTGCTGGGGGCGTCGGTGGCGTCGCCGGTTCCTGGTGGTTGACGGCTAGGCGCAGCCTGGTGAGCCGGCACCACGAGGCGTTGTGTCGCATCACGAGGCGTGCACGGGTGGTGGAGCAGGCAATTCCCAAGTGAACATGATCATTCGAAAAGCGGAGGGTGTGAATATGGGGGAGTTGTTCGATGCTGTGGACATCATCCGCACCAAGCGCGACCGGGGCGAGCTGGACGATCGGCAGATCGACTGGGTGATCGACGCCTACACCCGCGGCGTGGTCGCCGACGAGCAGATGTCCGCGCTGGCGATGGCGATTCTGCTCAACGGGATGTCCAGGCGCGAGATCGCCCGCTGGACCGACGCGATGATCCGCTCCGGCCGGCGGATGCAGTGGTCCGGCCTGACGCGCCCCACGACGGACAAGCATTCCACTGGTGGAGTCGGCGACAAGATCACGCTGCCGCTGGCGCCGACCGTGGCCGCCTGCGGTGCCGCTGTGCCGCAACTGTCCGGCCGTGGGCTCGGGCACACCGGCGGCACGCTGGACAAGCTCGAGTCGATCCCGGGATGGCGCGCGTCGCTGTCCGGCGACGAGATGCTGGCGGTGCTCGCCGACGTCGGTGCGGTCATCTGTGCCGCCGGTGACGATCTCGCTCCCGCCGACAAACGGCTCTACGCGCTGCGCGACGTCACCGGCACCGTGGAGTCGATCCCGCTGATCGCCTCGTCGATCATGAGCAAGAAGATCGCCGAGGGCACCGGCGCGCTCGTGCTCGACGTCAAGGTCGGGTCCGGGGCGTTCATGAAGGACGTCGAGTCGGCTCGAAGCCTCGCCGAGACGATGGTGTCCCTGGGGACCGACGCCGGAGTGCGCACGATCGCGCTGCTGACGAACATGCAGACTCCGCTCGGCTTGACGGCGGGCAACGCGCTGGAGGTTCGTGAGTCCGTCGAGGTGCTCAGCGGTGGTGGCCCCGAGGATGTCGTCGAGCTGACCGTCCGATTGGCCCGCGAGATGCTGGCGCTGGCCGGGCTCGATGGCGGCAAGGATCCCGCCGACGCGCTCGGTGACGGCACGGCCATGGACGTCTGGCGGCGCATGATCGCCGCACAGGGTGGTGATCCGGACGCAGCCCTGCCGCAGGCGCGCGAGTCCCACACCGTGCTCGCCCCTGCCGACGGGGTGCTGACCACGCTGGACGCCTACCAGATCGGGGTCGCCGCGTGGCGGCTCGGGGCCGGACGCAGCACCCAGGGGGAGACCGTGCAAGCCGGCGCCGGCGTGGAGATGCACGTCAAACCGGGCGCCGTCGTGCGTGCGGGCGAGCCGTTGCTGACGCTGCACACCGACGATGCCGCGCGCATCGACCGGGCGCTCGAAGCCCTGACTGGCGCGTACGTCATTGCGCCGAGCGGTAGCCGGCCGGACCTGCAGCCGCTGGTGATCGACCGCATCGCGTGAGCGCCGGGCGCGGCCGGCGCCAGCCTGATCACCTGGGCCCTTCGCCTCGTTACGCTCGGGACATGGTCAAACTGATCCGAACCCCGCAGCGTGTCCCCGTCCCCGGGGGCAAGGTCATCGACGAGTACGTCGGCCGCGTGTCCACGGGCACCGACGGCGTGTCCGTCGCCCGGATGAAAGCCCCGCCCGGTTGGGACGAGCCCGCCCAGACACCACAGTTCGACGAAGTGACCCTGGTCCTGGCCGGACGCCTCGTCGTGGAGCACGACGACACGCGGACCGAGGTGGCCGCTGGCGAAGCGGTCCTGACCCCGGCCGGGCAAACCGTGCGTTACGTCGCCGGTTCCGACGGCGCAGAGTACGTCGCCGTCTGCGTGCCGGCCTTCGCCCCGGAGCTCGCGGGCCGGGAGGACTGATCAAGGACCGCCCGGCGCGACCGGACCGACCGGACCGGAATAGCTCCGGAATGGCCCGGCGCTAAGCCGGCATCCTCAGTACGCTGCATGTGCAGGCGTTGCACCTGCACGTGCGGCCCGCGTGTCCTGCACGTGCAAGACGTGCGTCTGCACGTGCGGTGGAAATTCCACAAAGGATCTTCGAATCGGGCGTAACGGACATGCCGGGCGGATTGTCGTGGCGCTCAAGCGTCGTCTTGCCACGCCACCATGAGCCGGGGAACACCGACCTGGCCGACGTCGGTCTCCAGCGGCACGATGCGGTGGCGCTCGCGCCGGATCGGCGTCGCGGTCCAGGCGTGATCTGCAGCGTTCCAGGTAAGAACGTATTCGACATCGCGGCGGAGCATGGGTCGCCTAGCCTCTCGGTGCGGTTGTACTCGGCGGGTTGCCGGGATCGGGGTGGTCGCACCGGCAACCCGCCTCAAGTCACGGCTTCCATGATCGGTGCCGAATCGGGAGAAAAGGCACCGGCCATGACTCGTATTGCGATCATTTCGCCGGAATGGCGCGAACGCCAGGGGTGAGGCCCGGGAGGATTCGGGGGATGATTCGGGATTGTCGAAAACTCCTGACAAGCCCGCTCAGACAATGTCACTATGGTCTTCCCCGCCTATGTGGAGACATGGTGCGCGAACCGAACGAGCAGCTACGTGCCGCCCGCGAGGCAACGCCGTCGATCGACGTCCCGGGCCTGCCGATGTCTCGGCACGAGCTGGCCCAGCGCGCCAACGCGTACCTGCGCGAAGTCACCGGAAAGCTCTACGAACTCGACGACAACTACATCGGCAAGCTCGAACGCGGTGTCATCCGCTGGCCGCAGGCCCCCTACCGGGAGGCGTTCCGGCACGTCCTCGGTGTGTCGTCGGATCACGACCTCGGGTTCGTCAACACGCGCCGGCTCGCTGCGGCTGGAGCGGACGTGAAGCGCCAGGATTTCCTGCGGGCTGCGTTCGTCGGCGTCGGCGCCCTGGCGTCGCCGTCGTCGTTGCTCGACCTGCTGCGGCCCGCCGAGCACGATGCGCCCCGCGCTGTGGGGCGCAGCGACATCGAGCAGGTCCGCGGTGCGGCCGATCTGCTGGCCAGCTGGGGACACAGTCACGGCGGCGCCGGTGTGAGACAAGCCGCGAACGCCCAGTTGCGCTGGTTCGCGCAACTGCTGACGGCGCACAGTGCCGGCGCGGTGCGCGTCGAGCTGCACGAGGCCGTGGGGCTGCTGGGGCATGCCACCGCGCACATGTCCTTTGACGCCTGTGACTACGACGAGGCCCGCCGGATCTTCGGATTCTCGCTGGCCTGTGCCGAGGAGGTCGAAAGCTGGCATCTGCGGGCCAAGGTCTTGTCGTCGATGGCTCGCCAGGAGATCTGGCGAGGTGAGCCGGATCAGGGCTTGACCTTGGCCGAGTCAGCGCTCGTCCGCGCGGACCGGCTGACGGCCACCGAACGGGCGATGCTGCACACCGCTCGCGCTCGGGCGTTGGCCAAGCTGGGCCGCCGGCAGGAGACGTTGCGCGCCGTCGGAGCCGCTGACGAGGCGTTCAGCGCCGCCGAGCCGGCTGACGATCCGCCCTGGATGGCGTACTACGACGCCGCCCAGCACGCCGGTGACACCGGGCATGCGCTGTTCGATCTGTCGATCGATGGGCATCGCACCGAAGCGGCGACGCGGCTGCAAGCGGCCATCGACGGCCACACCGCCGGCTACGCCCGGTCGCGAGCGATGTCGCAGACCAAGCTCGCCTCGTTGACCATGGCCGTCGGCGATCCCATGGAAGCGGTGACCATCGGCCTGGCCGCTGTCCACGACGCCGGACGGTTGCATTCCCGGCGGGCCGCGATGGATCTGGCCGAGCTGCGCGATCATGCGACTGCGCACGCCGCTGTGCCGGAGGTGGGTGACTTGCGGGAACGGCTCACAGCAGCCCTCGTGGCGTGACTCGCACGTTCGACAGCATCCTGGCGCACGCGTGTGCACGTGCCGGGCTCAGCACGCGCCACGCTGTGCGTGTCCAGGTCGCGGAGAACGCGATCTATCGACTTCGCCCCGGGGTGATCGCGCGCGTCGGGCGCACCGGGCAGGCCGCCGTGGCGATCAAGGAGGTCCGCGTCGCGCGCTGGCTGGAACATGCCGGGTTGCCGGCGGCTCGCGTGCTGCCGGATGTCGATCAACCGGTCGACGTGGACGGCGCGGCCGTCACCTTCTGGCGCGAGCTGCCTACTCACCAGCCCGGCGACAGCGTGCGGGTCGCTGAGATGCTACGGCGGTTGCACCGGTTGGAGCCGCCGACCTGGTTCCACTTGCCGTCGCTGGCGCCGTTCGTCCGGATCCGGGAGCGGGTCCAGGCCGCGCTGATCCCCGCGGTAGACCGGGACTGGCTGCTGTCGTACCTCGACGACCTCGAACGACGCTACGCAGCCGGGCTGCCGCCCGGCCTGGCGCCCACGGTGGTGCATGGCGATGCCTGGGTGGGCAATGTCGTCATAGACGACACCGGCACGGCCTGGCTCGTCGACCTCGGGCGCTTCGCCGTCGGCCCGCCGGAGTGGGACTTGGTCTCCACCGCCGTGCGCTTCAGCTCGTTCGGGTCGCTCGGCGCCGCGGAGTACAGCGAGTTCTGCCGCACCTACGGGCACGACGTCATGAGCTGGGACGGCTACGAGACCCTGCGCGACATCCGCGAGCTGCGCGCGTGCTCGTACATGCTGCAACAGGCCACGACGAACCCCGCCGCGCGAGCGGAAGCCGCCATGCGCGTGGCCTGCCTGCGCGGGGCGGCCGGTCCGCGGCCTTGGTCGTGGTCTCAGATCAGCTGAGCCGACGGTGTCGGCGCCGGGCTGGACGATCTCACAGCGGGTCCACGCGCAGCAGGAAACCACGCCGCCGCACGAAGTCGGCCAGCGAGTCGCGGTGCTGTTCGCAGGCCGTCCAGACCTTCTCGCGATCAGGGGCGTGAATTTTCGGGTTGTTCCAGACCACGGCATAGGAGGCCGAAGCCCGGCACCCTTTGGCCGAGCACACCACCGGCTCGGTGGGCTGCGGCGACGGCTGGCTCATGCTCGCCACTGTGCCACACGCCGTCCGGGCGGCCGGAGGACCCGGCTGCCTCCCGCCGGGCGAACAGGCAGGATGGGGGGACGACAACCGTTGACACCCCATGCCGTCCAACGCCATCTGGGGGTGGCCTCGTGGATGACCAGCTCGTCGGCCAGGTCCTGACGTCGGCTGCTGCCGGAGCGCTGGCCGGCGCATCGATGTGCGCCCGCCGCGGCCGGGCTGCCCTCGCTGGCGGTGCGGCCGCCGGCGCCGCGATCGTCGGCAGCTCCGAACTGATCGCCCGGCGGCGGCAGCGACCCGACGAGATCCCCGCTCTGCCCCATCGGATCGTCGCCAGCGTCGCGTTCGCCGCTCCACTGGGCTGGCTCGCCGATCTGGTCGCCGCGCGGCCACGCCCGCGGACGGTCGCCACGGTGACCGGGGCCGCAGCAGGGGCGTTGGGCATCCGCCCACAGAAGGTGGCGCTCGGGCCGGTGGTGGGCCTGGCGGTGGGCACGAGTCTCGAGCGATGGACCCGCGGCCTACCCGGTGCGGTGACCGTGGCGTCGACGGTGCTCGCTTTCCGGATCACGTCGGCCGTGGTCTTCCGGGATGCCCAGGTATCGCTGCTGGCCGAGCGGGCCGGCGTGGACGACCTTCCGTTCGTGGTGCCGCTCGGCTCGCCCAACCGCTACGTCGGCACCGACTATGTTCGCGCACTGGCCACCACGATCGGCGGGCCGTACGTGCGTGATTCCCGTGACATCGGCATCGTCGATACCCTCGAGCACCTGGCCGGCCCCGAGTTCGAGCCGGCGCGCGCCCACTCGCTCGTGCGGGAGTTCTACGAGCACACCACCCGGTTCGCGCTCGACATCGTGCCCGAGTGGCGAGCCTGGGTGCGTCCTGGTTACCTGCTTTACCGCGCCACCGTCGCGCGGCCCTTGGGTCAAGCCAACGTGCCGATGAACCAGCGGCACGCACTGCGCGGCATGGTCAGCCGGATCGACACGACCGTCGACCGCGACGGCCGGGTGATCCGCGGGTGGATCCGTTCGTTCGCCGACAACGACGAACCCATCTATGTCGGCATCTACACCACGTACCGCCACGACGACCGCGGGTTCGTCAGCGTCGGATTCCCGCTCCCGGACGCCAGCTTCACCGCGACGCTGGAGCCGCGCAACCTTCCCGGCGGGGGCCTCGCCTTGACGAGCCGGAGCGCGCATCGCCATCCCGGGCACTACCTGACCTACATCGACCGCAGCAGCGGCGAATTGACCACCCTGACCGTCGACGGGTTCGGCGAGGAGCTCCGGGTGTCGGTGGCCGGCGACGAGTTGCGCGCGCAGCACGCCTTCACCGTCTTCGGCCTGGACTTTCTCACCTTGCACTACACGATCCGCCGCCGTGACGACCGGTGATCACCGGCGAGGTCGGCCGCAGGAAGGGGGTTGTCGTCGTGCTGCCGTACGTCACTTTCTGGTCCCCCGTGGACGTTGCCTCCCGGTCGGTCGTGCTCAGGCGGGCTCGGCGCCCGGCCGGCCGTTCTCCATGACGTACGTCGCGCGCGTGGACACCGGTGCGTCCGGTGTCGTCACCTGGGGGAGGACCTTGAAGTCGCTGATCCACTGCTCGGCATCGAGGCGGCACGTCACGTAGCCGCGTTGGATGTTGTAGAACTTCACGTGCGGGTTGACGATCAGCCCGGCGCGGCCGAGGTTGTCGATGTCTTGTCCGTCGCCACCGGAACTGATGGAGGTGCCGACCAGTTCGGAGGCCAGCGTCGCGGAGTCGGGATCGGCGTAGTCGGCCTTGATGTCGGCGACGAGATTGCGGTGCCAATCCGGTCAACACGACCGGATTGGACACGCCGCGCTCGGCGATGCCGCCGAAGATCCGGTCGCGCGAGGCAGCATAGGCGTCCCAGCAGTCGCGGCCGAGCCCCTCCCAGCCGTCGTGCGGGAGGTCGGGGTCGGTCTCGGAACCGTGGTCGAACTGGGCGACGCGAACCTGCTGGGCCAGCACGTTCCATCGCGCACGCGAGGCAGCCATGCCGTCGAGCAGCCAGCGTTCCTGCTCGTCGCCGGTCAGCGTGCGCTCGGGATCGAGGCGGGCCGGGTCGTCGCCGTCGTCGAGGATGGGGTCGCGGTACTGGCGAGTGTCGAGCAGGGAGAACTCGGCCAGGTCGCCATAGGTGAACCGGCGGTACAGCCGCATGTCAGGCCCGGTGGGCAGCGCCGTGCTGCGCAGCGGGAGGTGTTCGTAGTACGCGCGGAACGCCGACGCGCGACGTTCGAGGAATTCCGGCTGGGTCGGGGTCGGAGTGTCCTTCTCCGGGACGTCGCCGGCCCATCCGTTCTCCACCTCGTGGTCGTCGAGCGTGACGATCCACGGCGCGACCGCGTGCGCGGCCTGCAAGTCCGGGTCGCTCTTGTACAGCCCGTACTGCGTGCGGTAGCGCTTGAGGCTGACCGCTTCTTCGGCGAAGTAGTCCGGGACGGCGATCCCGCGGTTGCCGCCGTCAGCGGGGATGCCGTACTCGTAGATGTAGTCGCCCAAGTGCACGATCAGGTCGAGGTCTTCGGCGGCCATGTGCCGGTAGCCGGTGTAGAAGCCGTCATGCCAGGCCTGGCACGAGGCGAAGGCGAAGGTCAGCGACGACAACGGGGCGCCGAAGGCCGGCGCGGTCTTCGTGCGGCCCACCGGGCTGTGCTCCCGGCCGGCCCGGAAGCGGTAGAAGTACTCGCGGCCCGGTCGCAGGCCGTGCACCTCCGCATGCACCGAGTGCGCCAGTTCGGGGGTGGCTGCCACGCTGCCGCGACGAACGACATGCCGGAAGTTCTCGTCGTCGGCGACTTCCCAGTGCACCCGCACCGGACGCGAGGGCATCCCGCCGTGACCGTCCTCGGCCAGCGGATCCGGGGCGAGGCGGGTCCACAGCACCACACTGTCCGGCAGCGGATCACCGGAGGCGACACCGAGGCTGAACGGGTCGGTGCCGAACGTGGGAGCCGCGTACGACCGGTCGGTCGTGATGGCGCCGGTCCCCAACAGCACCGCGGCCGTGCTCACCCCGCCCAGCTGGAACAACCGCCGCCGCCCGAACCGGACTCCGACTCCGCCGTTGCGCTGTGTCGTCACATCGTCCTCCCTCGCCGGGCAACACCGTGACTCAGAAGTTCATCGCGAGGTGGAACGGGCGGTCAAGGTTCGTATGACTATTTTGTGAATAATTGTCTTCGCTGGATGCGAGGCTCGTCAGGTGGCGACGAGCGAGATCGCTTGCCGGGCGATCTCGAGTTCTTCGTCGGTCGGGACGACCATGACGGCCACCTCGGCACCGTCGGGAGATATCACGTGTGCTCGCCGGCCGGGCAGCGCGTTACGGACGTGATCGACTTCGATGCCCAGCCGGCGCAGGCCGGACAGCGAGTGCGAGCGCACCCAAGCGTCGTTCTCGCCGATGCCGGCGGTGAACACCACGGCGTGGGCGTGTCCCAGCACCGCCAGGTACGCGCCGACGTAGTGCCGGATGCGATGGCAGTAGACCTCGCGGGCGAGCAGGGCGTGCTCGTCGCCCTCACGGGCTCGCCGGTGCACCTCGCGCATGTCGTTGGCACCGGCCAAGCCGAGTAGTCCGCTGCGCCGGTTGAGCAGGTCGTCGAGGTCGTCGACGGCCATGCCCGCCTCGCGGCGCAGGTGGAACAGGATGCCCGGATCGAGATCGCCCGAGCGGGTCCCCATCACCAGGCCTTCCAGCGGCGTCAGGCCCATCGACGTGTCCACCGAGCGGCCGCCGCGGACCGCCGTGGCCGACGCCCCGTTGCCGAGGTGCAACACGATGAGATTGGTGTCTTCGAGGCGGCGTTCCAGCAGCCGAGCGGCCTCGTGGGAGACGTACGAGACCGACGTGCCGTGAAAGCCGTAACGCCGCACGCCGTGCTCGGCGGCCGTGCTGGTGTCCAGCGCGTAGGTGTAGGCCGAGGCCGGCAGGCTCTGATGGAACGCGGTGTCGAACACGGCGACGTGCGGCAGATCGGGCAGCGCCCGGCGGGCGACCTGGATGCCGGCCAGGTTGGGTGGATTGTGCAGCGGGGCGAGCGGGGTGAGGGCCTCGATCGTGGCCTCGACGTCGTCGTCGACCACCACCGGGTCGGCGAAGCGGTCGCC
>Ga0079224_100014424_pt1 | contig 11039 bp, 4 predicted proteins | sample Stecom2015_FD_80414 | JGI IMG/M metagenome (GOLD analysis project Ga0079224, IMG submission 80414) | Agricultural soil microbial communities from Utah to study Nitrogen management - Steer compost 2015 | ecosystem: Environmental > Terrestrial > Soil > Agricultural land | place: USA: Utah...
CTGTGGAGTACACTCTGTGGGTAAGAAGACAGCTTCCTTCGTGGCTTTAAGTTGTTGTGGCATAAAAACTTTTTACCACCAAGGGCTGTCTTTTTTCTTACCTCTTGAGAAATGCGGGCTAGTGGCATTTTGACAGATACCCACCTCCCCAGTGGCTGGTTTATTTTTGAGCCGCCTAGCTTCTGATTGTTTATTGTGTCTCTGTGAGTTCCCCAATCCAACGAGTCGCATCGGGGTGATCGGGATCTATTTCGAGCACTTTGCGGAACATCTGAACGGCTTCCTGATGCTGTCCTTGTCTCCAGTAGAGGATTCCCAGGTTCAGGTATGCGGATAACAGGTCGGGTTGGAGCCGGGTTGCTTCCCGAAAGAATTGTATCGCTTTTCGCCATTGCCCCTGTTCAGCATGAAGCGTGCCGAGGCTGTTGTGGACCTCCGCTTGTTTGGGATCAAGTTCCAGACCAAATTCAAGAGCAGTCTGAGCCTCAGAGAATCGCCCCAGACTCAGGTAGGCATTTCCCAGGTTATGCCAGATTCGAGGAGCCAGTCGATCAATCGCAGTGGCCTGCTGCAAAATGGATACAGCTTCTTGCAGTTCCCCGATCATGGCAAGGGTTGTTCCAAGGTTAAAAAGTATTTCACTATTCTCCGGATGAAGTCTGGAAGCCTCGCGAAAGTGATGCAAAGATTCCTCAAGCCGGCCCAGCCGTGCATAAGCAGCACCCATATTATTGTGGATTTCACTGATCTTGGGATCGATTATAGCTGCCCGGCGGTATAGTTCTAAGGCTGCCTCACTGTATCCTTGTTCCAGAAGTCGAGATGCGATCAAGAAATATACTTCCAGCCGGCCTCCCACGACGCCGTAGTATCTACCATCAAACGGGAGGGCCAATTGGAGGCGGTCCTCCCACGTGGAGGGGATCTTCTCCATATCGGAAAACAAACTGTCCGGCGGCGGATTATTACGGTAAATCTTTACCAGAGCACCTTCTCGGTCGAGCAACAGGGTGAGGGGCAGGGTTGGGGTCTGGCGGCGCACAAAAAGATGCTTGATCACGGACGCCACCATCTGAAACCGTTCGTGAGAGATCAATGGAACGGGTTCTTGGGCACCGAAATCGGCATGGATGTCCGAATTCTCCAAAAGTTGAACTGTTAAAATCCTTCCCTGTTTTCCTTGCCGAACTGGGATTTCAGACGAGCAGTCGGCACAATCTGTGGTCCTGAAGCGGATCGCAAGCGGAGTACCCTTTAAGCCTGTCAGGTCGAGTGGCCTGAATCGCGAAGCATCGAGCATCAAAAGTTTCAGCAGTGAAAACGGCTCGAGCAGCCAGCTGTCGGCTTTGGCGACCGGGGTGGAGATGCTGCGATTGTTCACTGGAGCGACCGTCCTGTTTTCGCGTGCCCGAAAAGAACGTGCCTCAAAAAATCCGCTGCCTTCCTCGATCCGAATGATGCTGCCGACAGGTAGCTCCTTGAAGCTTTCGGTGATTCCGCTAATCCACTCAATTCGGACCTCGTCCACATGGCTGCCCGCCGGAAGACCGAAATAGACACGGTGGCTGTGTTGTGAAAGAAAACCAGAACCCGCTTTCACTTCCTTATGGCGCCGTTGATCTCCGGATCGGAGCAGAATTCTTGTCCCCACTGCATCCCGGTTACTGTTCGTTCCCACCAACTCGAAAGCCACCGACGTGTTGTCAGTGGAATTACCATTCCTAAGGACTCGAATTTGAGGTGCTGTTCTGTTTTTAACGATGACATCGAGATCGCCATCCACATCGAAGTCGGATATTCCAAAAGCACGGCCGTCATCCGGATAGTCTAGTCCCGATCCTGCAGAGGCATCGTAGTAACGGCCCTGATGGTTGAGAAACAGGCGGTTTTGCTCAGATCCGTGAATCGAATAGCCTTCCTCCAGCATCAGACGCTGGAATTTACGCCATGCATTTGCGTAAGCAACCGACCGTTGCGGCCCCAGTGGAGAATGGCCTACAAGTTCTTCCCAATGAAATGTCTCGAGGTCATCTGATCTGTCATTCGTGACCTGTCCGTTAACGACGTAGAAATCTTCCCAGCCGTCGTTGTCCACGTCGATGAAATCGCTGCTCCAGGCCCACCCTCCGGCGGCAGCTCCTGTAGCTCTGTCGACTTGCTCAAACGTACCGTCCGAACGATTGAGAAAAAGAGCATTTCCCGCCGCAAAGCGCTGAAAGGTCCGTCTCACTGATTCGGGAGCTTCCGGCTGGAATCTGTCCTCCGCCATAATGGTCTGCCCGGTTTTACTCCAGATATTCCCGACGTAAAGGTCCGGTTTTCCGTCGTTATTAAAATCTCCCCAGGTTGCGCTCATCCCGGCTGCCGGATCTTTGACACCGGCAGCGTCAGCCACCTCTTCGAAAGTTCCGTCTCCACCGTTGAGATAGAGATTGTTTGGTCCGAAGTCGTTGGCGACGTAGAGGTCGGGAAATCTGTCACCGTTGTAATCTCCCCAGGCTGCAGCAAAGCTCCAGCCGTCGTTGTTCGCCGAAAGTCCGGTCTGGTCGGTCACATTCGAAAAAGAGCCGTCCCCATTATTGCGAAAAAGCTGATTCGGAGCCCCGTTTTGGGCGTCGTGATAGGGCGTCGGGTGGAGCAGCGAATTCGCCATCATTGTTCCAGTTGCACGACTGTACTGGCAGATGTACAGGTCTAGAAGGCCGTCCCGGTCGTAATCGGCAATTGCACCCCCGGTGACCACACCCTGCTGTTCAGGGGGAATTTCGAATCGGGCTCGTTGAGATAACTGAAACTTCTTCCGGCCGCCCTTGTTCTCGAAGAGAAGGATTCCCGAGTCGGTAAGAAGGAATAAATCCTGTCGACCGTCGTTGTCATAGTCAGCCCAGAGGGCAGCGGACGTGGAATCAAGAACGTTCAGATCACTCTCCGTAGTGACGTCAAGGAACGTCGCATCTCCTTGATTCCGAAAGAGCCGGTTGGGAAGCCCTCCGGGCTGGCAGACGTAAAAGTCGTCAAACCCGTCGCCGTCATAGTCTCCTATGGCGAGTCCATTGAGAGCAAAAAAGTCGATCCGAGACGATACATCCAGATACTGGGTCCAGTAATCGATTCCATAACTTAGCTGTTGCCCGAAAGAGGGGTTATGCCCTAAGGCCAGAGTCGTGACATCTTCAAAAGAGACTGGCTGGTGAGGAGTGACTGCGAAGGCCGTAAGGCAGAGGAGTACAAGTCCTGGTAAAAGGTTCTTCAAGCCTGACAGATAGCGAGAGCGGGTTTCAATACGAGCGCCGATGCCCTTCTGAGACCGCCTCTCGATACGTTGTTGGGATGCTTCTTCATCGCGCATGATCATCGTTAATGGTCAGTGACACGATCTGGTCGACGGGAGTGTTCCGCCATTCCCATTTGCCTTCTCCTGGAATCTCAACCGAGATATCCACCGGGTCGCCACGCTTCCCGAGTCCGAAATGAGCGCGAAGATCATTTTGAGACAGGTAACTTCCCCCGGAGCGGATCTCCCGGGTTTGTCGGAGGGCGCCTCCTTCTACTGCGACTCGAGCACCAATCCCGAAACGATTCTTTCCGGTAGGCCGGTTCACAACTATCGTAATCCAGTGTTGGTCCCCCACTTCTGAGCGATTGTGCAAGATTGTCGGAGAGTCATCCATATTGCTGATGACCAGGTCCATTCGGCCGTCGTTATCCAGGTCACCAGTCGCGAGACCCCGGCTGGATTTCCTTTCCGAAAGTCCGAGTCCTGCCAGTTTCGATCCGTCAACAAATCTTCCCCCAACATTGATAAGGAGCTGGTTCGCTTGCTGATACGATTCATTCAATGAAGGGAATTGATCGACTTGAGGATAGAGGTGACCATTGGCTATAAAGAAATCCAAATCGCCATCCAGATCAGCGTCAAAGAAGACAACACCCCAACCGAGGCGCTCGAATGTCGCTGGTTGTAGTCCCCAGGCATGGCTGACGTCTTCGAAAGCGCTGCTGCCAAGGTTGCGATAGAGAGTGTTGTAGTCGTGGGCGAAGTTGGTCACCACGAGGTCCATAAGGCCGTCGCTGTCTATGTCAGCCGCGTCTACTCCCATTCCCGCCTGTGCCCTGGCGTCTCCACTGAGTTCCGCACCACTCGATGAAGAAGCGATAAGGGTTCCTTGGTGGTTGAGTAAGACGTAATTAGGATCGGAATCATTGGCAACATAGAGATCGACCCAACCGTCGTTATTAACATCTGTACTCAGAACTCCCAGGCTGTAGCCTCCGGAGTCTGCCGGTAGATGACCTTCATGGCCAAAGCTTCCAGAGCCACTATTACGATAGAAAATATTGCGGGCGCGCCTCATGCCCACCGGACCCGACATGACCCTAGGTCCATCTCTCCAGATGTGGGTGCGGGTTGCTCGGCGCAAGTCTTTCCAATCGGTTTCGAGGTAGTTGGCGACATACAGATCGAGGTTTCCGTCCCGGTCGGGATCAAAGAATGTACAACCCGTACTCCAGCCCGGGTGATCTATGCCCAGGCTCCGGGCAACCTCAGAAAAGGTTCCGTCTCCATTGTTGTGGAACAGGAAATTGGGGCCGAAATTGGTAACGTATAGATCCAGATATCCATCATTATTGTAATCTCCTGTACACACTCCATATCCCCAACCGGGCAGATCTACCCCTGCCTGCCTGGAAACATTCTCGAATCGCATTCCTCCCAAATTGCGATAGAGCAGGTGAGATTGTGCAACGGGCTCTCTCTCCTCGGTTAGCCGAAACGCATTTACGACAAAAATGTCCAGCCAGCCATCGTTGTCATAGTCGACGAGGGCAATGCCACCACCGCCGGTTTCAAGAATGTGGTCCTTGGTCTCACTCCCGCAGAAGGTCTTCTCAAGAATTGCGGCGACGGGTTCAAAACGAAGGGGAGGGTGGTTTTCTAGGTATAGCGAAGTCTGGTCAGGTGAATCGGCAACAGTCGGAGCGTTTTTGGCTGAAGCATGGCCTCCGCTCGCAGATTGATCGAGAATCACCGGTGGAGAATAGGATTTGGAGAAGCGGACTCGAGTACTGGTGTTCAGTTCGGGCTTGAGGAGGGCGAGGCGCTCTGAAATAGACTCAACTGTGAACTCGGAATTGATATCCACGTTTGTCAGATCCCCGATGAGAACTGTGACCTTTGACCTGTCTTCCGGATCAGACAGCTCAGCCCGCAGTTTCGAGAGTTCGACAGCCGCCTGACGAAGTGCCTCAATGGCCCGGTCTTTCTTTCCCGCCTCCCAAAGGCGCCCGGCTTCTTCGAGGAACCCGACCGCCCCACCAAAGTGATCTTTTGAACTTGTCTGACTGGCCAGTCGAGCGCCCGCGCCCGTCAGAAAAAGCATGGTGAGAATAAGAATCCAGCGCCATATTCTATTCGGAGACCCGTCATGAAGCATTTGGAGCTCCTTCGCCTCCTCCATTGTATGTTTCAGGAGGCGCTCGCGAAATTGCTGCGTGCAGTGAGTGTGCTTATACATTTGGAACGTTCGTCCGGTCAACTTCAACCTCGCCGACAGGGAGAAGCATCGATGACGAGACCATCTCGCTTTTATTTGAGAGAAGTGCACACTTGGTGCGTGCAGTTGTAGAAGAGTTAAATTCACTCAAAATCCAAATGAAATAATCAGAAAAGTATCAGTTTGTACTGGAAAAGGCGTGGCTAGCAACGTGGTGAAGACTTAGACTATTCGCAATATCCTAGGGGGTGAACCATGGATTCGAACATGTTTTGTCGACGACGAAACGAGACCCCTCTGATTCTGGTTTTGCTGGTCCTATTCTCCAACTCCCCGGCAGGGGCGCAGGCGCTATCGACGATTCGCGGAACCGTTACAGATCAGAGCAAAGCATTGATTCCGGGGGCTGAAATCGTAGTCACCGAAGTAGCCACCAATGTGACCGTGAGGAGAGTCCTGAGTGACGACAATGGGTTCTTCGAAGTGCCCGATGTGAAACCTGGAACCTATCAGCTCACGGCCTCCCTCCCAGGCTTCAAGACTTTCCTGGCCGATGGGATCGTCCTTGAAGGGGCCCAGGTCAGACGAATCGACATCGTCCTTGAGATCGGTGAAGTGACGGAGCAGGTAACAGTAAACGCCGGAGCTGCCGTTATCCGCACGGATGGTGGCGACATAGCCCTCGGTGTCAGCGGAAAGATTTATGACGAGAAGCCGCTCGTTCGAAACTACTATCCGCACTCGCTACTGGTGACGCTGGCCGGCGTAGAAAGCCAGAACAGCGGGTGGAATTTAAGGCTCGCCGGTCAGCCGCCGTCGCAGGTGGCTTTAGGAATGGACGGAGTCACCAACGATGGGACCGTGAATCTCGTGAACCGGATGGACTTCAGCGAGATTAATGTTGTAGCAGTGGGAAATCAGGCAGACCAGGCTCGCGTCGGACAATACAACATGGTCTCGAAGAGAGGAGGAAACGAGTTTCACGGCCATTTTTACTATACGCACTATAATTCCGCGCTGAATGCACGAAACTTCTTCGATCCCGAGAAACCAACAGAAAAGGAGCATCAATCGCAGCTGGCCTTCTCCGGCCCGATCATTCCTGAGAAAACGTTTTTTTACGCGTCCTACTTTTATCTAGATCTGCCGGCCGGGTCCTTCCATCAACGGACAGTTCCGACCAATCAGATGCGTCAGGGAGATTTTTCACAGTTTCCAGACACCATCATCGATCCACTGACAGGTCAGCCTTTCTCCGGGAAGGTTATTCCGTCCTCACGCATCAATCCCACGTCGGCACGGATTCAAGAACTGATCATCCCTACTCCCAACCTGGGCGGCCCTGATACGATGGTCAGTAATTTCGGCTTCCTGCACCCGTTTCCGAGCGATCTAATAACGGCCCATTATCCGATGGTGCGAATTGATCACAATTTGACCGAGAATAACACGCTTTATGGTCGCTTCATCAGGCGTTATACGCCCTACGTGACTCCTGGGAGTTTTCCTAACTACGGCACGCGGACACGGGAACGCGATCATCGGGCGTGGGCTTTCAGCGATACCCATGTTTTCTCGCCGCAACTGGTTAATTCTTTCCGATTCGGATGGAAGACCGACTTCATCGAAGACGGCACCGAGGTGGAAGGGATTGTTCCACCAAGAGCTGCTGACATCATTCAGCAGATCGGCCTGCAAGGTGTCAATCAGCGCAATTTCGACTCAATGGGAGGTCCCGCGTTCAGTATCACCGGAATGTCCGGCATCAGTATTCCGGGAGGAGGAGTCGTTGGAGATGATCACCTGACTTCATATGCCAACTCCCTGACGTGGACGAAGGGGCGACATGTCTGGAAGTTCGGAGGAGAACTGAAGAGACAGAGCACTTTCCAAGGGGCAATTCCGGCGGACACCTTTGGTTCGTTTAATTTTGACGGAAGTTTCACCGGCAATCCCTATAGCGACTTTTTGCTAGGACTGCCTCGAACTGCTTCGCGCTTAGATCCCCTAGTTGATCGCACGCGGGTTGCATATGAGTTCGGTGTGTACGCAATGGACTCCTTTAAGATCAGCAATCGCTTGACGATTGATTATGGTCTGCGCTGGGATTACTTTAGCGCGGCCAGCTATGAAGACGGTCTGCAGTACAACTGGGATAGAGAGACGGGCAACGTGATTGTATCTTCTGAGGCGCTCGGCCAGGTGAGTCCGCTTTATCCTTCAGCAATAAATATTGTAACCGGTGAGGTATTGCCAGATTCCGACATGGGGAATTTCCGTCCCCGCATTGGTCTTGCTTATCGTCTATCGGACCAGATGGTACTTCGTGGCGGGTATGGGGTTTTTACTGAGCAGATCGGCTACTTCAGCCGCCTGCAAGGGGGAGGACCATTTCAAATTAGCGAGAGTTATCTGAACGCCATCGAAAACGGACAGCCCCGTTTTTCATTTCCCAATCCTTTTCCATCGAGCTTGAGTGAGGCGACTGTTCCTTCACAGAGCATCAGCGGATATCCTGACAACACTGACAATGGCTCGATTCACCAGTTCCATTTCAGCCTGGAACGTCAGTTCGGCGATGTGGGCCTGCGCCTTTCCTATATCGGTTCTCGAAGCCGAGGTTTGAACTACAACCTCAATCTAAACAAGCCACAGCCCAGCGAGATTCCTTTTACGGAAGCACGGCGCCCGTATCCGCAGTTTGTTTCTACAGTGTTCGCCCAGAGCAATGGCGCACAGAACTACGATTCATTCCAGATCGAGGGACAGCGAAAGGTAGGAGCCTTTACCTTTGACGCGCACTATACGCTTCAGAGCAATATGAACAATTTCTCAAATCTGGAGAATCCCTATAATCCGAATCAGTGGAACCACGAACAGTGGGCAGCCCGCCATCGAGCTGTGGTGACGACTATGATTGATCTGCCATGGGGACGAGGACGACGTTTCCTTGCGGATGCCCCGCCGGCTGTGGATGCGGTTGTGGGTGGCTGGAGGATGACTACGGTTAGCTTCTTCCAGTCGGGTCAACGGTTCACTCCGTCTTTCTCTGGTTCCGATCCATCCAATACCGGAACATTTGGGGGGGTTCCTGACCGTGTTTGCGATGGCAACCTAGAATCGGGTCAACAAAGTGTCGAACGGTGGTTCGATACCTCTTGTTTTCAGGTTCCTGCTCTGGGACGATTTGGAAATAGCGGAGTGAATATTCTGGAAGGCCCGGGATTGCACCTGCACCATCTCAGCCTGACCAAGGAGATTGCCATTAGTGAGCGATTCACTCTGAAGTATATAGCCGGCATTTCGAACCTGTTTAATCAGCCCCAGTTCGATTTTCCGCGTACCAACATTTCAGCGTCTGACCCGGGAAGAATAACCCAGATACGTGTAGGGGCTGATCTGTCGATGGAGAAAACTCGGGCTCGTCAGATGGAAATGACTCTCCGGCTTGAATGGTAGGTATACGCTCTAGCGTGTGGTGAAAGCCGTCGCGGCGAATATAGAGCTTTTGCGAAGCGTCCCTAAGCTCTTGCTTGGCCCTCCATGAAGCTTGGGAGGGCTGGGACAGCAGGGATGGTCTCGGCCGAAGCAAGGCGGTCTTTAATTTGGGATCTGTCATGTGGTGCAACGAACCAGAGTCCGGAAGAAGGCTCCTGAAAGTGACCTGTTGGCTGGCTGTCACGGCGCTATTGTTTTCCAGTCTCTTTGCCCATCCCGATCACCACCTGAACCAGTCTCAATCCCATGCCTCTCACATGTCGGTCCGGGCGGTAGAACCGGTCTCGAGCTGGTCGGAGTCTCTCCATGACCTCTATCAGCTTCTAAATTTGGAGCACCTCATTGCCTGGGTGTTTCGGTTTTCATCGCAGCCGGCGCGCGATGCGACGCTTTCGGTAACGATTCGAGACGCCAAGAGCGGTGACCTCACTCCTGTACGGGTTCTGCTGACGGATGCGAACGGAAACCCGGTCGGCAAAACGGAAACTGGTCTGGCGGTACCTGGTTCTGTTCGCGGGCTTCCTGCGCAGGCAATCGGGGTAATGTACGGCCGGTACGACCAGGCGGAAGGATTCGCTTACCAGCCCAATGGCGCGTTTTATGTAAACGGATCGTTCCAGATGCCTTTGCCGGAAGGTACTTACACCCTGACACTCTCGAAAGGATATGAATTTGTCCAGCAAACTGAGACACTCACTCTCGAAGCGGGCGAGAGCCTCTCAAGGGATTACGTTCTCCAGCGTTGGATCGATATGCCGGAACGGGGCTGGTACTCGGGCGACGATCATATCCACATCAGACGCTCTCCTCGAGAGGATCCGCTAATTCTAGACTGGATCGCCGCAGAAGATGTGCATGTAGGTATTCTTCTGCAAATGGGAGATTTTTGGAGTACGTTCTATTCCCAGTATGGCTGGGGTGAAGAAGGGCGCTTTCGGAAGGGCAATCATATCCTTTCATCAGGTCAGGAGGAACCAAGGACGCCCGAGTTAGGTCACACGATTTCGCTGGGTGCGACTGAATTTGTCCGATTCAGAGACGAGTATTACTCTTATGACAAAGTTTTCGACCGAATACACGAACTCGGCGGTGTTACGGGCTATGCTCACCAGGCGACATCCTTTAATGGCCCTCGAGGCATGACACTTGATGTGCTGCAGGAGAAGATAGACTTCCTCGAGGTCATGCAGTTCTGTGTGCAAGAAGGGCCGCTGGCCCTTGAGCAATACTACCGATTTCTGGATTTGGGCTACAAACTGACAGCTCTTGGAGGGTCCGATTTTCCCTGGTGTGGAAGGGGACCGCGATTCGGAGTTGACGAGGTGGGCTCTCAGATTGGTGATGCCCGCTTTTACACGTATACCGGTCAATCGTTCTCATTTGATCGTTGGCTGGATGGAGTAAAGGCCGGCCATACCTTTGTCACCAGCGGCCCAATGCTCGATTTTAAGGTGAATGACCGGCTACCCGGCGATTCGTTGAACGTCGAAGCCGGGACAAACGTTAGAATTCTTGCCAGAGCCTATGGACATAGCTCGCAAATTCCCTTGAGTCGGCTGCAAATAGTAGGGCATGGCAAAGTCCTTAAGGAGGTCTCTGTAACTGATCCGGGACAATCACTTGGCGAGCTCTCCGTCGAATTTGAATTTCCGGTGGAACGTGGAATCTGGATCGCTGCCCGTGCCGATGCTGGGCCAACACAGACGGCCCATTCCACTCCTATCTATATAACAACCAATGGCAAGGATTTTCATAATCCCGATATGCTTGCCCATTATATTGATGTGTCACGAAAGTACCTGGAGGAAATTCGAGGAGCACTGACTCCTCCTGAAGAGAGGGTTTCTCCAGAGTCGATACCTTCAACCCCCAGGGCTTGGCTTTATTCGGGTTTTCGCGAAAGCCTCAGCAAGAGAGTGATGGAAGTCGAAGCGGAGCTGGACCAGTTGGAGCGGACGAAATCCGCCTCCTCGATTAGGTGAACGGCAAGAGAGTCCTGCACGAAGATACGAGCGGCGGCTCAGACCTCGTGAGTACTTGTGTTCA
>Ga0079224_100014425_pt1 | contig 11038 bp, 4 predicted proteins | sample Stecom2015_FD_80414 | JGI IMG/M metagenome (GOLD analysis project Ga0079224, IMG submission 80414) | Agricultural soil microbial communities from Utah to study Nitrogen management - Steer compost 2015 | ecosystem: Environmental > Terrestrial > Soil > Agricultural land | place: USA: Utah...
ACCTCGCCACCGTCGTCCTCGCAGCTCCTCACCGTGACGGTCTCCACCATTCCCTCCACCAGCGTCGGCGTCAGCCAGCCGTTGGCGTAGGAGATGCCGCCGCCGGTGATCTCGTCGACGACCCGCAGGCGATCGGGGTCCGTCACCGCGTTGATGTCGTTGATGAGGTCCGAGGAGCCACGGAGCAGGCCGGCGCGGTCCTCGACGACCAGGATCCGCACCGGGTCGCCGATGACCGGCGCCTCCTGGCTCTCCAGGTTGTCGAAGATGAGGTAGGTGTCCACGCCGCGGCTCATGGCGTGCAGCCGCGCTTGATCGAAGGTCGAGGTGATGGTGTAGCGCGCATTCGAGACCCGCGAGCTCCGGGTCGCCGCATCCAGCCCATAGAAGGCCATGCCGGCGAGGATCCCCACGATCGCCACCACCACCATCAACTCGAGGAGGGTGAATCCGCGCGCGGGACGCCTGGCTGTGGTGGAACGAGCGACCATGTGGGGACCCAACTGATCGGCGCGGGAGGACCCGGTCCGGGCCGATCGGAGCAGAGGAAGCCCCCGCATTACGCCCCATCGTCCGGTGGATCGCAAACCACGCTCCATACGACGATCAGCCCTCGCCGAGGATCCGGGCAGGCTTCTGGAGCTTGCGGCCGAGGGTCAAACCCTCCAGCAGGCGCGGATCCGGTTCGTCCGCGGTGAGGAGCAGCGCGCGCACCGTGGCCTCCACCACGTCCTCGGCACCGGCGCGGACCTGTCCCCGCCCGGCCGCGGCCACCCAGCGCGCGCGGTGCAGCTCGTAGCGCTGCATCACGATGTCCGCGAGGGCCTTGAGCGCCTCCTCGCCGAGCGCATTGCGCAACTCGGTCTCCGAGCGCAGCTCCAGGGGGTTGGCCAGGATGCCGAAGCGCTCGTAGCCCCGGTGGGCGTCGTCCTTGCTCTCCACCACCGCCTCCCGGGTGACCGGGGTGGGGGGCACGTGCTCTGCGCCCAGCTCGGTGAGCTGGCTGGTCACCAGCGCGTGCACGCCCCGCCGATGGTGCTCCACGTCATAGATGTGCTCGGCGTGCATCGGCTCCTCCAGGGTGAGCGGCAGCCGCAGCAGCGCGTCCCGGGTGCGCTGGACCTGACGGCGGCTCGCCTCCAGCGTGGCCTGGGCGTGCTGCACCTGGGTCTCGATGGTCGCGGCATCCTTCCGGGCCCGCGCCAGCTCGCGTTCCTCGGAGGCGCAGAGGCCCTCACAGCCGCCGCGGCACTGCTCCGCGGCCTTCCTCATCTCCGCTCCTCCGTCGACCGCCTTCTCCATGCACTTCGCGTAGCGCTGCTCGCAGGACTCGCGCGCGCGCTCCCGGCACACCTCCAGGGACTGCAGGCTCCGGGTCACGTCCTGCCCGGCGGCGACGAAGCGGCGCACCTGCTGGGCCACCGCCGCCTCCCGCTCTTCGTCGTCCCGCTGCAGGGTGAGCAGCTCGGCCTCGGCGCTGGCCCGCTTGGGGTTGGCGACCGAGCGCGTTCCGGCCAGGTAGGTGTGGCTCTTCTGCTCCACCTTCTTGTCCTCGACCACCCACACCCGCTCGAGGGCCACGTCCATCAGCACCCCGGTGCCGCCTTCGGGGGCGGGCTCGGTGACCACCCGGATGGGCAGCTCCTTGGGCAGCACCGCGGCCACGCGCCCGGCGGTCAGCCGCTGCGAAACATCGGTGGCGTCCGCGCGGTCCTCCACCGGGGGCATCACCACCCACAGGGTGAGTTCACGGCGCAGGCCCTCGCGGACCTCGGCGGCCCGCTCCCGCGCGGGGGTCACCCCGGGGCGCTCCTCGTCGGCCCGCAGGTACTCCACCAGGGCGTTGCCGAGCTTTCCGCGGCGCTCCGCGGCCTCTCCCTGCGCGAAGTGGTAGCGCGCCCAGGCCGCCTTCACCCGCTCCATCCCCAGGCGGGCGTCCCGGTGGGTCGGCTGGCGCTTGAGCACCGCCGCGTAGCGCGCCTCGGCCCCCGGCAGATCATCCTTCCCGAGCGCCGCGTTTCCCAGCGCCACCATCCCGCCCAGGGCCTGGCCGTAGAGTTGCGGGGCCTCGACGTTGTCGGGATCCACGTCCATCGCCCGCGCCAGGTCATCAGCGGCGGCCTCCAGCGCTCCCGCCTCCAGGGACGCGCGCCCGCGCTGCACCAGCTGCGTGGAGAGCCCCTGCCGGGCCTGCGTGAGGCCGGTCCGGGCTTCGGTGCCGCGGGGATCAAGGGACAGGGCACTCTCGTAGGCCGCCATCGCCTCTTCGTAACGACCCTCCTCCAGCGCCTGTGCACCGGTCTGGATCGCGCGGTGGTAGGCGGAGCAACCCGCGAGCACGAGAGACAGGCCGAGGGTGAGGGCCATCAGCCCCCGGGACGACGTTCGCTTGGGTCCACGCATGGGAGCCCTAGCGTCTCGCGCATGCGCTCCGGGCTCAACTCTGCGGCGCGAAAACCCTGCCGTCCCGTCGGCCTCCTGCCGTCCAAGCGAGCACGGAAGTCAGGTCAGCGCCCTTGGGAGATCCCCTCCTCCTGGGATAGTCCCCAGGACATGGGCCGACCCCTTCCCTTCTCCCCCGAGCTTCCCTGCGAAAACCGCTACCTCCAGGCCGTGGCCCCCACGCCCCTCGTGCCGGTGCAACTGGAGGCGCAGGGCCCGTCCATCTGGTGCAAGCTCGAGTTCCTCAATCCCAGCGGTTCCACCAAGGACCGCATCGCCCGCTACATGGTGGAGAAGGCCTGGCGCACCGGACAGCTGAAGACCGGCGGCCGGGTGGTCGAGGCCTCCAGCGGGTCCACCTCCATCGCGCTCGCGCTCACCTGCGCGCAGATGGGCCTGCACTTCACCGCGGTCATGCCCGAGGGCGTCACCGGGGAGCGGGTCACCGCCATCCGCGCCTACGGTGCCCGGGTGGAGCTCACGCCCCGGGAGGCCGGGATGCAGGGTGCCCTGGAGCGGGCGGCGGTGATCGCCGGGGAAGAGGGGGCCTTCTACCCCCGCCAGTTCGAGAACCCCGACAACGCCGAGGCCCACCGGGTGTGGACCGGGCAGGAGATCCTCTCGCAGATCCCCGGCGGGCTGGTGCACGCGGTGGTCAGCGGGGTGGGCACCGGCGGCACGCTGGTCGGCCTCTACTCCGCGTTCCGCACCGGGGGCTGTCCCACGGTGGCGGTGGCCGCGCGTCCGGTGATGGGCGAGTCCTGGAGCACCGATCTGGAGTGCTGCAGCTTCTCCTCGCGCGTGCCGGGGGTGGTGGATGGCTTCAGCCGTCTCTTCCGGGAGGCCGATCTCGGAGAGCGCCTCGACGTGAACGTTCCGGATGAGGTCGCCGTGTGCACCGCCCGGGCGCTCATCCGCCGTGGCTTCCCGGTGGGTCCCTCCAGCGGGCTCAACTACGCCGCGGCGATCGAGGCCGCCAAGGTCCTGCCGCAGGGGGCGCGCATCGTGACCGTCTTCCCCGACCGGATGGACCGCTACTTCTCCACCGAGCTGGTCCGCGGGCTCTAGCGCGTCAGCGCCCGCCGGTGCCCCCGTAGCCGCTCTGCGCCAGGCGACTGGAGGCGAAGGCACCGATGAGGTCGTCGACCAGCATGTCGGCCAGCGCCCGGTAGCCCTCCCGCGTCAGGTGGGTGCCATCCGGCAACGCCCAGGGCGGCTGGTGGGCCTGCCACGCGCGCATGGAGCCGTCGCCTCCCATCGCCGCACGGGGGCTCCAGAAGGCGCACCCGCCCTCACGGGCCACGCGGCGCAGGGTGCGGATCACCACCTCCTGGCTGGGCGCGGGATCCCACTGGCTCTCGCGCGGGACCAGGCGGTCGGTGGGGCCGAGGATCAGGCAGTCCGCGTTGGGCGACGCGCGGCGCAGGGTCGCCAACACGTCGTGGTAGCGCTTGCTGTAGGCCTCGGTCTGGAACTGGCGGCTCACCGCCTCGTTGGTGCCCCAGAAGAGGATGTAGAGGTCGGGACGCCGCGCCGAGAGCTGCTCGCGGAAGGCCGCGGTCTGGTAGCCGGCGGGGACCCACACCGTCGAGCCCGAGAGGCCCGCGGTGTCGTAGATGAGGCCGGGGGTGAGCAGCTCGTGTGCCGCGCCCAGGACCACTGAAGGCCCGGGCCCCATGGCGCGCAGGCTCACCCGCTGCCGCCCGCCGAGCGCCGACAGGGTGTGGACGTCCACCCACTCGCCGCTGCGCCGTCTGCGCGGCAGGGTCGCCACCGTGCGTCCATCGAGCTGCACCTCGAGCTTGCCGTCTCCCGGCCGGTGCAGGGTGAAGATCTGCAGCTTCGCCGGGATGGGCGCGTCTTCGCAGTCGGTGCACAGGTCGAAGGTGATCCGCGCGCCCGGCTGGGCCTCGGCGCGGATCCCGGACAGACCCCACCGCTGCCCGAACTCCTTGTGGATGGCGCCCGAGACGGTCCACTCGCCCTCACGGATGCGCACCACGCCGGTATGGGGTCGGTCCCCCTCGGGTTCACCCGCGGCCACGAAGCCCCGCCCCGCGCTGCCGAACCGCTGCTGCAGCCGCTCGCGGACCCGGTCGGCGAAATACTGGCCGGTGGTGTGGCTGGCGCCGAGCTGGAGGATGGCGACGCGGTCGGTCTCCCCCTCTTCCAGGGCGCGCAGGCGGCTGAAGATCCGCGCCAGGGCCTTGCCTTCCGGATCGTCGATTCCCAGCGGGTCGTGCAGGACCGCCTCGGTCTGGCGGGCGCTCAGCGCGCGGGCGCCCTCGAAGACGCCCTGCCCCTGGTCCGAGCGCCGGGCGAGCCACCATCCGGCCACGCCCAACGCGGCAACCAGGACGGCCCCCCCGACCCGCCACGCCCAGCGACGGGAGCGCGGACCCGAGGGGGGTCGACGGGGGGACGGCTCCTGCCCGGCGCCGGGCGCGTCAGGGTCATGGACGGGTGCGGACATTGACCTCAGAGGTGAACAGCGAGGGCGTCACCGGGAAGTCCGCGGGCGTCGGTCGCGGCTTGGGGACAAGGCGCGTGGTCACCAGGTGCCACACCTTCTTCTTGAGGGGTGAGACGTAGCGCTTTCCCAACAACGCGAGGGGAACGGTGAGGGAGGTGACCGCCAGGGCGAGCAGCAGCCCCTGCGCCGGCGCCAGCGTCTTGCCCACCGTCCACGAGAGTCCCGGCAGGCCGATGCCCGGCATCAGGCTCCAGCCGTAGGTGATGGGCAGGTGCAGCACATAGGCCCACAGGGAGGCGCGCCCCACCGGAGCCAGAAAGTTGGCGACCCGCTCCGGCAGCGCCAGCACCACCGCGGCGATGAGCAGCAGCAGGGCGAAGCGCCAGAAGAAGATCTGCCGCGGCCCCCAGCCATGCTGCGCCGCGGTCCAGGTCAGCAGCAGCGCGAGGGTCCCGCCCAGAATGGCGGCGATGAGCGGGGGCCGCAGCCTGGGCAACGAGACCATCACCCCGCGCAGCAGCACCCTGAGGAAGAAGTAGGCCGACCAGGGGATCAGCGGGAAGTTGGAGCTGGGATCCACCAGGGGCTGACGCAGCACGAACGGCAGCGAGGCCTGCAGCCCCGGCAGGATGAACGGGGCGAGCAGGGGAAGCCCGATGCCGATGAGGGCCACCAGCCCCAGCCGCACCGGACGGCGCGAGGTGAGCCCGAAGACCGCGATGGCGATGATCAGGCTGCCGGCGATCACGTGCAGGGCGTCGGCGGCCAGGAAGTGCGCCCAGATCTTCTGCTCGCCGGAGAAGAAGCGCTCCAATGCCCAACCCGGCCAACGCAGCAGGTAGCCGCAGAAGAGCAGGAGGGCGGCACGGGGCAGGTAGCGCCGGGCGATCGCCCACCCCTGCAGCCCCGAGCGCGAGAGGCTGTTGGCCACCGCCCAACCGGCCACCGTCAGAAACAGCGGCGCGGTCACCCCCCGGAAGCTCCAGTAGGTGGCCATGGCCGGAAGCGCGCGCGCCTCGGCGGAGAGGGTGGCGTCCAGGGTGTGGCCCATCACCATGGCCAGGACCGCCACGGCCCGCAGCGCATCGAGGCCGGCGATACGGGCCGGCGTGGAGGTGGGTACGAGGGTCGGCTGCATGGAGACGTCAGGGCGGGACCGACCCGGAAAGTCGGGACGGAGCCGCGAGGAGCGGCTTGTAGGACACTCACGTCGCGCATGCAAAAGCGCCATGCCCCCGGGGGTGACGCCGCGTTGCGCCTGCTCGAAGGGCTGCGGGAGGAGCGTCGGCCCGAGGTGCCACTCCCGCTGCAAACATCCGGGCTGCGTGCTGCAGAACCGGGTCAAACCCCGGCGTCTGTCGCGTGCGCGACGCCCCGGAGCAACCCAATGCATGCCCGCGGGCGGTTCTGACCGAAGCTGCTGCCCCAGCCATCAACAGTTCCCTCGACGTCCGGCGTTGAGGGCAGCCTCCCGCCCGGTCGGTTGCTGTCCGGTTTCCACCCCGGAAGCGGCCGACCGCCTCCTCTGCTTTCTCATCCAGACGCGCCCCGAAGCGTTCCACACCCATGAGCCGACTCCCCCGGCCCGGTTCCTCCCGGACACCGCGCGCCCTCGACCCCCACGAGACCTCCCCCGCAGCACCCGTGCGTGGAGATCGCCGCACCTCCACCTCCTCCGCGACCGCCCGACCCGCGCCGGCTTCCCGCTCCCGTACCGGGACCGGAAAGAAGAAGACGACCGCCAAGGTGGGTGAGCAGGAACCGAGGGACGACGGAAGACGTGCGCGCAGCGGGGGCGATCGCGACGGCAGCAAGGGTTCCGGTGAACGCACCGGCACCTCCCGGAGCAGCACCCGCAAGGCGGCCTCGGGCAACACCCGCAAGGCGGCCTCGGGCAGCACCCGCCAGGCGGCCTCGAGCAGCACCCGCCAGGCGGCCTCGCGCGCACCGGCCAAGGCCCGCAAGAACGGCAGCGACACCCAGGCGTCCAGCGCCACGAAGAAGGTCACCTCCACCACCTCCGCCCACCGGGGGCCCACGGCGCGCCCCCCCCCGCGCAGCCCCCCCACCCGTGGTCCGGCCGCGGCCTCCGGTCGCGCCACCCGGGCGGACGACGCGCAGGGGGCAACGCCTCCCCGCCGTGGCGCACCGGCGTCCGACGCGCAGGTCGCTCCGCACCCCGCCGATGGAGGGTACGCCGGCGCGGGGACGGTCCCGGGCGGCGGCTGGCTCCAGCATCCGGAAACGGGCCCCTCCTCCCCCTACGCCGGGGCCCCCGCCGCGGCGACGATGCCGCTCGAGGTCTGGATGGCCTCCCTGCGCGACGCGCTGGCGGCGGCCCGTCAGGGGGATCACGACCGCCGACTGCCGGTGATGCCCGGAGACGGGCTGCGCGCGGAGATCGCCCTCTCCTTCAACGCGCTGATGGAGAACAACCAGGCCCTCACCTACGAGCTGGGACGGGTGGCCTCCGAGGTCCGGGATCACGGCCGACTCAACACGCGCGCCTCCCTGGGGCCGGGCGGTGGGGGCTGGGCCCCTGCCCTGGAAGCGGTGAACACCACCATCGAATCGATGGCCTACCCGATCAGTGAGACGTCCCGGCTGTTGGACTTTCTCGCCGAGGGCGATCTCTCCCGCGACATGCCCATGCACGTGGGCAGCCGTCCGTTCCAGGGCGAACTGCGGGACCTGGGCGCCTCGGTGAACGCCACCGTGCACCGCCTGCGCCTCATGTCCTCCTCCCTCACCCGCGTGCTCCGCGAGCTGGGCACCGACGGAAAGCTGGGCGTCCAGGCCAGCAGCGAGCACCTGGCGGGGACGTGGCGCGACCTGGTCGACGACGTCAACCTCCTCTCCTCCACCCTCACCGGGCAGCTGCGCAACATCGCCCGCGTCTCCACCGCCATTGCCAACGGCGACCTGTCCCAGAAGGTCACCGTGGAGACCCGGGGCGAGATCCTCGAGATCAAGAACGCCATCAACGCCACGGTGGAGCAGCTGCGCAGCTTCGCCTCCGAGGTCATCCGCGTGGCGCGGGAGGTCGGCACCGAAGGCAAGCTCGGTGCACAGGCCGACGTGCGTGGCGTCTCGGGCATCTGGCAGGAGCTCACCGACAGCGTGAACCAGCTCGCGCGCAACCTGACCCTCCAGGTGCGCAACATCGCCCAGATCGCGACCGCCATCGCCAACGGCGACCTCTCCCAGAAGATCACCGTGGAGACCAAGGGCGAGATTCTCGAGCTGGCGGAGACGATGAACGCCACCGTGGATCAGCTGCGCAGCTTCACCTCCGAGGTGACCCGCGTGGCGCGCGAGGTGGGCACCGAGGGCCGGCTGGGGGCACAGGCGGACGTCGGTCACATGTCCGGCACCTGGAAGGACCTCACCGACAGCGTGAACATGCTGGCCGGCAACCTCACCGACCAGGTCCGCAACGTGGCCGTGGTGGCGACCGCCATCGCCAACGGCGACCTGTCCCAGAAGATCACCGTCGACGCCAAGGGGGAGATCCTCGAGCTCAAGGGCACCATGAACGCCATGGTGGACCGGCTGCAGACGTTCGCCTCCGAGGTGACCCGCGTGGCCCGTGAGGTGGGCACCGAAGGAAAGCTGGGCGGTCAGGCCGCGGTTCCCGGGGGCGCCGGTACCTGGAAGGACCTCACCGAGAACGTGAACACCATGGCGAGCAACCTGACCAGTCAGGTGCGCGGTATCGCCAAGGTCGTGACCGCGGTCGCCCACGGCGACCTGTCGCAGAAGCTGGTGGTGGATTCGAAGGGCGAGATCGCGGAGCTCGCCGACACCATCAACAACATGACCGACAGCCTGCGGACCTTCGCCGAGCAGGTGACGACGGTGGCCCGCGAGGTGGGCATCGAAGGAAAGCTCGGGGGACAGGCCCGGGTTCCGGGGGTCGCCGGAACCTGGCGCGATCTCACCGACAACGTGAACATGCTGGCCGGTAACCTCACCAACCAGGTGCGCAACATCGCCCTGGTGGCCACGGCCATCGCCAACGGCGACCTGTCGCAGAAGATCACCGTCAGCGCGAAGGGGGAGATCCTCGAGCTGAAGGGGACCATGAACTCCATGGTCGACAGCCTCCGCACCTTCGCCAAGGAGGTGACCCGCGTGGCCCGCGAGGTGGGCACCGAGGGACGCCTGGGCGGGCAGGCCGTGGTGCCCGGGGTCGCCGGCACCTGGCAGGAGCTCACCGAGAGCGTGAACCTGATGGCGAGCAATCTCACCAGCCAGGTGCGAGGCATCGCCCGGGTGGTGACCGCGGTGGCCAATGGTCAGCTCGACCAGCGGCTGGTGCTCGAAGCCCGCGGCGAGATCGCGGCGCTCGCCGACACCATCAACGACATGACCGACACCCTGGGCACCTTCGCCGACCAGGTCACCAATGTGGCCCAGGAGGTGGGTATCCAGGGCAAGTTGGGCGGCCAGGCGCGTGTGCCGGGCGCGGCAGGCCGCTGGCGGGATCTCACCGAGAGCGTGAACGTCCTGGCCAGCAACCTCACCACCCAGGTGCGCAACATCGCCATGGTCACCACCGCGGTGGCCAACGGCGACCTCTCCCGGAAGATCACCGTCGAGGCCAAGGGCGAGATCCTCGAGCTCAAGGACACCGTCAACGGGATGGTGGAGCAGCTGCGCCTTTTCGCCTCGGAGGTGACCCGCGTGGCCCGCGAGGTGGGCACCGACGGTCAGCTCGGCGGTCAGGCCGTGGTGCCGGGCGTCTCCGGGACCTGGAAGGACCTCACCGACAACGTGAACGTGATGGCCAGCAACCTGACCGATCAGGTGCGTGGCATCTCCAAGCTGGTGACGGCGATCGCCAACGGCGATCTCACCAAGCAGCTGGTGCTGGTGGCCAAGGGCGAGATCGCGAGCCTCACCGACACCATCAACATGATGACCGAGACGCTGCGCACCTTCGCCGAGCAGGTGACCAGCGTGGCCCGCGAGGTGGGGATCGAAGGGCAGCTGGGAGGTCAGGCCGAGGTGCCCGGCGCGTTCGGCACGTGGCGCGACCTCACCGACAACGTGAACCAACTGGCCGGCAACCTCACGACCCAGGTGCGCGCGATCTCCGAGGTCGCCACCGCCGTGACCAAGGGCGACCTGTCGCGCACCATTGACGTCGAGGCCCAGGGAGAGCTGTCCGCGCTCAAGGACACCATCAACCTGATGATCGCGAACCTCCGCGACACCACCCGCTCCAACAAGGAACAGGACTGGCTCAAGACCAACCTCGCCAAGTTCTCCGGGTGGATGCAGGGGCAGCGCAGCCTGGAGTCCCTGGCGCAGCTCATCGTCTCCGAGCTCACCCCCAGCGTCTCCGCGCAGCTGGGCACCTTCTTCATCGTGGATCGCACCGGCGATCGCCCCTCGCTCCGCCTCCTCGCGAGCTACGGCTACACCCAGCGCAAGACCGTCGCCAACCGCTTCGCCTTCGGTGAGGGGCTCGTCGGCCAGGCGGCGCTGGAGAAGAAGACCATCCTCATCGGTGATGTGCCCGAGGACTACGTCACGGTCACCTCGAGCCTCGGCGAGGCCGCGCCGCGCTACATCGTCATCCTGCCCATCCTCTTCGAGGGCAACGTGCGCGCGGTGATCGAGCTGGGCTCCTTCAACGCCTTCAGCGAGACCCACCTCAACTTCCTCGAGCAGATCGCGATGAGCATCGGCGTGGTCTTCAACATGATCAGCGCCAGCCGCCGCACCGAGGAGCTGCTCGAGGAGCTCAAGCGCTCCAACGCCGAACTGGGATGGCGCTCCAGCGAGCTGGAGGAGAAGGCGCGCGAGCTCGAGGATCGCAACCGCCAGATCGCCGAGGCGAGCGCCGACCTCGAGGAGAAGGCGCGTCAGCTCACCCTGGTCTCCAAGTACAAGACCGAGTTCTTGGCGAACATGTCCCACGAGCTGCGCACGCCGCTCAACAGCATCATGATCCTCGCCAACCTGCTCGCGGAGAACCCCCACGCGAACCTCACCGATCAGCAGGTGGATTACGCGCGCACCGTCCACTCCTCGGGCAAGGACCTGCTCTCGCTCATCAACCAGATCCTCGACCTCTCCAAGATCGAGGCGGGGCACATGGAGGTGGAGCAGCGG
>Ga0079224_100014426_pt1 | contig 11038 bp, 13 predicted proteins | sample Stecom2015_FD_80414 | JGI IMG/M metagenome (GOLD analysis project Ga0079224, IMG submission 80414) | Agricultural soil microbial communities from Utah to study Nitrogen management - Steer compost 2015 | ecosystem: Environmental > Terrestrial > Soil > Agricultural land | place: USA: Utah...
ACAGTGACTGATCGCTAGGACGCAGAACGCCGCGCACCCGGGGCTTCGCCGCGCCGGCGACCGCCTGGTCGTTCCGGAGCGTGCGCGCCAGGGGAATACGCGGCGTCTGTGGGCGTGCGGGACATTGTTCGAATCGCATCCTGGCCGTGCGTCTGGCGAAGCCGGATGCAGGCTGGAAGTCTAGCACGGGCCTCCCGCCGTCCCCAGGACCATCGTCCCGCATCCGATGCCCCCCGCGGGCCACCGGCCCGGGTCCAGCCGGCCGGCGCGGCCGGCTCAGGCCCCGGCGTCGGGATCGCTCTCGGGCAGGTCGTCCTCGTCGTGGCCCCGGCCCCCGATGACCCGGCGCACGACATCGCCCCGGAAGCCGCGCGCGGCGAGGAAGCGGGCCTGGCGCAGGCGCTCCGCAGTATCCGCCGGCGGCCGCCCGAAACGACGCTCCCAGACCTCGCGCGCGCGCGCGAACTCGGTCCGGTCGAGCTCGGCGAGGTGCTGGCCGACCAGTTCGTCGGGCAGGTCGTGCTGGCGCAGCTCCTGTCGGATGCGGGCCGCGCCGAAGCGGCCGGCCCTGCGATGGACGACCGACTCGGCGAACCGCTCGATGCTCAGCAGGCCCTGGGCCTCGAGCGTGTCGAGCACGGACTCGAGCTGCTCGGGCGACTCGGCATGCGGGGCGAGCTTCCGGCGCAACTCCAGGCGGCTGTGCTCGCGCCGGGCCAGGTAGGAAAGCGCGCGGGCGCGCAGGCTGCGGGGCCTGCGCGCCCGCCGGGGGGATTGCGCGCCGGACGGGTCGGGACCGGTTGCGTCGTCGGCCACCAGGCTGTCGCCCGATTCCTGCCCGTCGCGGGGATCAGGCGGCCTCTTCGGACGAGCCCGGCGTGCGCGCCGCCACGCCGAAATGCTCCCGGACGCGGTTCTCGATCTCGAGCGCGAGCTCGGGGCGCTCCTTCAGGAAGTCGCGCGCATTGTCCTTGCCCTGGCCGACCCGCTCGCCGTTGTAGCTGTACCAGGCGCCAGACTTGTCGACGATGCCGGCGGCCACACCGAGGTCGAGGATCTCGCCATGTCGCGAGACGCCCGCGCCATAGAGGATGTCGAACTCCGCCGTCTTGAAGGGCGGCGCGACCTTGTTCTTCACGACCTTGACGCGGGTCTCGTTGCCGATGATCTCGTCGCCCTTCTTGATCGAGCCGATGCGACGAATGTCGAGCCGCACCGACGAGTAGAACTTGAGCGCGTTGCCCCCGGTGGTGGTCTCGGGGTTGCCGAACATGACGCCGATCTTCATGCGAATCTGGTTGATGAAGATGACGGTGGTGTTCGTGCGGTTGATGCTGCCCGTGAGCTTGCGCAGCGCCTGCGACATGAGGCGGGCCTGCAGGCCGGGGAGGGAATCGCCCATCTCGCCTTCGATCTCGGCCTTGGGCGTGAGCGCCGCGACGGAGTCGATGACGATGAGGTCGACGGAGCCCGAACGCACCAGGGCGTCGGTGATCTCCAGGGCCTGCTCGCCGGTGTCCGGCTGGGACACCAGGAGGTCTTCGAGCTCGACCCCGAGCTTGGCGGCGTACTGGACGTCGAGCGCATGTTCGGCGTCCACGAACGCGCAGGTGCCGCCCAGCTTCTGCATCTCGGCGATGACCTGCAGCGTGAGGGTGGTCTTGCCGGAGGATTCGGGGCCGTAGATCTCGATGATCCGTCCCCGCGGCAGGCCGCCCACGCCCAAGGCGATGTCCAGCCCCAGGGAACCGGTCGAGACGACCTGGATGTCCTCGGGCGTGGCGCCCTCGGCCAGGCGCATGATCGAGCCCTTGCCGAACTGCTTCTCGATCTGCGCGAGCGCGGCATTGAGCGCCTTGGCGCGATCGGCCTTGGATTTGGCTTGGTCCATTTCGATGATCTTGTCCATTGGGTGGTGCCCCGTCCTCGGTGACGATGGACGAATTATGGCACGCGAATACTGTATATACAATCAGCCCTTCGGGTCGGCCGATCGGTTGCGCCAGCCGGGCCAGTGCTCCAGCGCATCGAGGAGCTCGATCGCCCGGGACATCGCATGCCGGGCCGTGGCCAATCGTACCGCAGCCCGATCGCCGGGAAACCGGTGCGTCTCGGTCGCGTAGCCGACGCCGTCGATCGCCCAGCCGAAACACACCGTCCCGACGGGCTTTTCGGGGGAGCCGCCGCCCGGGCCGGCCACGCCGGTCACCGCGATCGCGAAGCCGGCATGGGAATGCCCGAGCGCGCCGCAGGCCATCTCGGCCGCGGTCTGCTCGCTGACCGCGCCGTGCCGGCGCAGCGTGCCCGGCCGCACCCTCAGCAGGTCCTGCTTGGACTCGTTGCTGTAGGACACGAAGCCCCGCTCGAACCAGTGGCTCGAGCCCGCGACCTCGGTGATCGCGGCGGCGATCATGCCGCCGGTGCAGGACTCGGCGGTCACCGCCATCAGGCCGGCCGCCTGCAGGCGCTCGCCGAGCCGGCGGGCGAGCTCGACGAGCCCGGCATCCTGCCCCGGGCCGGGCGCAGGCGGGAACTCCGGCTCGCTCAAGTCCAGGCCCTCCACATGGCGATCACGAACAGCGTCAGCCCTGCGGCCGCGAAGTCGTCGGCCAGGATCCCGATCCCGCCCGACAGCCGCCGGTCGATGTAGCCCACCGGGGGCGGCTTGACGGTGTCGAAGAACCGGAAGAGCAGGAACGCGCCGAGCTGGCCCGCGAAGCCGGCGGGCCGGGCAACCCAGAGCACCAGCCAGAAGGCGAGGATCTCGTCCCAGACGATGGCCCGGGGGTCGTCCGCGCCGAGCTCCGAGGCCACCTTGCCGCAGGCATGGATCCCGTAGGCGGTCCCGAGGACGATCAGCAGCGCCCAGTGCGCATCGCCCAGCCAGCGGTCGAGGACGACGAAGGAGACCCACGCGAGCAGCGTCCCGGCGGTGCCCGGCAGCAGCGGCGCGAGCCCGCTCCCGAAGCCGAGCGCGACCAGGCGCGAGAAGCGGCCGCGCATGAAGGCCGCGGTGGGCCTGCGCGGGGGGACCGGCGCCGACTCAGCCGAAGTGCTCATGGCTGCGGGGAAGCCTCGCGCGGGGGCGGCCGCGGGCGTCGTGCACCTGGATGCTCGCCCCGTCGCGAATGCGGCCGATCCGCGTCAGCGGGATGCCGAGCCGCCGGCCGAGCGCCTCGATCGCCGACCGGTTCTCGGGCGGGGCGCAGAAGAGCAGCTCGTACTCGTCGCCGCCCGCCAGGGCGAACTCGATCGCCCTGTCGCGCGACTCCGCCACGATTTCCGGCGAGACCGGCAATGCGGACTCGTCCACCTCGGCCCCGACGCGGGAGCGCTCGATGATGTGGCCGAGGTCGCCCAGCAGGCCGTCGGACAGGTCGATCGCGGCGCTCGCGAGATGGCGCAACGCCATGCCGAGCTCGACACGGGGCTCCGGCCGGTCCAGGCGCCGGACGAGCGACGCGGGAAGCGCGTGCCCACGCCCGGCGTAGCGCTCGCCGACCGCCCAGGACGGGCCGCCGATTTCTCCGGACACCCAGAGGTCGTCGTCCGGCTGCGCGCCGTCGCGACGCAGGGCGGCGCCCGCGGGCACATGCCCGAACGCGGTGATCGAAATCGCCAGCGGGCCCGCCGTGGTGTCGCCGCCGAGCAGCTCGCAGCCGTACCGGTCGGCGATTGCGAAGAGGCCCTCGGTGAATGCCTCGAGCCATGCCTCGTCCACCCGGGGCAGCGAGATCGACAACAGGAAGCCGAAGGGCTCGGCGCCCATCGCGGCGAGGTCCGAGAGGTTCACCGCGAGCGCCTTGTGGCCCAGGTCGGCGGGCGAGACGTCGGCGAAGAAATGCCGCCCCTCCACGAGAAGGTCGCAGGTGGTGGCGATCTGGCCGTGCTCGCGCGCGGCGACGAGCGCGCAGTCGTCGCCGATGCCGAGCGGTGACCGGCGCGCCGGGCCGCGATCGAAGAAGCGGCGGATCAGCTCGAACTCGCCCATGGCGGCGGGACTCCGGTCGGTGGACATGCCCGCCTAGCGCCGGCCCGCCTCGAGCGGACGCAGCCTGGCCGCGACCCGGTCGAGCACACCATTGACGTACTTGTAGCCGTCGGTCCCGCCGAAGGTCTTGGCGAGCTCGACCGCCTCGTTGATCACCACCCGGTAGGGAATCTCGGGATGGTGCCTGAACTCGTAGGCGCCCAGCAGCAGCACGGCATGCTCGACCGGGCTCAGCGTTTCGAGGCCACGGTCGATGAAGGGCAGGAACGCCTCGCGCAGGCTCTCCGCCTCGTCGATCGCCCCGTGCAGCATGCCGCGGAAGTGCTCGCGGTCGGCATGCGCGAAGCCCGGGGATTCGGCGATGTGCGCCTCGATCACGCCGGCGTTCTCGTTCGAGAGAAGCCATTGGTAGAGGCCCTGGAGCGCGAACTCGCGGGCGCGGCGGCGCGCATTGCGCGAGCCGCCGGTCCGTGACTGGCCAGGGTCGCGCCGGGACTCCGTCACGATCCGTCTTCCGCCGGCGTCGCCAGTTCGGAAAGCGAGTCGGCGAGATTGGCCATCTCGATCGCCACGCGGGCGGCATCCGCGCCCTTCTCCGCCGCCCGGGCGAAGGCCTGGTCCTCGTCCTCGGTGGTGAGGACGCCGTTGGCGATCGGAATCGCGTAGTCGAGCGCGACGCGGGTAATGCCGGCCGCGCTTTCGTTCGACACGATCTCGAAGTGATAGGTCTCGCCGCGCACCACGGAGCCGAGGGCGATCAGCGCGTCGAACTCGCCCGAGCGGGCCAGCTGCTCGAGCGCGAACGGGATCTCGAGCGCGCCCGGCACGGTGCACACGAAGATGTCCTCCTCGGCCACGCCCCCCTCGAGCAGCGCCTCGAGGCAGGCGGTGCGCAGCGCCTCGCAGATGCTTTCGTTGAACCGGGACTGCACGACCCCGATCCGCATGCCTTCGCCGTCGGAATCGGCTTCGAAGACTTCGATGTTCATTGGTCAACGCTCCTGGGCGTCGGACTCGAAGCCGAGGATCTCGAGCCCGAATCCGGTCATGCTGGGCATCTTGCGCGGCGGCGACAGCAGCCGCATGCGCTCGATGCCGAGGTCCTTGATGATCTGCGCGCCGATGCCGTAGGTGCGCAGGTCCACCTTCGATCGGCGACCCGCCGCCCTTTCGGCCGCGGGCTCCGTGTCGGCGAGCGATGCGAGCTGCCCGACGATGTCCTCGTTCGACTGGGCGCAGTTGAGCAGCACCACCACACCGGCCTCGGAGCTCGCGATCCGGCGCATCGCGCGATCGAGCGGCCACGAGTGGCGGGCGAGCCGGGCATCGAGGAGCTCCAGCACCGAGAGCGGCTCGTGCACCCGCACGAGGCTTTCCGGGGCGCCGGCCACGTCCCCGTGGACGAGTGCGAGATGGGCGCCGCCCCCCGCCCGGTCGCGATAGCCGACGAGCCGGAAGGGTCCGTGTGCGGTCTCGATCGGACGGTCGGCCACCCGCTCGACGAGGCTCTCGTGCGCGCTGCGGTACTGGATCAGGTCGGCGATCGTGCCGATCTTCAGGTCGTGCTGGGCCGCGAACTCGATGAGGTCCGGCAGCCGGGCCATGGTGCCGTCGTCCTTGAGGATCTCGCAGATCACCGCGGCCGGCGTCAGGTCGGCGAGCTGGGCGAGATCGCATCCCGCCTCGGTATGGCCGGCGCGCATCAGCACCCCGCCGGGCTGGGCCATCAGCGGGAAGATGTGGCCGGGCTGGACGATGTCCTCCGGCTTCGCGTCCCGGGCGACCGCCGCCTGGATCGTGCGGCAGCGGTCGGCCGCCGAGATGCCGGTGGAGACGCCCTCGGCGGCCTCGATCGAGACGGTGAAGTTCGTGCCGTGGCGGGTGCCGTTGGAAGCGACCATCAGGGGCAGGCGCAGCTGGCGGCACCGCTCCTCGGTGAGCGTGAGGCAGATCAGGCCCCGCCCGTAGCGCGCCATGAAGTTGATGGCCTCGGGCGTGACGAAATCGGCGGCCAGCACCAGGTCGCCCTCGTTCTCGCGGTCCTCCTCGTCAACGAGAATGACCATGCGGCCGGCGCGGAACTCCTGGATGATTTCGGGTATCGAGGCGATCGTCATGCCCGCCATTCTACGATGGGCGCCCCTGCCTCGCCGCGACACGCGGACGCCCCCGACCGCCCGGCGGTCTCCCTGCTGCACTGCACCCGCGGGATACTGCCGCCATGGACATGACCACCGCACTCGGCTACCAGCGCTTCGATTCGCGGATGCATGCGATCTCCGCTTTCGACACGGCGCTCGAAGGCGCCCGCCGGCGCGTCAGGATCTTCGACGACCGCGGGGATTTCTACGGTTTCGACCGGCGCGAGTTCGCCGAGGCGATCGACCGGCTCCTTCGTCGCAGCCGCGACGCGGAAGCCCTCGTCGTGCTGCGCGACGCCAACTTCGTGCAGCGGCACTGCCCACGCCTGATGGAACTGATGGTCCGCCACGGTGGACGGATCCGGGTGCTGGAGGTGGCCGGTTCGGTACGCGGTTTCGCCCGCGGCTTCGTCGTCGTCGACGACAGCGTGGTCCTGCGCCGGCCGCACTTCGAACAGGCGGTGACCTTCTGGGACATCGACGAGAAGGCGATCGCCGCCGCCCACGGCGTCATCGACGAACTGCTGCAGCACGCCGCCACGCCCATCAGCCCGCACGTAACGGGGCTCTGACGGCGCGCCCGCCACCCCCGATGCCGGCGTGTCAACCGACCTGGCGCAGCTGCAGGATCCGGTCCACGTAGCGGGCGATCTGGTCGACTTCGAGATTGACGCGAGACCCGGGCGCGAGTCGCCCGAGCGTGGTCACTTCCACCGTATGCGGGATGAGGTTGATGGAGATGACCGTCCCGTCGGCTTCGTCGCGAACCCGGTTGACCGTCAGGCTGACGCCGTCCACGGTGACGGAGCCCTTGTAGGCGAAGAAGCGCGCGAGCTCGCCGGGCACCCGGATCTCGAGGAGACGGGATTCCCCGACCGGCTCGAAGCGCACCACTTCGCCGATGCCGTCGACATGGCCGGACACGAGATGGCCGCCGAGCCGATCGGCCAGGGTCATCGCCTTCTCGAGATTGACCTCGCCGGGCGCATCCAGGCCGACCGTAAGGCTGAGGCTCTCGCGCGAGAGATCCACATCGAAGCCGTCGTCGGCCAGCGCGACGACCGTCATGCAGGCGCCCTGGATGGCGATCGAGTCGCCGATGCGGACGTCCGAAAGGTCGAGCGTGCCGGCCTCGACCTGCAGGCGCACACCGCTGCCGCCCCCGATGGGCTCGACCTTGCGAATGCGCCCTACCGCGGCAACGATTCCGGTGAACATGGGTACCTCGTCACAGGGTTGTCCTTCGGCGCCTCAGGCCGCGCCGAGCGTCTCGACGCCCTCGCCCGCCGCGCCGGGCATCGGCAGCCTGTCGGGAAAGCGCGCCACCAGTCGCACGTCGTCGCCGACCCGCGCGACATCGACGAACTCGAGGCGGAACCTGTCCTCGAGGCTGGCGATCGGCTCGAGGGAGAACATGCCGGCGCCCGGCCCGATGACGGAGGGCGCGAGATAGACCAGCAGCTCGTCCACGCAGGACTCGCGCAACAGCGCCGCGTTGAGCGTCGCGCCCGCTTCCACGTGGAGCTCGTTGATGCCGCGCGTGGCGAGATGGTCGAGGAGCGCCGCAAGGTCGACCCTGCCGCGGGCACCGGGCAGCTCGACGACCTCGACCCCACGGTCGCGCAGCTCGGCCGCGCGATCCGGCGGTGCGCTCGCGCACACGACCAGGGTGCGGCCGCTGCGCAGCATCGCCGCGCGCGGATCCACCTCGAGCCGCGAATCCACCAGCACCTTCAGGGGCTGGCGAACGGTCTCGACCTCGCGCACGTCCAGCCGCGGATCGTCGGCGCGCACCGTGCCGATGCCGGTGAGGATCGCGCAGGCGCGTGCCCGCCAGGCATGACCGTCGGCGCGCGCCGCCGCCGCGGTGATCCACTGGCTCTGGCCGTCGGCGAGCGCGGTCGTGCCGTCGAGGCTCGCGGCGACCTTGAGGCGCACCCATGGCCGGCCGCGAAGCATCCGGGACGCGAATCCGAGATTGAGCTCGAACGCCTCGTCCCGCAGCAGCCCGCAGCGCACATCGATGCCGGCGGCACGCAGGATCGCCAGGCCTTCGCCATCGACCGCGGGATTGGGATCTTCCATGGCCGAGATCACCCGCCCCACCTGCGCATCGACCAGGGCGTTCGCGCAGGGCGGCGTCTTGCCGTGATGGGCGCAGGGCTCGAGCGTGACATAGACCGTGGCGCCACGCGCCCGGCCACCCGCCTGCGCGAGCGCCAGGACTTCGGCATGCGGTTCGCCGGCGCGCCGATGCCAGCCCTCGCCGACCACCTCGTTGTCGCGAACGATCACGCAACCCACTCGCGGGTTGGGACTGGTGCCGTACATGCCGCGCCGCGCGAGCTCGAGCGCGTGCAGCATCCAGGCGTGATCCTGTTCGGTGAACATCGTGTCGACGATTGTACCGAGCGCCCGTCAGGCCGACGCCGGGCGCTCGTCCACCGCCCAGAGCCTCGCCGCACCGAGCACGCCGGAATCGTCGCCGTGTACGGGCGGACGCAGGGCGGTATCCACCCGGTCGGAGAAGACGTACCGACCCCAGCGGCGAGGCACCTCGGCGTATGTTTCGTCGATGCCGGAGAGGCCCCCGCCCAGCACGATCACGTCGGGATCGAGGATGTTGATCACCATCGCCAGCCCGCGCGCAAGCCGGTCGTACCAGTCGTCCAGCGCGGCGACCGCCGCGGGATCGCCCGCCCTGGCGCGACGGACCACGCCCGCGGCGTCGCCGGCGGCCGCGCCCGTCGGCAGGCGGCGGGCCGCCTCGCGGGCGAGCGCGGGCCCCGAGAGCCAGGTCTCGATGCAGCCCTGGCGACCGCAGTAGCAGGCGGGCCCCGGGAGTTCCGAGGGCCGCGGCCATGGCAGGGCGTTGTGGCCCCATTCGCCGGCGATCGCGTTCGGCCCCTGCAGCAGGCGGCCCTCCACCACGATGCCGCCGCCCACCCCCGTGCCGAGGATGACGCCGAAGGCGACGCGGGCGTCCCTCGCCGCGCCGTCGGCCGCTTCCGAAAGGGCGAAGCAGTCGGCATCGTTCGCGATGCGCACCGGTCGACGCAGCCGGGCCTCCAGGTCGCGGCGGAGCGGCCGGCCGTTCAGGACGACCGAATTGCAGTTCTTCATCAGGCCATCGACACGGGAGGGCGCGCCCGGCGTGCCCACGCCCACCGACGCGACGACGCCGAGCTCCCGTTCCCCCGCCTCGACGAGCGCTGCTATCGTCTCGAGCGTCGCGGCATAATCGCCCTGCGGCGTGGGCACGCGCCGGCGCGCGAGGACCCGGTTCGCCCGGTCGAGCGCCACCATCGCGATCTTGGTCCCCCCGAGATCGATCCCGAACCGGGCATGTTCCGTGCGAGACTTGCTCGCCGCATGCCTCGCCGTGCCGTACCCACCCATGCGCGCCGTCCCTGCGGCCGAGCCGCCCGTCGAAGACGAAGAACTCTAACCTGTCGCGTGATCGTGTCCAGTTCGCTGCCCGTGCGCGGGCGGCCGGCGCCGCTAGAATGAGCCTGACCATGACCCTGACGTCCCAGCCGCCCGAGTCCGGGGAGGCCTTCGACATCCTGGTCCGGGGCCTGACCGGCGAGCCGCGGCCCGCGCTCTTTCTCGATGTCGACGGCACCCTGCTCGACATCGCCCCGCGACCCGACGAGGTCGTCGTTCCGCCCAGCCTGCGCCGGTCCCTCGCCCGCATCCACGATGCGCTGGAAGGCGCCCTCGCCCTCGTGAGCGGCCGCCCCGTCGATGAGCTCGACCGGCTGTTCGCGCCCCTGCGCCTGCCGGCGGCCGGCGCGCACGGCGCCCACTGGCGAACGCACAGCGCCGGGCGAACCGAGACCCTGCCCGGCCTCGCCTTGCCGACCCCCCTGCGCGCCCAGCTCCTGGCGCTGCAGGAGCGACATCCCGGCCTCATCCTCGAGGACAAGCACACGAGCATCGCGATCCACTTCAGGGAGCGGCCCGCGCTCGCCCGGGCGCTCGCCGGCGCGGTGGGCAGGATCGTGGAGGCCGCCGGCGACGAATCCGTCGTCGTGCTGCCCGGCAAGGCCGTGCTCGAAGTGAAGCGATCGGGCTTCGACAAGGCCCGCGCGATCCGGATCCTGATGGCGAGCGAGCCATTCCTCGGCCGGCGGCCGATCTTCATCGGCGACGACGTCACCGACCGGATCGCGCTCGATGCGGTGAGCGCCGCCGGCGGCATCGCGCTGTCCGTCGAGCGGCCGCTCGGCAACGTGTGCGCGGTGTTCGCCTCGGCGGCCGAGGTGCGCGCCGCGATCGAGCGCGTGGCCGACCTGATGGAGGCATCGACTTGAACGCGACGTTCCGCAGCCCCAACCACCAGCCGCTCGATCTCGGCCTGATCGGCAACTGCCGGGTCGCCGCGCTGGTCAATCCGCTCGGGCGCATCGTGTGGTGGTGCGTCCCACGCTTCGACGGCGACCCGGTGTTCTGCAACCTCCTGTCCGGCGACCAGGACAAGGGCTTCTGCGAGGTGGCCCTCGAGGGCATGGTCGAGAGCAGCTCGGGATACCGCCGCAACACCGCCGTCATCGAGACGGTGCTTCGCGACGGCAACGGCAATGCGCTGCGCATTTCCGACTTCGCGCCCCGCTTCAAGCAGTACGGCCGGCACTTTCGCCCCTCCACCATCGTGCGCCGGATCGAGCCCCTGTCCGGCCTGCCGCGCATCCGGCTGCGCGTGCGCCCGACCCACGACTACGGCAAGCCCTGCCATCCCATCGCGGGCTCCAACCACATCCGCTTCGTCGGCTCGAGCACCGACCCGCTGCGCCTCACCACGGACGCTCCCCTGTCGTACGTGCTGCACGAGTCGCCCTTCGTGTTGTCGAAGCCGCTGCACCTGATCTTCGGGCCCGACGAGCCGCTCAACGAGGCGCCCGAC
>Ga0079224_100014427_pt1 | contig 11037 bp, 10 predicted proteins | sample Stecom2015_FD_80414 | JGI IMG/M metagenome (GOLD analysis project Ga0079224, IMG submission 80414) | Agricultural soil microbial communities from Utah to study Nitrogen management - Steer compost 2015 | ecosystem: Environmental > Terrestrial > Soil > Agricultural land | place: USA: Utah...
AGAAAAATGTGAAGGAAACTTTATCCAACCAACTTTCATTACAGATTATCCAAAATCGATGAGCCCGCTTACTAAAGAACACAGAGATAATCCGGAGCTTACCGAACGTTTCGAGCTGATGGTATGTGGAAAAGAAATTGCCAACGCTTATTCTGAGCTTAATGACCCAATTGATCAAAGAGAGCGTTTTGAAGAGCAACTTAAACTTTCTGAAAAAGGCGATGACGAAGCAATGTTTATAGATAACGACTTCTTAAGAGCTTTAGAATACGGAATGCCTCCAACTTCAGGATTAGGAATCGGGATGGATAGATTAATTATGTTCTTGACCAATAATCCTTCAATTCAAGAAGTATTATTCTTCCCTCAAATGAAACCAGAGAAAAAAGCTCCGGAAATGAGTGAAGATGAGAAAATCGTTTTTGATATTGTCGAAAAAGAAGGAACTCAATTACTCTCTGAAGTAAAAGACAAAACAGGATTCAGTGGAAAAAAATGGGACACGACCATTAAAGCCCTTACTTCAAAAGGAATTTTAACTGTAAGCAAAACCGAAGAAGGTTTGTTTGTGGAGCAGAATTAAAAATTAAAATTTCAGCAGCTTTAAACGGTTTTGAACTTCTTTGTAAGATTCTGTAATAAAATTGAAACACAGGATTTTACAGAGAAGTAAAACTTTAATCGGTTTGTTTGTAAATCTGTGGTCAAAATAAATTTTATATTTGTATTCTTAAACCAAAAGCAATGGATACAAGGCAACTCATCGAGAATTTACGAGCAGAATTAGAACAGCACAATTACAATTATTATGTATTAGACAATCCTGTTATTTCTGATTTTGAATTTGACCAAAAACTCAAGCAACTTCAAAAGTTAGAAGAAAAACATCCTGAATTTTTCGATGAGAATTCTCCTACTCAACGTGTGGGAGGAAGCATTACCAAAAACTTTCCGACAGTTCAGCACAAAAACCGAATGTATTCTTTAGATAATTCTTATTCCAAAGAAGAATTGTTGGAGTGGGAAAAAAAAGTTCAAAGAAGTTTAGGAAATGTTCCGTTAGAATATACCTGCGAACTCAAATATGACGGAGCATCTATCAGTATCACTTACGAAAACGGGAAATTAAAAAGAGCTGTAACTCGTGGAGATGGCTTTCAGGGAGATGAAGTTACCAATAACATCAAAACAATTAAGTCCGTTCCGTTAAAACTCAAAGAAAATTATACCGAAGAATTTGAGGTAAGAGGAGAAATTATACTTCCTTTGAAGGGCTTCGAAAAAATGAATCAGGAGTTAATCGAAATCGGAGAAACACCTTATTCTAATCCGAGAAACACAGCTTCGGGAAGTCTGAAATTGCAAGATAGTGCTTTGGTTGCCAAACGTCCGCTCGATTGCCTGCTTTACAATTTAATGGGAGATTTTGGGATAGAAACTCATTTCGAGGGTCTTCAAAAAGCAAGAGACTTAGGATTTAAAGTTCCGAAAGAATCCGTTTTGGCCAAAAACATAAACGAGGTTTTTACCTTTATTGATTATTGGAATACAGAAAGACACAACCTTCCGTACGAAACAGACGGAGTGGTTGTTAAGGTAAATAATCTACATTATCAGGAAGAATTAGGATATACGGCAAAGTCACCTCGTTGGGCTGTAGCCTACAAATTTCAAACTGAACAAGCCTCAACCCAATTGAATTCAATTTCGTATCAGGTCGGACGAACAGGAGCCATCACACCTGTTGCTAATTTAGAGCCGGTTCAGTTAGCCGGAACTATCGTAAAACGAGCTTCGTTGCACAATGCAGACCAAATCGAAAAGTTAGATGTGCGAATCAGAGATACGGTTTTTGTGGAAAAAGGAGGAGAAATTATTCCGAAAATCGTAGGAGTTGATTTAGCTCAAAGACCAGAAGATTCCATTCGGGTTCAGTATATCGAGCATTGTCCGGAATGTCATACACCGCTTGAGCGAAAAGAAGGAGAAGCACAACATTATTGCCCGAATTTTTATGGTTGTCCTCCGCAGATTATCGGACGAATTCAACACTATATCAGTCGAAAAGCAATGGATATTGAAGGTTTGGGAGGCGAAACCGTTGCACTTTTGTATAATGCAGGGCTGGTAAAAGATTATGCGGATTTGTATGAACTTAAAAAAGAACAAATTATTCCGCTTGAGCGAATGGCTGAAAAATCGGCTGAGAACTTGATAAACGGTATCGAAAAATCTAAAGAAGTTCCTTTCGAAAGAGTACTTTATGCTTTGGGAATCCGTTATGTAGGAGAAACCGTAGCCAAAAAGTTAGCCAAACATTACAAAAACATTGATGTTTTGGCAAGTGCTACTTTGCTCGATTTGATGTTGGTGGACGAAATTGGAGAAAGAATTGCTCAGAGCGTAGTTGATTTTTTCCAAAATTCTGAAAATAGAATTCTTGTCAATCGCTTGAAAAACTATGGAATCCAACTCGAATTGATTGAGAGAGAAAGCACTCAGGTAAGCAATATTTTACAAGGAAAAACCATTGTGGTATCGGGAAAATTTGAACACTTTTCGAGAGACGGAATCAAACAAACCATTGAAGATAACGGAGGGAAAGTTGGAAGTTCAATCTCGTCCAAAACCGATTATGTGGTGGCAGGAGCAGATATGGGACCGGCAAAACTCGAAAAAGCGACAAGCTTAGGAATTACCATTTTGTCCGAAGATGAGTTTATCCAAATGATTTCGTAGTTTTTGATGAAAATATCTAAGGAGCTAACCGTTCAATTTTCCACGAAAAATCTTTTTGTAAGGTGTATCTAATTCTGTCGTGCAGGCGATTAGGACGGCCTTGCCAAAACTCCGCACTTACAGGGCGAACCAAGAATCCTCCCCAGTTTTCAGGTCGTGGAATTTCTTTTCCTTCGAATTGTTTTTCTAAATCGTTAAGTTTTTCTGCTAAAAATTCTCTTGATGGAATAACCTGACTTTGAGGCGAAACCACTGCTCCTAATTTACTTCCGTCCGGTCTTGAGGCAAAATAATTATCCGAGATGTTTTCGGCTGTTTTTTCGGCTGTTCCTTTGATAATTACTTGCCGCTCCATAGAATGCCAAAAAAAAGATAGACAGATATTCGGATTGTTCAGGATTGCTTTTCCTTTTTCGGAATCATAATTCGTATAAAAAATAAATCCTTCTTCATAGAACTTTTTAAGCAACACCACTCTGGCTTTCGGAAATCCGTCTAACCCGACAGTAGCAACGGTCATTGCATTGACCTCATCAACTCCTCCAAAATCTTCTACTTCATAAAACCAACGATTAAACAAATTAATTGGGTCTTCGGGAATCTGATTTTCCAAAAGTTGGGTTCTTTCGTAAGATTTTCTGTAATGACTTAAATCGTTCATAAATTTTTTCCTTGAAAGGAAACTTTAAGTTTGACAAATAAAAACAAAGATATTTAATTTAGAGAACAGATGAAGAATCCGTTATCTAGCAAGTTCCATTTTTTCTGCAAAATACGAAGCAAAATCCCGCATAGTTTCGGCCATTTTTTCATCGCCTGTGGCTCTTTGAAAAATATCGGCCATAGCTACGAAATTCTGATGAAAAAAGATTTTCATTTCATCAACAGGCATATCTTTGGTCCACAAATCCATACGGAGACTCTCCTTGGCTTTGCTGTCCCAAATAGAAAGCATGATAGATTTGCTCTCTTCGTTTTCAACTCCTCCGTCTTTGGCTGTCCATAAGATGTTTTCAGGAACTTTGTTTTCGTCTAATTCTATTGTAAATACAACTTCTGATGTTTGTTTGCTCATTATCGTTTAGGTTTATATTTTGATTCTTTAAAGAGTTCGTCTGCGTTTTTCTTTAGTAATTCGTTCAACGAAACTTGAGGGTTGTTTTCAGCATAATTTCGAACGATTTGCCAACCAATCCAAGTTCCGATTCTGCCCGGAGATTCGCTATCTACATCTAAATAAAATTTAGAAAACGGAGCGGTATTAACAAAACGCGTAATTAAAGTTGGGTCAGAGCTAAACAACATACTGTCATCTATAAAATACCTCCATACATTTTCTTCGTTGGCATAAGCCCATTTCAGTTGCTCTTTCGAATAGTTTATTTTTTCTTCATCGGTAAAATCAGGAATAAGTAAGTCTTTAAGGTACAGTATTTTACCTTCGTAAATGATCCTCGACAAAAAATCCCCTTGATTAGGATACGGGATCTTTCTTTGTGCAAAAGATTTGACCAAATCAGGCATTATTTGTCTCGGAACCAGTTCTTCTCTCAAATACGCATCTCTTTCGTAAAAATGGTGGTCTTTTCCCAAATATAAATCCAAAGAGATAAGGGCAATACTGTCTGTATAAAAAGTCTTAAAATTATAATCAACTTCTGCAATTACGGTAGTTACTTTCGGAATTCTTTCTTTTGGGAAATAATATTTGATGTGTTTAAAAAGCGATGTGAGTTCTTTTTCGAGTTGCTTAGTGTCAGAGAATTTTTTCTGAACCTCTTGATATAATTCCGCAAAAAGGGTGTCATTCTTTTGTTCGAGCCAAACCGAATCGTGAACATGTGCAGGAAATAAATGCGGATATTTGAGTTTGATTTTACCTAAATCTTGGTCAGTAGCCTCGTAATACTCTTTGTCAAATCGCTCTATTTCAACCTGAACCTCAATAGCATCAATGGTTTTTTCGAGTTCACTTTTCCGATTGCATGAAGTCAGCAAAAAGCCTACAAGAACAGATAGAATAAGTTTTTTCATTTTTCGTTTTTTGTTTAAAATCAAAAAAGATACCTTTACTTTTTTATTAGAAACAGAATATAAAGTCAATAATTCTGATAGAATATTGTTGTGTGTCTGCACACAAAAATAACTACAAAGATAACTTCTAAATACTAATTTTATTATAAATAATATGAAATCAGGTTTTCAGGTGCAAAAAGTAAACGAATATATAGTAGAATGGTTGAAATCTTATGCTCAAAAAGCGAGAGTTAAAGGTTTTGTAGTAGGAATTTCAGGCGGAATCGATTCGGCCGTTACTTCGTTTTTGTGTGCTCAAACCGGATTAGAAACACTCTGCGTCGAAATGCCGATTCATCAGGCTTCATCGCAAGTAAACAGAGGCAAAGAACACATCAAACTTTTAAAATCAAAATTTCCGAATCTGCAAAGTATTGAAACCGATTTGACCTCAACTTTTGAAGAGTTCAAAAAACAGATTCCGCAAGACTCGGAAGAATACAAATTAAACCTGACTTTGGCCAATACTCGTTCCAGACTTCGAATGCTAACTTTGTATTATCATGCCGGAATTCATTCGTTTTTGGTTGCGGGAACAGGCAATAAAATCGAAGATTTTGGAGTAGGTTTTTATACCAAATACGGAGACGGAGGAGTAGATATTAGTCCGATTGCCGATTTGATGAAATCCGAAGTATATAAATTAGCTGAATATTTGGGAGTCCCTGATTCTATACTGGTTGCTCCGCCTACAGACGGACTTTTCGGAGATAATCGCTCGGACGAAGATCAACTCGGAGCAAGTTATGACGAACTCGAAAAAGCTATGATTGCTCACGAAAACGAGAAAAAAACAACTGATTTTTCGGGTCGAGAAAAAGAAGTTTTTGAGATTTATGTGCGTTTAAATTCCGTCAATCAACACAAAATGAATCCAATTCCGGTATGCGTTATCCCGAAGGAGTTCAAATCATAAAAGAAAACCTGATTGAGATATACGGATTTGACAGATAATAAATTATGTTTTGATTGCATAGTGTTTTGATTTTTACTTTTAATTATATTATCCGATACCGTATTTTGACTAAAAAAGAGTAAATTTGCAGTCCTAAATTTTTTTGAAGATGTTAGACCGATTACAGTATGTTAAACAACGTTTCGATGAGGTTTCGGATTTAATTATCCAGCCTGATGTAATTGCAGACCAAAAGCGTTACGTTGCACTTAATAAAGAATATAAAGACCTGAAAGCCCTTAATGAAAAAAGGGAAGAATATACTCGTTTGCACAATAACATTACAGAAGCTAACGAAATTATAGAAGACGGAAGTGATGCTGAAATGGTCGAAATGGCCAAATTACAACTCGATGAGGCTAAAGAAAGACTTCCACAGTTAGAAGAAGAAATTAAGTTTATGCTTATTCCGAAAGATCCTGAAGATGCCAAAAATGTAATGGTAGAAATCCGTGCCGGAACAGGAGGAGACGAGGCGAGTATTTTTGCAGGAGATTTATACAGAATGTACACCAAATACTGTGAAGGACAGGGTTGGAGAACTTCGGTTGTAGATTTAAACGAAGGAACTTCAGGTGGATTTAAAGAAATTATTTTTGAAGTAACAGGCGAAGATGTTTACGGAACTCTGAAATACGAAGCAGGAGTACATCGTGTTCAACGCGTTCCACAAACCGAAACACAAGGACGTGTACATACCTCAGCTGCTACCGTAATGGTACTTCCAGAAGCAGAAGAATTTGACGTACATATTGATATGAACGATATCCGGATTGATTTGTTCTGTTCCTCAGGTCCGGGAGGACAGTCTGTAAATACGACTAAATCGGCTGTTCGTATGACGCATATTCCGACAGGATTAGTGGCTCAATGTCAGGACGAAAAATCACAGCATAAGAATAAAGACAAAGCTCTTTCTGTTCTTCGTTCGCGATTATATGAAATGGAGCTTGCCAAAAAGCAAGAAGAAGATGCCAAAAAACGTAATTCACAGGTGAGTAGCGGAGACCGTTCTGCCAAAATCCGAACTTATAATTATCCACAAGGTCGTGTAACCGACCATAGAATCGGACTTACCATTTATGATTTGGACGGAGTGATGAACGGAAACTTAGATAAAATAATTGACGAATTGCAACTTGTTGCCAATACCGAAAAACTCAAAGAAAGTGAAGTTTTCTGATAAAATCTGCAATCGGGATTGAGCAAATTTGCACCAAAAACAAAACGGTCTAAAAACTTTACTAATCAGTTTTTCAGACCGTTTTTGATTTAAGTATGAGAAAGTTGTTTATTTTAGATGAGCACGAAGCATCCAAGCTGTTTTTTCGTGTTGCTCCATAAGTCCGGTAACGTAATCTTCCGTTCCCTGATCCATTTCTTCTTCAAGCACTTCGAGCTGCTCCCGAATATATAAGATGATAGACTCGTAATCTTTTAATAATTCTGCTATAAACGTAAGTGAATCTTTTTTTCCGGTTCTTTTTTCTGTAAGATGTGTAAGTTCTAAATATTCTGAAAGAGTAGCAGGAGCGTAGTGGTCAATTTTTCGGATTCGTTCCGCTGCTTCGTCAATCACAGTTGCGAGTTCTGTGTATTGCTCTTCAAAAAAAACGTGCATGGTGTGAAAATCCGGTCCTTCTACATTCCAATGTGCGTTTCTTGTTTTGAGATATAATATAAATTCATCTGCTAATAATACAGAAAGAAAGTCTGCAACTTTTTTTGATTCTTTTGGTTTAATACCAATTGATTTACCTTTTGCCATAACTTTTTAGTTTTAAAATTCCTCGTAAAGTTACGAAAAATTTGTGTGTTTTCAAAAAGATAAAGATAAGTAGATAAGGGAATTAATGTTGTTTTTTTGTTAAAATAGCTCTTGCATAATAATTCGATACGATGCTTACAAAACTAATAATGGTTACGGTGCTCAAGGGCATAATAACTGCTGCAACCAAAGGCGAAAGTTTTCCCATTAGAGCGAAGGTAAGCCCCACTGCATTGTACATTAGAGATAGCGTAAAACTCATTTTAATGGTTTTTATTGCTTTTTTAGACAGCTTTAAAAACCTTCCGATTTTGCTGAATTTCGAAGCATCGAGGATTCCGTCACAAGCAGGCGAAAAAATGTTTACATCTTCAGAGATTGAAATCCCGACATTACTCTGAGCCAAAGCTCCTGCATCATTCAGTCCGTCGCCTATCATCATTACGTTCTTACCTTGTTTTTGAAGATTTTCGATAAATTGAAGTTTTTGCTCCGGTTTTTGATTAAAGACCATTTCGGTAGTAGCGGGCAAAATAGTTTCTAAGTTTTTCTGTTCCCCTTCATTATCTCCCGAAAGAATTTTAAGTTCGTAGTTTAGACCTAATTCCTCAAAAAGTTGCTTTATTCCATTTCGATATTGATTTTCAAAAATATATTTTCCAACAAATTTATCGTTAATATTTATGTAAACATTGGTCTGTAAAGTATTGCCTGATGCGGCCCCTGTGAATGAAGAAGAACCAATTTTATAGCGTTTTCCGTTTATGATTCCTTCAATACCTTTTCCGGTTATTTCCTGAAAATCTGTAATTTCAGTTTTTTGGACATCGGGCAGATAATCATATAGTTTTCGACTGAGCGGATGATTCGAAATATGAACCAAATTCTTAATTCCGGTAAGTTCTTCTTCCGATAATTCTTCGCCTTCAAACCAAATTGTAGATTTTTTATTGGTTGTAATCGTTCCTGTTTTATCAAAAACTATGGTGTCGATTTTAGCCATTTGTTCGATAACGGTGGTATTTTTTAGGTAGAATTTTTGTTTTCCCAAAATCCTGATAATGTTTCCTAAAGTAAAAGGTGTCGAAAGAGCCAAAGCACACGGACAAGCAATAATCAGTACGGCCGTAAATACATTAAAAGCCGTATTTACATCTTTGGGAAGCCAAAAACCAAGGCCTGTAAAAGCAATCAGGAGCAAGATAGGCGTAAAATAATGACTTACTTTGGTAATAAGCGTGGTGTAACTTTGGTTGTTTTTCTTTTCAAAAACTTCATTATCCCAAAGTTGTGTAAGATAACTTTGAGAAACCGAACTCAAAACTTCCATTTCGATGATGTTTCCGAGTTGTTTTCCTCCGGCAAAAATTTTATCTCCCGATTTTTTTGCAATCGGAACGGCTTCTCCGGTAACAAAACTGTAATCAATATGAGTAGAATCACTCATCAGAATTCCGTCAACGGGAATGAGTTCCTGATTTCGGATAAGCAATCTGTCTCCTTTTTCTAAATCATAAACCGAAGCCGAACTTTCGGATTTATCCGCATTAATTTTGGTAACTGCAATCGGAAAATAAGATTTAAAATCTCTCTCAAATGACAGAAAGTCATAAGTTTTTTGTTGGAATAATTTTCCTAAGAGCATAAAGAAAATCAGCGAAGCCAAGCTATCGAAAAAACCTTGTCCGTAATCGAAAATTATGTCGATTGTACTCCGAACAAACATTACAATAAGTCCTAATGACATCGGAATATTGATGTCAAATGTTCGGGCTTTTAGGCTGTGATAAGCCGCCTTGTGATATACACTTCCCGAATAAAAAAACGTGGGAAGAGCTAGTGCAAAAATAAGCCACCTAAAAAAAGGCTTGTAGTTATCTAACCAAAAATCTTGAACTTCAAAATATTCCGGAAAAGACAAAAGCATGATATTTCCGAAACAAAAAAACGCTACGCCTACTTTGTAAATCAGACTTCGGTCAGTTTTGGTTTTTTTACTTTCGTAATTCTCCAAGCTTATATAAGGTTCATAACCGATTTTAGCCAGTAGTAATACTATTTTTTTAACCGAAGTTTCGTTCGGATGAAAAGTTATACGGACTTTTTTCTGATAAAAATTAACCTGAGAAGTAATGATTCCGCTCTGTAGTTTATGCAGATTTTCGAGTATCCAAATGCACGAACTACAATGAATATGCGGAATATAAAGCTAGATAATACTGAGGTCGTCTTCTTTGAACTCAATCAGTTTATCGACAATTTTCTCGTTGTCTAAAAAATCAAATTTTCCTTTAGCATCCTGTGGTGTAGCTCCCGGATTTTTTTCGATATCGTAATACGAAGTCAGATCGCTTTGTTTGAATATTTCGTAAACTGTTTTACAACCTACACAACAAAACGATTTTTCGTCAAATACAACTCTTTGCTTTTCAGAGAATTCATCTCCACAATGGAAACAATGATTTGATTCCATAATTTGCTCATTTGTTTTACCTTGTGCAAAGGTCTTTTTAGATTCAGTCTAAAAATATGATTTTTATCATAGAAAGCAATTTTGTGTTTATTTGTAATGTTTTAATAAAGAATATTATCTTTGTTTAAGATTTTGTCCCGATTGCTTTGGGACATTCTTATAAAAGGTTGTTGTGGAATGTATAACTTTTTATATTTGCTAAAATTTAAAACTTTATTATGAAAAAAATTACTTTCTTTTTGATGTTGTTATTGTCCTTAAACCTTTACTCGAAGAATTATTATAAGGCTAAGGTATTTAAAGTTAACGGGGATGTTATTGAATGTTATTCAGAACTTCCTCGAAATAATTTTGCAAGTAAAAATTTGCTTTATAAAACAGATTTGAACAGTAAAGAAACGATAAAAATAAAATACGACGAAATAGAGTCAATAATAGTCATTTCGAAAGACGGTGAAAGTTACTACTTTGAAAGAGTTGCTTCTCGGTTTATTTATAAAACTTTAAAAGGAGAAATTAAAAACAAGGCAGCGAAAAAAAAGACTTGGAAATTTATGGTTTACCACAATGATGCCATACAAGTTTTTTATGAAGCTGATTCATACTATTTCAACAAAAAAAATGAATTAATTTCTAAGGCTGCAGGGGTACAAACAACAACAATTCCTATTTTGTTTAGAAGGCAGGGAGAGGAGTTCCCGACTTATATTACGGAAATATTATCAGGAGCCATAGAAATAGGTAAAAATAATGCCTTCAGAAAAATGACTGCTGTGTATTTTGAAGACGATGCTGAATTTGTAAAAAGAATTCAAGACAAAGAGTTCAAAGCTAAAGGTTTTATTGAATTAGCTCACGAATATGGTGAATATAAAAAGTAGGTAATTAAAAAGTAAAAACACCTTGAAAATCAAGGTGTTTTTTTACTCCAAAACAGGTTTCAGAATCACATTATCCAAATACAAAGCGTGATGAATTCCTGTAAGCAGGACTTTAAATCCGATATGAGCATCAACGGGAAGTGTA
>Ga0079224_100014428_pt1 | contig 11036 bp, 8 predicted proteins | sample Stecom2015_FD_80414 | JGI IMG/M metagenome (GOLD analysis project Ga0079224, IMG submission 80414) | Agricultural soil microbial communities from Utah to study Nitrogen management - Steer compost 2015 | ecosystem: Environmental > Terrestrial > Soil > Agricultural land | place: USA: Utah...
GCGCGTGATCGGCAAACGCTCGAGGTAAAACCCGCTGAGGTCGGTCTCCGCGAGCGGGCGCAGCACGTCCCCCGTGCGCGCCACGCCGAGAGCGACGACCTCGGAGATCGCCGGATCCTTCTCGATGCGCAGCACGAAGGCGCCGCGCGGCCCGTCCTCCACGACCGCGCGCGGCGCGATCGGCTCGTCCGAGATGCGCACCGGCTTGCCGCGGAAGGTCACGGACGCGGACTTGGCGAGCGCGCCGAGCACGTCGCGCATGCGCTCGAGCGGCACTTCCTCACGGCGCGTCCCGCCGACGATGAAGTCGATCGTGAGATCTTCGTGCGTGGGGACGACGTCGCCGAACGCGGCCGAGCCCTTGCGCGCGATGCCGCTCGACAACGAATAGAGCCGTTCCTCCGCTCCGCTCGGGCGGACCACGAAGCGCGCGAGCGTGAGCAGACGCCCCTTCGTCCCGAGCCGATACTCGAGCCGCGCGCTCGGCGCGGTGGCGGCCTTGGCCGGAGCGGCCACCAGCTTCGCCTCCGCGCGCGGCGCCTGCTCGGGCTGCGTGTCGACGATCGTCGCCGCGGCGACGTGCGCGCATGGGTCGGCCCTCCCTCCGCAGTCGCACGTCCACTCGCCGTGCTCGGGGTACAAGGTCACCGTGGGAGCGATCGCGTGACCCGGGGCACGCACGCGGTACGTCGGCTCCGCGCCGCCGTCGATGCGCGACACGGCGCCGCCACGCGCGAGCTTCACTCCCTGCGACCAGATCGCCGGCAAGCACGCCTTGCGAACGACCTCGAGGAACCCGGCGGCTCCGTTCATGACTCCGTCTCCGCGACGTCGAGCACGGTGAGCCCGACCGGGAGCTCTTCGCCGTAGGCGCTCGCGCGCTCGGCCGCGGCCACCGGGACCACCTCGCGCACCGCGGTGATCCACTCCTCCGGCGCTCCGACGGCCTCGAGCCGACTCAGCACCTCACGGCGCATGCCCTCGCCGATGTCGCGAGCGCGATCGCCCGTTCGGCGCGCGAGGTCGAACGCGGCGCGGGGAGCCGAGGGCATCTGGTCCCAGCGCTCGCGCAGCAGGTGATCGAGGAAGCGCTCGGCCGTTTGCGCCGGAACCACGTGGTGCACGCTGGCGTAGGTCGGCACGCGCGCGCCGATGCGCCCGAGCGCCGCCCAAAGGCGCGGATCGCGGCTCGTCCACGTGCGCTCGAGCACGAAGCGCCCGAGCTCGCTCCGCCGCTCCGGGGGCACGCGCTCGAGCCAGGCGGCAAGCTCGAGGGCCTCGTCGGGCGCGAGCGGCTTCCAGGATTTCACGCGCTTGAGCCGCACGTCGGGCGGCGCGAGGAACGGATCGAGGATATTTCGGATCTCGCCTTGCCGCGACTCGGAGAGCCCGGCGGCGATGCGCCGGAACGCGATGAAGAACTGCTGCCAGACGCGATTCTCACCCGCGAAGGCGACGCCTTCGGCGAAGAGCCGCGCCAGGATCGAGACGCGCGTCCGATCTCCCGGATACCCGAAGCCCGGACGCAGGCAGTAACCCGCGAGCATGAAGAAGACGCGCTCGTGATCCTCGGAGCGACGGCGGTTGCCGTGCCCGGCGAGGATCGGATCGACGAGGGCGCGGTTCACCTCCAGCGTCCACGTGCGGCGCTCACCGAGCAGCCGCTCGAGGTCGCGCACCAGATCCTTGACGGCGCGCGGCTTGACGTCGGCGCGCCCCTTGCCGAACACGCGCTCGATCGCCTCGCGCGCCTCGGCGAGCTTCTGAGCCGCGACGCGCGGTCCTTCGGAGCGGCGCGACTCGGCCGCCCCCTCCGGCGCCTCCGACGGGCGCGCCCGCAGATCGAACGCGAGGCGGAACCGTCGCGGCGCGCGCTCGGGCGGCGCGTCGACCTCGACGCACGAGAGCTCGACCGTGCCGACGGCGCTGAGCTCTCCCTCGAGCGCCACCGGGACCTCCTCGCTGCCGTCGCCCCCGGCGTCGCCGTGCGCCTCGAAGCGGGTGGTCACCGGCGGCAGCGCCATCAGCCGCGACTCGTCCAGCGGCACCAGCGCGCCGGGCGCGTCCACGGCGCGATCATCGGCGAAGAGCTCGAAGCGCACGGGCTGCCCGACGCGGAGGAAGAGCCCGCGGCTCTTCGCGAGGTGCCGCTCGCCCTCGAGAGCGCCGCGGGGCAGCACGGAGAGCGCGCGGCGCTCGCCGCCGACCTCGACGCCCACGTAGTAGCCATGCGGGGAGCCGCCGCCGATGCGCGGCCCGCGTCCGAGGATCGACAAACCGTAGGCGACAGCGCCGCGCGCGACGGCGAGATCGGGATCGGACTGCGGCAGGAGCCGCACCCCCTCCGGCGCCCACGCATCGACGACGGCGCGCACGCGCTCGGCGGCGCGCGCTGCACGGAAGAGGCCACCGTTCAGGAGCAGCGCGTCCGGCGCGGGGCGATCGGCGTGCCGCGCGAAGAAGCTCGCCACGTGCCGCGTGATCGCCGGATCGCGTTCGTAAGGCAGCCCGAACGCCTGGAGCGCGCTGCGCCCCGCGGTGGGCTCGGCGTCCCGCGACACCATCGGCAAGAACCCTTCGAACACGAGGCGCTCGGCCTCACCGCGCTCGAGCACCGTGCGCGCCGTGCTCCCGACGAGCGCGGATCCGGTGCCGAGCACCGCGATCGGGATGCTCTCCGGCGGATTGGGCCCGAGCAGCCGTTCCTTCGCGGCCCGGCACGCGAGCACGAGCTCGGCGAAGCGCACCGGCTCGAGCCGCGCGGGCGGCGGGACGAGGCGCGCTTCGAGCAAGTGAGCGAGCGCGAGATCGATGTTGTCGCCGCCGAGCAAGAGGTGTCGGCCGACCGCGACGCGATCGAGCTCGACTTCGCCGGAGGGCTCGCGCCGGGCGCGAATCAGCGTCAGATCGGTGGTCCCCCCGCCCACGTCGCACACCAAGACGAGCACCTCGTCGCGTGCGGGCGCGAGCAGCTCCTCGAGCGGGCGCGTGCCGTGGCGCGCGAGAAAATCGTAGAACGCCGCCTGCGGCTCTTCGAGCAGCCGCACCGTGAGCCCGGCGCGGTGCGCCGCCTCCACCGTGAGCTCGCGCGCGACCTCGTCGAACGACGCCGGCACCGTGAGCACGACCGATTGCTCCGAGAGCGGCCGCTCGGGGAACGCCGCGTCCCAGCTGCGCCGCACGTGCTCGAGCAAGCGCCGGCACGCGTCGATGGGCGACAGGCGCGGCGTGTTCGCGTCCTGCGTCGCCCAGGGGAGGATCGGCGCGCTGCGATCGACGGCGGCGAACGAGAGCCAGCTCTTCGCGGAGCTGACGAGCCGCGCCGGAACCTCTTGACCGCGCCGACGCCCGTACGCGCCGAGCACCCAGGGAGCGTCCCCGAACGGATCGACGATGGTTTCGTCCGGCAGCGGCGCGTACAGAAAGGACGGGAAGAGCGGGCGCGCCTCGATTTCGTCCGCGCTCACCACCTGCGGCACGGGGAACACGCGCGGGGTCGGGTCTGCTTCGTCCGCCCAGGCCACCACCGTGTGCGTGGTTCCGAGATCGATGCCGACGATCGCGCCGTGACCCATACGCTTCCCGGCCGTCAGCGGCCCTCGCCGGTCGCCGCCTCGCGCCGCACGCTGAGCTCGACCTTCCAGCGCTCTCCCGGGTGCGACGGCGAGAGCGGCACCGCTTCGAGCTGCAGCGTCCCGACGGGCGTCACCGAGGCTTGCAGCCGGATCGGCACGACGTCACCGGCCGGACGATTCTCGGCGGGAAGGGTGATCTCGATCGGCGCGAGCTCCTCGAGCTCTCCCGGTTTCCAGTCCTCGAGCAGCTCGCCCGGAGCGTCGTCGCGACGCACGCTCGAGCCGAAGAACCGGAACGTGACGGGCTCGCCGACGACGACACCGAGCTCCTGCGGAGGCAGCGGCGTCTCCGAGCCCTCCTCCATGCCGAAGGGGGCGACGCACAGCGCGTGCACCGGCGGCTCGACGCCGGGCACCGCGGGCATCGGGCTCTCGATGCCGACGTAGTACGAGCGCGCCGTGCCGCCGCGGATGCGGAGCCCGCGCCCACGACGAACCCGGCCGTAGTACGCGGCACCCCGCGCGACGGCGAGATCCAAATCCTCTCCCGTGAGCACGCGCACGGGCGGTGCGCCGTCGGCCTCGAGCCAGTGATTGAGCGTGTCGAGCAGGCGCTCGCGGAGCACGCGCGCCTTGACCACGCCTCCGTTGAAGAGCACGGCCGTCGGGTGCAGCAGCGTCGCCGTCGCGGGCGGCTCGAAGCCCGGCAGATCGCGCGTCGCGTGCACCTGGCGCCCGAGGAACGAGGCGAGGTGCTTGGTGATGGCCGGGTCGGCCGCGTACGGCAGGCCGATCTGCGTGAGCGCCGCGCGCGGGCGGGGCAGCGGGCGCGCCGAAGAGTCCGTCCGCGGGAAGAAGCCCTCGACCAGGATCCGCTCGAGCAGCTCGCGCCGGAGCTCGGTGCGAATGCCCGAGCCGAGCAGGGCCGAGCCGCGCCCCGGAACGACGATGGGCACCGCGGGCAAGCTCGGGTCCGCGAACAGCCGCTCCTTCGCCGCGCGGCACGCGTGCGTGAGCGCGTGCTGCTGAAAGCGATCGATGTCCTTGCCCTCGTCGGTCAGCTTCTGACGCAGCACGTGCGAGAGCGCGAGATCCATGTTGTCGCCGCCGAGCAGGATGTGATCCCCGACGGCGACGCGGTGGAGCTCGAGCGAGCCCTCGCGCTCGAGCGCGGCGATCACCGAGAAGTCCGTCGTGCCGCCGCCGACGTCGATGACCAGCACGAGATCGCCGGCTTTGAGGTGCGAGCGCCAGCCCTCCCCCGCTTGCTCGATCCAGGAGTAGAGCGCGGCTTGCGGCTCCTCGAGCAGCGTCACCGCGTCGAGCCCGGCCGCGGCGGCGGCCTCCACCGTGAGATCGCGGGCCGCGGCGTCGAACGACGCGGGCACGGTGAGCACCACGTCGTGGTCGCCGAGCTCGCCGCGATCGGGGTACATCGCGCGGAAGGCCTCCACCAGATGGTCGAGGTACCGGAACGACGCCTCGACCGGGCTCACCTTCTCGACGTCCTCGGGAGCCCCGAGCGGCAAGAGCGCGGCGCGCCGATCGATGCCGGGATGCGAAAGCCAGCTCTTGGCGCTCGCGATCACCCGCGCCGGCGACTCGGCGCCGCGCGTGCGCGCGTACTCGCCGACGGCGAAGCGCCGCTCCGCGTCCCACGGGAGCGCGAGCGGGCCGTCGCTCTCGTGCGCGAAGTAGATGAAGGACGGCAAGAGCTCGCGCGCCTCGACCTCGTCGCGCGCGACGAGCTGCGGGATGCGAAACACCTCGACCTGGGCCTCGTCGCCCTCGAGCGGGGCCGAGGCGAGCGCGCAGTGCGTCGTGCCGAGATCGATACCAATCGAAGAACGGGTCATCAAAGCTCCACCTCTGCGGGCGCCACGACGTGCGCATCGTGCTGGCCCACCCGCGTGGGGAGCCTGAGCTCTTCGACGCGCCAGCCGCGATGACGCAAGACCCCCCGGTAGGGCGCCGCACCGGACACGTTGCCCGTGAGCTTCACGTCACCATCGCTCGCGTTGACCACGACCCGGGCTCCTTCGGCTTCCCCGCGGACATTGACGATCTCCGCGTGCGCACGCAACGCGCGCCGGCAGCCCTCGTGCACGACGCGCGCCGCCGCGCCGACCTCGCTGTCCGGAAATGTCGTGATGTCCTGCTGCACGAAGTCGATGAGGCGCCCCTCGCGCTGGAGCAGCGCGAGCAGCTGCAGCGCTCCCTCCACGGCTTCGGGAGAGGCCCCGAGCTTCGGGGGTGCCGGCGGCGCGGGCGCGAGCTCCGGCTGCGCCGCTTCCTCTTTCGGAGCGAGCTCGAGCGGCGGCCGCCACAGCGCGAACACACGCGCGGCGAACGCGCCGTCGAAGAGAACGCGGAACCATGCGACCCAGCAAAACCAGAGGCGGGTGAGGAACGACAGGGGCCCGGTCACGCGCGCGAGTCTATGATCCGCCGGCGTTCCGACAACGACCTAATCGGTGAGGGGCTTGCGCCCGTGGAAATCCGCGCGGCGCCGGCGTCGGGGACCTGGGCGGCCCGACGGCGCCCGGCCGCCCCGAAGATTCCCGAAAAAAGCGCGGTGAGTCGAGGCCCGCTCGAGGATGCTCCCCAGCGCGGCGCCGAACGCCTATACCACCGGCCGCATGTTCGACTTCAGCGCCTTCTCGACGGCCGAGGGTTGGATCGCCCTGCTCTCGCTCTCCGCGATGGAGATCGTGCTCGGCATCGACAACGTCGTGTTCATCTCGATCCTGAGCTCGAGGCTGCCGAAGGCAGAGCAGCCCCGTGCCCGGACGCTCGGGCTGTCGCTCGCGCTGTTCATGCGCATCGGCCTCCTGTTCACGATCTCGTGGATGATGGGGCTGACGCGCCCGCTCTTCTACGTGTTCCAGCGCGCGTTCTCCGGGCGCGACCTGATCCTGCTCGTGGGCGGCCTCTTCTTGGTCGGCAAGGCCGTGTACGAGATCCACGAGCGCCTCGAGGTCGAGCACGCGGAAGAGAAGCGCGGGCGCGCCGCGTCGTTCGCGATGGTGATCGTGCAGGTGATGCTGCTCGACATCGTGTTCTCGCTCGACTCGGTGATCACCGCCGTGGGCATGGCGCCCGCGATCAGCATCATGATGATCGCGATGGTGGCCGCGGTGGGGGTGATGCTGATCTTCGCGGGGCCCATCAGCGGCTTCGTGGATCGGCACCCGACCATGAAGATCCTGGCCCTCTCGTTCTTGCTCCTCATCGGCGTGATGCTCGTCGCCGAGGGGTTCGGACAGCACATCTCGAAGGGCTACATCTATTTCGCGATGGGCTTCGCGCTGATGGTCGAGCTCATCAACATGCGCGTCCGCCGCGCCATGACGGCACCGGTTCGGCTCCACAACCGCTTCGAGAGCCGCGCGGGCGGGGCGCCACCGGTGAACGAGCGCTCGGGCTCGGCCGCCCCGGTCGCGTGAGCGCGGCTCGCCCTTGGATTTCTGGCCGTCGACGGCCAGAAATCTAGGCGCGAGCGTCCGCGTCGAGGGCCGGGGACACGCGATCGGGACCGGGCGTCCACGCGGGCAAGGACACCGCGATGCACGCACCGCGGGGCACGTCGCGGATCTCCGCGTGCCCCCCGTGCGCTCGCGCGATGTGCGCGATCAGCGCGAGGCCGAGGCCGTGGCCGCCCACGCCGAGCGGGCGCACCCGATAGAAGGGCTCGAAGACGCGCGCGCGGAGGGCCTCGGGGATCCCGGGGCCCTCGTCCTCGATCTCGAGCAGCACGCGACCACCGGGAGTGTCCGCGACGCGGACGGTCACGGGTCCCTCGGGCGCGAACTTGAGCGCGTTGCCGAGCGCGTTCGCGACGAGCGAGCCGAGCAGGCGCGCGTCACCGCGCACGAGCCCGTCGCTGCCGAGGTCGAGGCGCACCCGCTCCCGTTCCCGCGGCGAGCGCTCGGCGACCTCCTGGGTGACCACGTCGGCCAGCGCGACCGTCTCGAAGCCGCGCTCGAGATGATCCGGAGGGATCGCGAGCACGAGCAGCCGCTCGACGAGCGCCGAGAGCCGGGCGACCCGTTCGCAGGCGCGTTCGAGGGCAGCACGCTCGCCTTCGGTCGCTTCCTCGGCCAAGAGCTCGAGCTCGGCGCGGAGCGCCGTGAGCGGCGTCCGGAGCTCGTGCGCCGCGTCGGCCGCGAAGCGACGCGCCTGATCGAGCAGGGCGCGCGTGCGCTGCATGAGCTCGCCGAGCGCCGTGCGGAGCGCCTCGACCTCTTCGCAGTCGCTCGGCGGACCGAGCGCGACCGGGTCGGCGTCGGGGCGCGACGTGCGGAGCGCTCCGGCGAGGCGCTCGAGCGGCCCGACCGCCCAGCGGCTCAACCCGAGGCCGAGCACGAGCCCCGTCCCCGCGCCGAGGGCGACCGCGCCGAGGGCCGAGAGCGCATAGAGAAGGTGCAAGCGCGAAACGTCGCTCGCCTGCGCGGCGACGAGCACCCACGGGCCGTACGCCCGAGCGCAGGCGCGCACCCGCCGCCGGACGTCCCCGTGCGACACGCACGCTCCCGGCGGCGGTGGCGTGATCCACGCGTCCCCGGCGATCGGCTGGCCCTGCGCGAAGACGGCGAGACGAATCCCGCTCTCGACGATCTCGTCGTTCTCGTCGTCGAGCGTGCCGGCGAGGTTCGCCTCTCCCTCGCTGCCGTCTTCGTCGAGCTCGCCCGCGAGCGTGATCACCGCAGCGCGCAGGCGCTGATCCGCGTGCTCCGCGATCAGCCGATCGACGGCGACGATGGCGACGACCGCCGCGAGCAACCCGCCGAGAGCAGCGCTCGTCACCGACACCCACGCGACCCGGAACGCCATGCTGCGGCGAGGCACCCTCGCCGCTCCGGGACGGCCCGCTTCAGTCATCGGCGAGAGCGTAGCCCTCCCCGCGCACGGTGCGTACGAGCTCCGTCCCGAGCTTCTTGCGGATGCGCCCGATCAGCACCTCGAGGCTGGCCGCCGCGGCCGGATCGTTGTCCCTCCAGATCCGCTCGAGCAGGTCGCGCCTCGAGACGACGCGGCCGGTCGCGGCGGCGAGGGCCTCGAGGATCGCCCATTCGCGGGTGGTGATCGGCGCCTCGCGACCGTCGACGAAGGCGCGGCGCGCGCCGAAGTCGAGCTCGATCGCCCCCCTCTTGAAGAGGGATGGGCGCGCCACGCGGGCCCGGCGCAGGAGCGCGCGCACGCGCGCCCTGAGCTCCGCCACGGCGAAGGGCTTGCCGAGATAGTCGTCCGCTCCCGCGTCGAGGCAGCGCACGCGCGAGGCCACCGCGTTCTCGGCGGTCAGGATCAGAATCGCGGGGAGCTCGCCCTTTTGCCGCAGCGTGCGGCACAGCTCCTCGCCGGAAGCACCCGGCAAGCCCAGGTCGAGCACGACGATTTCTACCGGACCGCGCGCGAGGACCTCCAGGGCGCTCTCGGCCGACGTCGCCGTGAGCACGGTGTGCCCGTCGCGTGCGAGGGCTCGCTCGACGAGCGCGAGCACCTCTTCGTGATCGTCAACGACCAGGACCCGCATGTGCCGGCAGCTTCAGCCAAATGCCGCGGAAGCGCTTGCGGGACGGATCCTTCGACTTCTTGCAGGCGCGACCATCGATCTCGACGCTGCCATCGTCGCTCAAGACCAGCACGGAGTCGCGCTCCTCGGGCGTGAAGAACCCTTCGGGGGTGAGCCCGTCGAGATCGACGCCCGCGATGACGGACGGCTTTCCCGTGCCGTCCCAGCGGTAGAGACGAAATGGGCCGCCTTCGCCCGTGGGTCCCGCGGCGATGAGATAGCTGCCGCGGTACGAAGAGAGCGAGCGGATGCCGAGCCCGCCGAGATCGAGCCCCTGCACGCTCGAGAAGCGAGCCGGCTTTCCGCGCACGACCTCGCTAGGGTTCTCCAGGCGGGCGACGAGCGCGCGCCCCTCGCGCACGGGACCGCGGAACCCGATCCAGAGGCTCCCGTCCGGCGCGGCGGTGAGGCCCTCGATGTTCAATCCGCCCGGTTGCTTGGGTGCGCGCTCCGCGGCGCGCTCGAGCTCGAACGGGGCGAACCTCGGATCGGCGATCATGGCTTCGATGAGCTGCCGGTAGGGTTCCCCGCGCACGTGCACCTCGGACCCGGAGCGGGGCAGCTCGGTCGCGAAGAACAAGAAGCGGTCGGGGTCGCGCTTGCCCTTGCGCGTTCGACCGTGAGACGTGATGAAATACGCGACGTCGCCCACGCGCGTCGCGCCTTCGATGTCGGACTCGGCCTTCTTCTGCTTCCGAAGCGCGAGCTTCGGCGACAGGTCGATGCGCGCGAGCGGCGGGCCGCCGCGGTCCGCGTGGTACACGCGCAGCACGTTGTCCTCGTCGTCGGCGACGACGAAGCGGTGCTTGTCGAGCGGCACCGCCCCCGAGGCGTCGCAGGCGCCTTCGAACCACAAAACGCGCCGCTCCCGGCCGTTCTCGGCCTCGAGCTTCGTTCCGACTCGATCCCGCTGCGGGGCGGCCGCGTGGCTCGGCTCGCACGCGTCGAGGGTGAGGCCGAGCGCGGCGGCGATGAGTGGGAAGCGGTGGCGCATCGAACACAGGATTGGCCCCGCCCGAAGGCGAGTCAACGTGGGCGCCCTGCGTCGTTCAGCCAACGTTTGGAAACGTCCGGCGCGAGCACGACGGCCGGGAAACGCCCCGGGAACGACCCGGCTTCGGGTCAGGTCAGCCGAGGTGACGCGAGAAGAACTGGGCCGTGAGCGCCGCGAGGGCCTCGAAGACGGCGCCGTCCTCGTCGGAGGGCCGTGACACCCCCGGCACGGTGCGAAGCTCACTCTTCGCCCGAAGGTGGGCGCGGGCGCTCCGGTTCAACTCGAGCCCCGCGGGGTCGTCGTCGCCCACGATGAACAGGGTGGGGACCCGCACTTCTTCGAGCGCCTCCCCGGCGAGATCCGGTCGTCCGTCCCCCGAGATCACGGCGCGCACCTGCGGGCGTGCCGTCGCGGCGAGGAGCGCCGCGGCGGCACCCGTGGTCGCACCGAAGTAACCAATGGGGAGCTGTCCCAGGCGATCGTCGCCCGCGACCCAGTCGGTCGCCGCCACGAGGCGCTGAGCGAGGATCTGGATGTCGAACTCCAGGCGATACGAGAGCCGATCCGCTTCGGCCTCGGCCGGGCTCACGAGGTCCAAACCGAGCGTCGCCACTCCGGCGCGTTCACGGAGTCGCTCGGCCACGTATCGGCTGCGCGCGCTTCTGTGCGTGCTGCCCGTGCCGTGCGCGAACAACACCGTTCCGAAGGGGCGCGGGGGGACGACGAGCTCCGCGTCGATCGCGAAGCTCTCGAAACGCAGGATCATGGGGCGTCCCACCGTCCCCGGCTGCGGCTCGTGCATCATGGCCCACTCCTTTGGTCCTTCACGAACCGGATCAGCAAGGCCCGTGCCCGAGCGTGGACGCGAGGGATCGGCCTTCCCCGACTAGGAAGC
>Ga0079224_100014430_pt1 | contig 11035 bp, 6 predicted proteins | sample Stecom2015_FD_80414 | JGI IMG/M metagenome (GOLD analysis project Ga0079224, IMG submission 80414) | Agricultural soil microbial communities from Utah to study Nitrogen management - Steer compost 2015 | ecosystem: Environmental > Terrestrial > Soil > Agricultural land | place: USA: Utah...
ATCTTTACGAGCATTTCCTGTTTTCGTCTTTTTTCGTCTTAGTTGATACCGTGCATCATTTTTCTTAGAACGGGACTGAAAATCAGCAATAGCAATGCTGCGCCAATTGGTAGTCCTGCTATAATAAGAAAGAAGGTGGACATGGAATACATTTCCGTGATCTTATCGATAAGTCCACCGCTTAAGCCGGCCAACTTATTAGCTATCGCAGAAGCAAGAAACCAAAAGCCAAAAATAAGGCCAATAAACTTTTGTGGTGAAAGTTTACTCATATACGATAGGCCGACTGGAGACACACATAGCTCTCCTGTCGTATGAAAGAAGTACGCCAAAATGAGCCATACCATGCTTACTGAGGCTGTAGCTGCCCCCTGTGGTATGCTCATGCTTCCGTATGAAAGGGCTAAAAATCCCACACCTACCAGAATGAGGCCGAGCGCAAATTTGACCGGACCAGATGGATTCCAGACACGTTCCCAAAACTTACTGAAGGACGACGCTAATGTTACAATGAAGAATGCATTCAATATCTGAAACCATGCCACCGTGACTTCTGTAACGTCAGAAACAAACTCCCTATGAATTTTCCATACGCCCAGTAACATGATGGAGAAAAAGGAAACTAGCGTGAAGATAATAGTTAGCGGATACTGTCTGATAATCTTAGCAGCTAGCTTAGTGAGAACAAATGTAACCACCAATATAGGGAGGAGCGTCAATGCTGCATCAATCCATTTAAATGTCGTTCCGGCGGTTCCGTCCAGCACACGTTGCGTATAATTTTTCGCGAAAATTGTCATGGATCCTCCAGCTTGTTCAAATGCTAGAAAAAAGAATACACTGGCGATAATTAAAACCGCTACGACGATAAGCCTGTCTTTTACGACGTGCTTCGGCAGCACCGCCTCTTCGATATCATTGGGAGTGTTTGAAGCGCTCTTTGGGGCATCGCCAATAACGCCGAAGATACGCTGTCCGAAATAGAACTGTAACATGCCAAAAAACATAAAAACACCCGCTAATCCGAAACCGTAATGCCAACCTATCTTTTCACCGATATACCCACAGAGAAGCGATCCCAAAAAAGCCCCCGCGTTAATGCCCATGTAAAAAATTGTGTACCCGGCGTCTTTTTTTGGACTGTTGTCAGGATATAATTGTCCAACCATCGAAGAAATGTTAGGTTTGAACAGACCATTTCCCAAGATCATCAGTCCTAGACCAATGTAAAAGAATATTTTAGCTTCACCTTCTAAAGCCATAGAAGCGTGTCCAAGGGTCATAATCAGAGCTCCTGCCAGTATCGCTTTCTTATAACCTGTAAGTCGATCGGCTATCATTCCGCCAATCAAAGGCGTGGCGTACACGAGGCCTGTATACCATCCGTAGAGTTCCATAGCTTCCGCGTTTGTCCATCCCCATCCTTTATCGGCAATCTCGGTTATTAGGAACGTGACCAATAAGGCCCGCATACCGTAATAACTAAACCTCTCCCACATTTCGGTGAAAAAGAGTACGAAGAGGCTGGCCGGATGTCCCATCACCATCTTATCATCTACTCCTTTTGTGGCGAGATGGTTCACTAAAAGTTCATCTTTTTGTTCAATCATATTGTTAGTTGTTAGTTATTCGTGGATACATAATTTAGATGTCAGGCATTAGCGCGACGCGGATAGGCAGCGAACACTGTCTGTCAATTGGTTTTATTGTGTTCTGCGGAAAGACGCTTTCCACAGTCTCTTCGCAGAACACTGTTGTTGTATGCTGGCCCCAAGTAGTGTTAGCTATTTTTGAATCGCTCCAACAGTTTTTTGGTCGCAAGGATACCGTCTACTTCCGAGAGCTTGGACCCCTCGTATTCTATTCCGATATAGCCTTTAAATCCCGCCTCTTTGACGATTTTCATCATCCGCTCGTAGTCTATCTGTGTTTCATTGCCGTTGGCGTCGAAATCGTGGGACTTTGCGCTCACCCCTTTGGCAAATGGCATCAGATCGCTTACACCCTGATAGCGGTCGTACTCATAGAAGTTCCCGAAGTCCGGAAGGCTTCCACAGTTCTTCTTGTTTACTTTCTTCAAAACATCTGCAAGCCAATCGCCATGTGAAGAGATGCCGCCGTGGTTTTCGACAATGACATTAATTTTATCCTTCCGGCCGTATTCTGCCAATGTGCTTAAGCTCTCTATGACGCGTGACTTTACGTCCTCAGGATCACCATTGCCTGCCGCATTTACGCGAATAGACTTACAGCCAAGAAACGACGCTGCGTCAATCCATTTGTAGTGGTTTTCGACAGCCTTTGCGCGCTTCGCATTGTCTTCGTCGCCCAAATTTCCTTCACCGTCGATCATGATGAGTACGTTCGTTACACCATTATCCTTCGCCCGGTTGTTCAAGTCCTTTAAGTAGGTCATATCTTTCGCTTTATCTTTAAAGAACTGGTTCACGTACTCGACGCCGTAAATGCCAAACTTCTTCGCAGCTAATTCGGGGAAGTCAATATTCTTTAAGTCGCCCTTGAAGAGCGTCTTATGTAGAGACCACTCTGCCAAAGAGATGTCAAACCATGTTTTTTTTGCTGCAAACACCTCTACGGATGGAGCTAGCGCTACGCCTGCCGCAGCTAGGCCTAGCTGTTTTAAAAAAGTTCTTCTTGCGTTCATATGTTAGCTTTTATTAAATATTTGCCCACCCCGACGTTAACACATCTGCGATGTGTTTTGTCTTTATGGGAAGTTGTTGTCTGTCAATATAGGCCTGCAGCTGTAGCAGGCAGGAGCTGTCCGTCGATATAATATAGTCGGCTTTTACAGCTAATGCATTTTGTACTTTCTGCTCGGCCATAGCCGCCGATATCCCTTCGAACTTCACGGCAAAAGTACCTCCAAAGCCGCAGCATACGTCCTGGTCGCGCATAGGAAGAACCTCAAGTCCACCCACATGGGCCAACAACTGCCGGGGCTCGTTCCTGATGTTGCACTCCCTGAGGCCTGAACACGAGTCGTGATAAACCGCGGTACCGACCAACTCCGCCCCAAAATAATCTTTTTTAAGCACATTTACCAAAAAATCACTAAGTTCATAGATATTGGATTGTATGTTCCGGCAGCGGTTGTGTTCGGTCGAGTTGGTAAATAGGTCGTCGTATCCATTTTTTACCATGCCCGTACATGAGGCCGAGGGCGACACGATATAGCAATCCTCCGAGAAATCCGTCAGAAACTTTAGTCCGATCTGCTTGGCTTCGTTCCAAAAACCAGCATTATATGCCGGTTGGCCGCAGCAGGTCTGTTTCGGATTATAAACCACGTTACACCCCGCTTTTTTTAATAGCTTGATCGTATTAAATGCTGTCTCCGGATACAGCTGGTCTATAAAACAGGGAATAAAAAGTTCTACATTCATGGTGTCAAGGCTTTGTTGAATCGAAGCATCCGAAGAAGCAGACTGCCTCCGATAATAAAAAATACAGACAAGAACAATGCCGAGTAACGGATGTTATGCGACAATTGTTCAATCAGGGCAAAGGACACAAGCCCCATAACGATGGCCAATTTTTCCGTCACATCGTAAAAACTGAAGAACGACGCCGTGTCGCTTACATTTTCAGGAAGAAGCTTAGAATACGTCGATCTGGAAAGCGACTGGATGCCGCCCATAACCAGCCCCACTATACAGGCAAGAATGTAAAACTGGATTTCCGTCGTAATGTAGAATGACGCCACACATATACCCAGCCATACCAAAACCACCGAAATCAGCACTTTAATATTTCCGAATACGGAAGACAGTCTGGACATCAGGATGGCGCCGAGTATCGCAACGAGCTGAATCAACAGAATCGTAATGATAAGTTTGGAACTTTCCAGCTGAAGCTCTTTAGCCCCGAATGCGGCGGCAACAATCATAACGGTCTGCACTCCTGCGGCGTAAAAAAAGTAAGCTGGCAGAAAACGGCGGATGCGTTGTAGTCTCTTGATCTTCCGGAGTACAATTTTAAACTCGATAACAACGGTTCTAACGAGGTTCTTAGCCGCGCGTATTTCTGACCGCCTGTTATTTGGCAGGGCCCTAAAGGGGATGTTGGAAAAACCTGCCCACCATAAGCCTACCAATAAAAAGGACAGTCTCGGTCCGAAAGAGCCGTCCGTGATACCGAACCAGTCCGGCTTCAGGATAAAAATAAGGCAAATAATCTGTAGCGTAACACAGCCGACATACCCGTACGCGAATCCCTGCGCGCTGACCTTATCTTGTCTGTCGGGTGTAGCGATCTCGGGTAGGTATGAATTATTGAACAATACACCACCTATGTAGCCCATTGCTGCCATTCCGAAAAGGATAATGCCCAGCTCTAGCGTCTCCAGTTTAAAGAAAAACAGCCCCATGCACGAGAAGGCTCCGAAGTAGGTGAAAAACATCATCATTTGCTTTTTCCTGCCCTGCACGTCGGCGTAAGCCGATAAGAACGGCAAGCAGACCGCCATAATCAGGTAGGCCAACGCCAGCGTAAAATTGGATAATGCGGTATTGATGACCTCCACCCCAAAAAAGACAACGACGTCGCCACGCTCCTCCGTGGTGGTTATGGCGGTGTAGTAAGCTGGAAAGATTGTGGACGTGATTACCAAATTGTAGGCCGAATTAGCCCAGTCGTACATGGACCAAGAACGAATCAGTCGTTTGTCGTTTTTCCGGATGACCTGCATTATCGAAGCGAATATAGTAATGTTAAGTAAAAATTGAAACCATTTCTAAATGTTTGACCGTACCTATATTCATCCCCGTTGAAGCATATGTCGTCTGTCACAACAGGTAGCGGCTCCGTTAGCTAATAATGTTCCCGTATAAAAGTGATGATACGGACCATCTCCTGACGAATCGGACGTTCGGATCCGAGGAAATTGGCATTGAGAAAGGAAAAGGCTAAATTTTTCCCCGATCGGGTTTTGATAAAACCACTTTGGTTGTGTACCGAACTGATAGTCCCCGTCTTTGCCCAGACGAACGGTTCGCCGTTATCGAGTGAATACGCGCGCTTTAAGGTGCCGTCGACACCTCCGGCCGGAAAAAAATGGCGGAGTTCTTCCACGGTGGCTACCATCCCTTTTAATAATAGCAGAAGTTCGACCATGCTGCGCGGGCTGACTTTATTATAAGTGGACAGGCCTGAGGCATCTTCGAGCACAATAGGGTCGGTAAAACTGGAAAAATAAGCCGCGTCCATTTCCTTCCGCAGCTGTGCCGTGCTGAATTTCCCATAACGCTGCAGCGCGATCATCATATGAAGCTGCTCCGCTAAAAAGTTATCGCTTGGAAGCATCATTTCCCGGAGTACCGTTCTCGTGTCATTACTATAAACGGTGCTGTAGGTAGATGGCTTTCCATAGCTTATCATCTGGATCTCTTTTTTTAGCGTATCCCGAAGTAGCCCGATAAAGAGTGCGACATCGTTTTTAAAGGGCTTCTCATTTACATATCCGCGCGGCGGAACGGCCCGGCTTTTGAAGAAGGTATTGGTATCGAATGCACGGGTCAGCGTAAATGCTTCCGCGTTTCCGTTATCCGATGTCTTTATAAACTCCTCGAAATACGATGGCGTGACGGCGAGGCTTCCTCCCCGTTCTTTAAATGTAACGACGTTGCCGTATATCGGAAATGTACGCACTTCCGGCTGGTAGTATTCCTGATAATCCTCAATAGACCATCCCTTTCTGTAAAAGGGCTCATCTGATTGTGATTCAGTGCTATAAAATAATTTCTTGTTGCTTTGTTTCAGAAATTGAAACACCTTCCCAGACTCCAGTTTACTATGTAGAAAAGTCGGATCGCCTGTCCCCCAGAAAATTAGGGAGTCTCCCCGTTCTACGTAGTGAAGCCCGGGAATAGAATCGCCGAGGTATTTAAGGGCGGCAAATAATGTAAAGGTTTTGGTGTTTGATGCCGGCGTGAAGTACTTTCCTTCATTTATTCCTAATAGAAATCTGTTGCTATCCAGGTCGTATAAGCAGAAGCCGTAAAAGTGCTTCGCTAACACTGGCGACAACTCAAATTCGCGCTTCAAGGGAGTCATGTCCACAGGTTGCGCCTGAAGAATGTAAGGGGCCACCGAGAGCACAAATAAAGCAAGGATCCGTTTCATCCTGTAAATGTACAAAAAAGGCCACAACTACGCTATGGGATAGATGCTTGTTGCCCGGTAAGGAACTAAAAAAACTCCTGCCTCCTCTGTTTGCCGGAACCAACAGAGCGGCAGGAGCTTTCGGTCTCCAAAAAGGCGGTATTAATTATACCCCGTATTTTGCTGCAGCGTGCCGCTGCTTCTGTCTATTTCGATCTGCGGAATTGGAAAATACGCGTTATGCGGATTGAATACAATGCCTTTAAATGCAGGTAATAAAGAGCCTTCAAATGAAGAGTAGCTTTCTATTGTCTGCTTTGCTATACCCCACCGTACCAGATCGAAAAAGCGGTGCCCTTCCAGAGCGAGTTCCAATCGTCTTTCCATACGCACGGCATTACGCGCATATTCCGGATTGGGAAAAACCGGGTATGGTTTCACCTGGTAGTTGGCGGCATCTTTCCCGTCGATCTGTTTATGAGGCAGCTTCGATGCCCGCGCACGGACGGCATTAACATAGGTCAGTGCCATGTTGAGGTCGCCCAGTTCCACTGCACACTCGGCGGCCATCAATATCACATCGGCAAGGCGCATGATATTTACGTCGAGTCCTGTTATGTACGCCTCACCGGGAACGGCGTGCGACGCAAACTGGCTTCGATAGATCATTGTCTTGATACCCACGAAGGGCCCTGCATAGCTCGACGAGCGGATCCAAGCATCGCCGGGCATAATGCCGTAGTCAAGATAAGGAACGCCGCGACGCCCAACAGTGTAATCCAGACGGGGATCTACCCGTAACGACTGATCCACTTTGTAGTTTGTTTTGGCAGCTCCTTCCAGGCCTGCGTCCGACTTATAGGGGTTTGTTCTGTAGGAGCCGTCCAGGTATGGCAGGCCGTTTTCGTCTACCCTATAGGCATTCACGAGATCTATCGAAGGCTGATAAAAACCACAGCATCCGACTGGTGATGTCCCATATAAACCGCTAAGCATATCTCCCACATTCGCGTTGTCACCAGAACCGTTGGGGTTAATGGCATGCTTCGACACCATGAGTGCCTCAGGGCCGTCTTCCGTCTCTACGTTAAAGTTGTTCTCGAAGGGCATTGCCGTGATGTCTTTGCCTGCGATAACCTCCTGGAAAAGCGGAAGCGCAAGCTCGAACTTCTTTTCGTATAGATACAGTTTGCCCAGGTACGCTTTGGCAATGTATCTATCCATGCGCCCTTTCTCTCCGTTGATCTTTGATACCGGTAGGTTTTCCGATGCAAATTTTATGTCTTCGATAATCTTTGGATAGATATCGGTGTCGTTTTTTGCCACCTTCGCATCGTCGAGCGAGGTGTTCTCGTCTATCCAGGGGATGTTACGGAAGATACGCCAAAGATAGAAGTAATAATGTCCTCTCAACATCTTTGCTTCAGCTTCGATCTCGACGGCGCGGGCGGCGCTGATGGTAGGCTGTCCCGCCTGATCTTCTTTCAATACCCGGATTGTGGCATTGCAGCGCATAACCCCTTCGTAGTAGATCTGCCACATTGTTGAGAGATTGTCATTCGCCGGATTGGGGCGCAGCAGCTCGATCAGGTTCATGTTCGGTTGGTCTGTTTCTTCAGAACCTTTGTGCGCATTATCCGCTGCGACCTCTCCAAATAGCCACTGGCTCGGCGCGGAGGCATAATTCCCCCACGTACCACTTACATTGCCGTTTAATATACCGTATGCGCCCAGCAAAATAGCTTCTACGCCCTCATTATTCCGTATCTGGTCCTGAGGTAATTCGCCCTGCGGATTTTTTTCCAAAAATTCCTTTCCACAACTACCGAATAATATATTTGCTGCAGCCAGCATTATATAGATATTTTTCTTTTTCATAATCCGTTTTGTTAAAGTTAAAAGCCTAAACTAACGCCGAACGTATATTGACGGGCTTGAGGGTAAACACCAAAGTCCACGCCTAATGCCGGATAATCACTTGGCGTTGCGGTCACTTCGGGATCCAGTCCATCGTATTTCGTGATCGTAAACACGTTCGCTACCCCCAGGTAGAAGCGGAGCCTGCTTACCGAGGTATTCTGTCCGAACACATTTTGTACGGGCAGGTTATACCCTATCTGCACATTTCTTAGCTTCAAAAAGCTTGCATCCTGTATATAGTAAGACGACGAGGCGTATTCAAAAGCAGACGCATTGACGGTCGGCGATGGCACATCGCTTCCGGTATTGGTGGGGCTCCATGCGTCAAGGAGACGCGCACTTTTCTGTCCGGAGAAGACACTGAAGTCCGTGAAATAGCGGGTCGCGTCGTATACTTGATTTCCCTGGGATCCATAAAAGAACATAGAAAGGTCGAAGTTTTTATACGCGGCATTCACAGCCAGCGAGTAAATGAAATCAGGATGAGGAGAGCCGATTATTGTCCTGTCGGCATCGTTTATCACCCCGTCTCCGTTGATATCGGCAAATTTAAGTCCACCGGGCCGCGCGCCGTCGTACGATGGCGATCCCGATACATCCGCATCGCTTTGATAAATTCCCGCGACGCGGTATCCGTAGAACGCGCCGAATTGCTCCCCGGGCTTGAGGATGGTCGTTTGCATACTACGGAAGTTTCCATATATCTGCGAAGACACCGAGGGAGCCAGCGCTTCCACGGTATTGACATTTCGGGAAATTGTTCCCGTAAGATCCAATGTGAAAGGCTTCTGTTGCCGCTGTCCGTAGTGATAGCCGAGCGATAGCTCAACCCCTCTGTTACGCATGTTGCCCACATTGACGTAAGGCGACTCTGCGCGACCGACGGCTGCCGCCGGCAAAGGAACGCGGAACAACATGTCTTTTGTTTTCTTATCGTAGTAGTCGAAGGCACCATCGAAATCGCCGTTGAATAGCGTGAAGTCGATACCTAAGTTTAGTGCATTGACCTGCTCCCATTTCACGTCGGGGTTGGCATACGATCGTTGCCAGATTCCGGTTTTGACCGGCCCGTTAATCGGGTACGACGACTCGTTGATGATGGAAGCATATCGGTTCATGTACTGAAAAGAAGGAATGCGCTGATTACCTGTAATCCCGTACCCCGCACGAAGCTTCAGGTCCGTGATCCAGTTAACCGACTTAAGGAACTCTTCATTCGACAACCGCCACGCACCACTGATGCCGGGGAACACTCCAAATCTGTTGTTCTGACCGAAGTTGGATGATCCGTCCCGACGTACCGTAGCGCTAAGGATATAGCGGTCGTCAAAGCTATAGTCTACTTTTCCGAAGATTGAAAACAAGGCTCCCAAGGCACCGGTTCCGGTGTTTCCGAAATTGGTCGTACCTGCGTTCAGATAAAAGTAATCGAGACTGTTCAAGATAAAAAATCCGTTCCGGTTTGCGGAAAGATCGCGGGAGCGGTTGTCTATAGCTTCCGTACCGGCGAGAATGTTCAGATTGTGCTTATCGATGACTTTCTTCCAGTTTAGCGTATTTGTCCATGTCCACTCCGTGTTATAGCCGGCGTATTCACGGAGACTGTTGTTAAACGACCCTTCTGAAAACTCAGGATTCGGATAGGTGATATCCATTCCGGTATAGTTTTCATATTTTATACCGAAACTGGTTCTCAGTGTCAGGCCTTCAATTAGATCGTACTCGGCATAGGCATTTCCAAAAAACATATTGCTTTTATTGACGTCGTCCTTCCCACGGTAGGCCATAGCCACGGGGTTCTGTCCGTTTCCCCATCCGCCTTTGGAGCCGGCAAAGTTGCCACCTTCGTCATAAACGGGGATGATGTTCTGGATTCGGAATGCAAAGCCGAGGATACTTCCTTCTTCCATGTAGCCGCCCGCCGTGTTGGGGTTTACGCCTACGCCGAAACCTTTTGTGTAACCGTATTGTAGATTTTCACCCAGGCGGAGTTTCCCGTTAAACGCTTTGAATTGCGTATTGGCCCGCACGTTAAAACGTTCGAACCCTGAATGGATAATGGCACCCTCTTGTTTTAGGTGTCCGGCAGACATTGCGTACGTGGCATTTTCGCCGCCGCCCGTGGCACTCAGCTGGTAGCTTTGTGTCGGAGCGTTCTGCGACAGTTCCCTAAACCAGTCAGTTCCGGCCTTGTTTGCTTTGGTGATCTGGTAGAACGTGGCGGGATCCCTGGAATAGTTATATCTGGACATGTCGTAGTCTGCCGGAGTGATGTCGTCGATGTCCTCCCGGCCGATCTCGCCAGCTAGTAGATAATCCGGCAACGTCAGGTTTGTTCCGTTCAGCCTATTGTTCAGATCGTATACCTGCTGCGGCGTCATCATTTTAGGGAACGTGTTGTAACGGGGGGTCTGAAGACCTACATAGGAGTCAAACGATATCTGAGGTTTTCCCTGTCTGCCTGTTTTTGTGGTGATAATGACGACACCGTTATTGGCGCGGGAACCGTAGATGGATGCTGCCGAGGCGTCCTTGAGCACCTGCATGGACTCGATGTCGTTCTGGTTTAGCCAGCTGAGCTTTCCTTCAAATGGCACGCCGTCAATGACATATAACGGCTCGTTGTTGTTGATTGTACTGTATCCCCGTATTTTGATCTGAGGTGTCGATCCAGGGGCGCCATCGTTGACGATCTGTACGCCCGTTGCGCGTCCTTGCAATGCTTCTACTGCTGATGCCGCGGGTTGGCTCTTCAGCTGATCCACGTTGACGACGGCGACGGATCCGGTAAGATCTTTCCTGCGCTGTGCTCCATATCCTGTGACAACAACCTCTTCCAGGCTGCTGTTGTCGGCCTGAAGGTCGATCTGCACCACGGTGGTGTTCGAAGCCACCGTGGTGGTACTGGTCTGATAGCCGATGAAGCTGACCTCAAGCACGTCGTTAACGGCTGCTTTGATCTCAAAACTACCGTCTTGATTTGTAGACGTCG
>Ga0079224_100014432_pt1 | contig 11034 bp, 9 predicted proteins | sample Stecom2015_FD_80414 | JGI IMG/M metagenome (GOLD analysis project Ga0079224, IMG submission 80414) | Agricultural soil microbial communities from Utah to study Nitrogen management - Steer compost 2015 | ecosystem: Environmental > Terrestrial > Soil > Agricultural land | place: USA: Utah...
AATGTAGTGGGATATAAAAAGATAAGCCACTAAGTCTATTTCTAATTCCATTTTCCATCTAATCCCATATAAAAAAGAGTGACCCTATAGGCCACTCTTTTACATGAGGAGTAGTTGTTGTCTTAAATATCAAATTTGATTCCCTGTGCTAAAGGTAACTGAGTACTCCAGTTAATGGTATTGGTTTGGCGACGCATATAGGCTTTCCAGCTGTCAGAACCACTTTCTCTACCACCCCCGGTTTCTTTCTCTCCTCCAAAGGCACCTCCAATTTCTGCACCACTTGTACCGATATTTACATTGGCAATACCGCAATCGCTTCCTGCATGAGAAAGGAAGGTTTCCATTTCGCGCATATGCAGGGTCATGATAGAGGATGACAAGCCCTGTGGTACACTGTTTTGGATTGCGATTGCTTCTTCTAGAGATTTGTATTTCATGATGTAGAGAATCGGAGCGAATGTTTCGTGCTGCACAATAGCAAAATCGGGTTTTACTTCATATACACATGGTTTTACATAACAACCGCTTTCGTAACCTTTTCCTGAAAGTACACCTCCGGCCACCACGGCTTTACCACCTTCTTTTTTCACAGCGGCTAAGGCTTGTTCATAACTAGCCACAGCATCTTTATCGATAAGTGGTCCCACATGATTGGATTCATCTAGAGGGTTGCCAATTTTCAATTGTTTATAGGCTGCTGTCAGTTTCTTTTTGAATTTATCATACACGTTTTCATGTATAATGAGACGACGTGTAGTGGTACAACGCTGACCAGCAGTACCTACTGCACCAAAAATGCAGGCACGTAAGGCAATATCAAGATCTGCATGTTCGGATACAATAATTGCATTGTTTCCTCCTAATTCTAACAGAGAGCGTCCTAGTCTGGCTCCTACCGCAGCACCTACGGCTTTTCCCATACGGGTAGAACCTGTAGCGGACACAAGTGGGAAACGTGTATCATGACTCATTTTCTCTCCAATTTCACGTCCACCAATCAGTAAACCACATACACCTTCTGGTACATTGTTGGATTTGAAAACTTCGGATACGATATGCTGGCAGGCGATAGCGGTTAAAGGTGTTTTTTCGGAAGGTTTCCAGATACACACATCGCCACAAACCCAGGCAATAAAGCTATTCCAACTCCATACAGCTACGGGGAAGTTAAAGGCACTAATGATGCCTACCAATCCCAGCGGATGCCATTGTTCGTACATGCGGTGATTGGGACGCTCGCTATGCATGGTAAGACCATATAATTGGCGAGATAAACCCACTGCAAAATCAGCAATGTCTATCATTTCCTGAACTTCTCCATAGCCTTCCTGTAAGCTTTTCCCCATCTCATAAGACACTAAGTGGCCGAGCGGTTCTTTATATTTACGTAGTGCTTCTCCAATCTGTCGAACGATTTCTCCCCTTTTAGGAGCTGGATACATACGCCAAGTTTCGAAAGCTTTTTGTGCAGTGGTTACTACTTTTTCATAATCTTTATCTGTAGCCTGCGTAACAGAAGCGATGAGTTTTCCATCTACAGGAGACCATGAGTCAAGCTTTTCACCCTGAGATTTTAGCCATTGAGTACCCGTAGAAGCACCCTTGTTTACAGCTTCAATAGATAGTGTGCGTAACACCTTTTTTATCTGCATATAGTTGAGGTTTAATTGATGTTAAGAATAGCAAATTAATGATTTTTTGAGTATTGGAAGGGAGTTGAAAGAGATGCTGTGTTAAGAAAATGCGCTATGGAAAAGATCCATAGCGCATGGGTTACAAGTTTATTTCCTCATAAAAAGGTTACTTATTACAGGTTGCCTCGTTTTGCCTGTTCGCGTTCTATAGATTCAAACAAAGCTTTAAAGTTACCTGCACCAAAACTTTTCGCACCTTTTCTCTGGATGATTTCATAGAATAGAGTAGGGCGATCTTCTACGGGTTTAGTGAAGATTTGCAGCAGGTAGCCTTCTTCGTCACGATCTACAAGGATACCCAGTTTTTGTAAAGGAGCAATTTCTTCATCGATACTACCTACGCGCTCATGAAGCATTTCGTAGTATGCGTTGGGTGGAGCGGATAAAAATTCAACCCCTCTGGCTTTTAATTCTGTAACGGTTTTTACGATATCGTTGGTAGCTACAGCAATGTGTTGTACCCCTTCGCCTTCATAAAACTCAATGTATTCTTCAATCTGAGATTTCTTTTTGCCTTTTGCCGGCTCGTTGATTGGGAATTTTACATAGCCGTTACCGTTACTCATTACCTTACTCATTAAGGCTGAATATTCGGTATTGATTTGTTTGTCATCAAATGATAGAATATTTACAAATCCCATTACATCTTCATACCATTTAACGGTGGGTATCATTCTATTCCAGCCCACATTACCCACACAGTGGTCAACATATAAAAGACCTACTTCAGATGGATTATAATCGCTAACCCATGGTTCGTAGCCAGGCATGAAGGCTCCTTTGTAGTTCTTTCTTTCTACAAACATATGGATGGTTTCGCCGTAGGTATAAATACCTGCCATGCGGATTTCTCCATGCTCATCAGTCAGGGTGATGGGTTCCTGATAAGGTTTGCCACCACGTTTGGTAGTTTCTTCAAAAGCACTGTATGCATCATCTACCCATAGAGCTAGAACTTTTACACCGTCTCCGTGTTTTTTAACATGCTCGGAAATGGGGTGGTCTGATTTTAAAGCTGTAGTCAGTACTAGGCGAATTTTCCCTTGTTGTAATACATAGGATGCTCTATCGCGTACTCCGGTTTCTGGACCAGCATAGGCTACTGACTGGAATCCAAATGCAGTTTTGTAATAGTGAGCAGATTGTTTAGCATTGCCCACATAGAATTCGATATAATCTGTACCGTTTATCGGTAAAAAATCTTTTGCTTGTGCGAGTTTTTCGCTAAAACTCATTGTTTTTTGTTCCATATTGCTCGTTTTGATTTTAAATAAGTTTATTGAGTGGTTTGAGTAATTTCATAAATGATATATTGCTATGAAAATATCAACTCCAAGCTGCCATAACTTGCATTCGTAGCAATTGCCGCGAATAAAAATGCAAAAATCCAGTCGTTTCCATATTCGAAAATGAAATTACTTTTCTCCTTATTAGGCTCAATAATTATGGAACTGTAAAAATACAGCTTATAGACGACTTCCCCGAAACAGAAAAATATTTATTATTCTGCCCAGCTTAGGATATAATTATCATCCTCAATATCTGTAGCGTCTTTGGTTAAATATAATGGACGGAAAGTGTCCACCATCACTGCCAGTTCACGGGTTTCTTTTTGTCCGATGCTTTTTTCAACAGCTCCAGGATGTGGCCCATGAGGGATTCCTGCAGGGTGAAGTGTAATCATCCCTTTGGTAACATGTTTCCGGCTCATAAAGTCTCCATCTACATAGTATAATACTTCGTCACTATCTATGTTGCTGTGATTGTATGGCGCTGGAATGGCATCAGGATGGTAATCGTAAAGACGAGGAACAAAGGAGCAAATCACAAAATTGTGTGCATCAAATGTTTGGTGTACGGGAGGTGGTTGGTGTACTCTTCCGGTAATGGGTTCAAAATCATGAATGCTAAGGGCATAGGGGTATTCACAGCCATCCCATCCAATTACATCAAATGGATGATTGGCATACCAGATATTGTATTGCAGACCTCTCTTTTTTACTTTAATGAGGAATTCTCCGGTTTTGTCGAAGGTTTCCAGATTTTGTGGTCCACGGATATCTCTTTCACAGAATGGAGCGTGTTCCAGTAATTGTCCGTAGCGACTTAAATACCTTTTAGGGAAGGTAATCGGGCTAAAAGATTCAATGATAAATAACCTGTTTTGATCGTTGTCAAACTGTAACTGATAAATTGTGCCTCTGGGAATCACTACATAATCACCATAACCAAAACGGATTTGCCCATATTGTGTATGGAGTGTACCTTCTCCTTCATGGATAAATAGTACCTCATCTGCATCTGCATTTTTATAAAAATAATCTGAAAATCCCTTTTGAGGGGCAGCCAGAGAGAGTTGGGTATCGTTATTAAATAGAACTACCTTTCTGCTTTCCAGATAATCGGGTTTAGGAGCTACTTGAAAGCCTTGAAAACTCCTGTGTTTTAAGATGTTATCTGTACTGGCAATTGGATTTACATTGATAGGTTCCTCTACACGTATAATTTGTGTAGGGGGGTGTATATGATATAATAAGGAGTAATTGGAAGAAAAACCCTCCGTGCTGAAAAGTTGCTCAGCATACAATTTCCCATTTGGCTGACGGAACTGAACATGACGTTTATGAGGTATCTTACCTAGAGAATAATAGTGAGGCATAGCAAGAAAATTAATAATTAATCTGTCAAATTTACGGAATTCACCTTGGTGAACAATGATTTTCGTCATGCACTTTGCAGACGATAATAATTCTATATTTTATCTCTGACAGTACTGAGACTTTCCACACCACAGGATAATCTGCCTATATTTTCTAGTTGTTTAAATCTTCAAGCATAGCTGTGGCCTGAGGATGGTGGGGTATTTTTTCGATTAAGTGCTGTAATACTTTCCTGGCTTCATGGTCGGCTTGGTGCATATGATACCAAATAGCCAAGTTAATTAGATTTTGTTCGGCATCAGGGGAAAGCGCCTGAGCTTTCTTCATGTGCTGATAAGCTTTTTGGGATTCTCCTAATTCTAAATAGAGGTAACCTAGGCTTACCTGTGCTGGCAAATAATCAGGATTTTCCTGAATTATTTTATGGTATTGAGCTAATGCTGCTTGTGTTTCTCCGAGGCTATACAAAGTGGCCGCATATTTATTTTGAAAATCAAGACTATAGGGCATTAGCTCAATCGCTTTGCTGTGCCATTTCAATGCTTGCTCTGGTTGTGCTGATTTCATGTAAGCTTCTCCTATTCGGTAGGCAGTCCATGCGTCGATAGTTGTAGCAGGGTTTAGTTGGGAGGCCAGGGATAAGAGCTCTATATAGTTTTGTTGCAGAAAATATAATCGAACATAATCTGATGAGGGATGAGAAGCCACTTTGCTCAGATAATATGCAGCGGAGTCTAGCAATGTAACGTCGGGATGTAATCGTTCAAAAAAGTCCATATATGCACGTGCCCGAATCAAGGGGTCAGGATTTTCTTCATTATAGCAAACTAATCCTCGAAAAATGGGTTCTGGTTTTTTATTGGTAGGTTTTAACTGCTCTGGCTTACGTCTGATAAAATGGTCGGTCACCGCCACATGGGGAATATCTATACTGCTGTTTTGCGGCATATGACAACTAATGCAATCTCCATTTGCAGCCTGGATTGCTGTGTTAGATTCAGTACAAAGTGTATGATTGGGTTGGTTATGACAGCTTTTACAGGTGTTTATAAATTGTGCTCTGGGAGTAAATTTTACGCTGATATGCGGATTATGGCAGGTTATACAACTAAGTTGTTGAGATTGTAGGTAACAGGCAGATTTTTTCATGCGCTCTACATGGGAGGCCATTATCATTTTATCGTCGGCATGCTGATATTGGGGCATAAATACATGCATTACCTCACTCAGGTGCATGCCTGGCCTGAAGTCATAAAATGTTTTTCCTTCTTGCAAGACGGTAATCCCTTGTAAATGACATCGCTGACAAAGATTGTTTTGCAGATCTATCGAAAGACGTCGTGGGTTTACAATAGTATAGTCTGGTTGTTGTGAAGTGTCCACTATGTGACCAGCCAGTTTTTCTGCAACATGTAGGCTTCCGGGTCCATGACAACGTTCACAATCAATTCCCGAAGGAATAGAAAGAAATTTGTTGGGGCTTCCTGCTACGGGTTGAGGATATGCATTATGGCAGGTCATACATTCACTTTCGATCAATCGTGTAAAGCGACTGTTGGCACCTTGTTCAAATCCGGGAGCTAGATCCCATTGGCCTTTTTGTGTATAGAAAGTAATGGGCGCTTGATACAGATATCCCTGTACACTAAAAATATGTGAATTTGTATGTTGTCCTGAACCAATGATATACTGAATGTGTTGTACTCTTTTATGGATAGTGTCTTTGCCTTTTACTCTATATTCCAGAATAAATAGAGAATCATTTTCCCAGTAGGGGTAGTAATAAAAATCTAAATATTTATCATAAACAATAGCATGCTTATTGAATACTGCTGCAGATTTTTGAGGTGTAGCCGGAGCAAAGGACTGTCCCATTCCGGTTTGTATAAAACTCTCGTAGATGTCGTTATGGCAATTTCTACAGGCACTCATGCCCACATAATGAACAGAGGTATCGTACACATTTTTCCATAAGGAGGTTTGAGCCTGCGACGACTCTGCTGGACCGTCAGCACAGAAAAATGAGGGCCATGAGATCAACAGGATAAAAAGAACAGGTAATATGATTTTTATCGCCTGACGCATAGGAGTCAAAAATACGGTTATATTATATCATCAAACTACAATTAGTTTTTCCTATTTGCAGGGAAGTATGAGTTCATGATAGGGTGATACTCTGTGTAAACTGATAGTATACACAGTTGACACTATTCAAATTAATGTGGAAAATTTATTCACGCCAGGCTTTACCAGTAAGATGGATAAATACATCTTCCAGGCTCGCTTCTTTAACTTTTTTTACCGGTTTAAAACCCGTCTCTAATAATTCATCTATGAGTACATCCGGTTCTTTGATGCTAATGATTTTACCACTGTCAATAATAGCCACCCGGTCGCATAGCTGCTCGGCTTCATCCATATAATGTGTGGTAAGTACAATGGTGGAGCCTTGCTGTTGAAGAGATCGGATGAGATCCCAAAGGTTTCTACGAGCATGTGGATCTAATCCTGTGGTAGGTTCATCCAGAAAGATTACATCAGGATTGTTCACAAGGGTAGTGGCAATGGAAAATCTTTGTTTTTGCCCTCCAGAAAGTTGCTTGAATTTGCTTTTTGCCTTATCCGTAAGATTTACTTTTTCTAACAGTGCATAAGGGTTGATATCCTGATTGTATAATCCACCAAAAAGTTCTATAATTTCAATAAGGTTTAGGTTAGGATAATATCCTGCGGCTTGCAATTGTACCCCAATATGCTTTTTAATTTCCAAAGGGTGCGTATCCATATCATACCCGCAGACGGTTACTTTTCCAGAAGTTTTTTCCCGAAGAGTTTCAATGATTTCTAGCGTAGTAGTTTTCCCAGCACCATTGGGTCCCAGTAAACCAAATATTTCTCCTCTATACACCTCAAAACTGATATCTGATACAGCTACCAGTGAATCATATTTTTTAACCAGGTTATTTACACTAATGATTATTTCCCTCATAAGCTTTTATAGTTTTTCAAGGCGAAAACATACCCTATGTAATTTTCCCTGGAAATCGAAAGGTGTGGTTTTGCCAGTAATATCTTTAATTTCTGCTCCATGGATATCTTCCCGATTCAGTTCAAAGTTCCGATAATTATTACTAAAATAAATAACACCTCGCTGAGTGCAGCAACGAAGTAATTGATTGAGCAGCCATACATGATCCCTTTGGATTTCAAATTCTTCTTTCATGCGTTTACTATTGCTAAATGTAGGAGGGTCGCAGATGATAAGATCATATGCATCAGAGGGGGCGGTGTGTAGCCATTCCAATACATCTTCCTGGATAAAACGGTGTTTTTCGGGATGGTATAACTTATTGTACTGCATATTACGTTTTGCCCAGTTGATATAAGTTCGTGACAAATCTACAGAGGTCACTGTATGTGCATTACCATCCGCTGCATACACACTAAAGGAGCCTGTATAGCAAAAAAGGTTGAGTACGTTTTTGTGCATGCTTTCGGTTCTTACAAGACCACGGGTAATCCTATGGTCCAAGAATAGACCAGTATCCAAATAATCGCTAAGGTTAACGATAAAATTGAGTCCTCCTTCCTGTACAATATGTTCCGTTTTAGCACTGCCTACTCGTTCGTACTGGTCGGTACGTCCAGCTTTTCTTTTTCTAATTTTAATAAATACCTGTGAGGTGTGGATTTCAGTAACCTCAGCCATGATTTGCATACAGGTTTGGAGCCATGAAGCATGGGTTTCTTCATCCATACTATGTCTTCGTTTGTATTCAGCAGCATGGAGGAGGCCTTCATACCAATCTATGGCAAAAGGGAATTCCGGCATATCATGATCATAAAATCGGAAACAGGTAATTCCCTGTTTTCTAGCGATTTTATGGTAGTGTTTCCACATTTTAGCCAGTCTGTTTTGAAAAGCTGAAAAATGAAAAGTAGTTGAGGTTTCCACAGCGATTGCGAATAAGATTAGAATAGTTGTAAAAATACGATATTGCTATGGGAGTTTAGGGAAACAAAATAGACTAGGTAAATGGAATAATTAGTGTATCTAAAATTGTAAAATATTGACAGCAAGTGGTTTTTACGCAGGTTAGGTTTTACAAATAATATCCCACCACTAGTTGTCCAGTAAAATAATTCCCTCTCTGGCAAAATCTATCAGGCGTTCTTTATATAGAGCGCCTATGGTCATTTTGAAAGTTTTTTTGCTGATGCCAAATGCTGCATAAATTTCTTTGGGGTCTGATTTGTCATGATACGGAAGATAGCCATTGTTTTCGCGTAACATTTGCAAGATCTTTTCTCTTTCTCCTTGCACTCTGGTATAACCTCTCACCCCAGCTTTAACATCTATTTTCTGATCTTCTCTAATTTTTTTGATAAATCCTTCTAAGGTATCCCCATAAGAAACTTCCTGAAATACATCATCAAAATGTAATACTCCTATATGGCGATTGTTGATAATAACTGTATAGCCGATATCTGTTTTGCGCCAGATGCGTAAGGTAACCGCATCGTTTTCTGCAACTGTAAGTGTTTCATTTTGTAGATAGCGCTCCAGTCGTTCGGTCGCTGCTACACGACCGGTTTGTTGATCTATATAAGCCATTATGAGATAAAAGCCCCCCACGTGTATTCTTGAAACCTGCTGGGAAAGAGGCAGAAATAAATCTTTGGGAAGGCCCCAGTCTAAAAATGCTCCTTGCTTCGTAATAGAAACTACTTCCAGGAGATCAATTTCACCTACCGTTAATTTAGGTTTCTCTGTAGTAGCAATCAGTCTGTCTTCTGAATCATGATAGATAAAAACAGAAAGGCTATCACCTGGCTTCAGGTGCTTAGGGAGATACCTTTTAGGTAAAAGAATTTCTGTGCCAGCTGCGTCCAGATAAGCCCCAAAATCTTTGATTTTGACAATAGGCAGTGTATAATATTTTCCGGCTTCCAACATAAAAGGGACTTAATTTTGATTTTGAGATTGTTCTTGAAGAAATTGTTTTTCCCGTGTTGTAAGACTATTGATGCCAGATTGATTTATTTTTTCCAAAATTCTATCCAATTCTTCTTCTTTCTTTTTATAATCCATGTTATAAAGGTCGTCTTGTGAAAGTTGTTTTTTTCTGGTTTTTTTATCAATCATAATCAGATTGGGATAGCGAATAAGGATGAAAAGAAGAATGATGCCGGGAACTAGTACGATGGTAACCGGTATCCAGTTTTCCATAAAATCTTTTGGGAAAATAAGCAAAGATAAAAGCATGCCTGCCAAAGCTCCTCCTAAATGGGCAGCATGACCCACATCAGTGCGGTTGATACGAATGGCATAGAGCGTGAGTATAATATACAGGGTTCCAAATACCCAGGCTGGGAGAAATAAGAATTGTGTATAGGGAAATAAGCCGATTGTTGCGAACACAATACCGCTAATACCTCCCGAAGCTCCTACAGAAGTGTAACTATATTGGTGTTTATGTACTTCTAATGCCAATAAGTTGCCGGCAATCATCCCGGCCATATAAAACAATAGCATGGGGAAGGCTCCCTTTACGATTTCTAAGCCACTACCGAATACATACAATATGATCATGTTGATGATCAGATGCATCCAGGATACATGCAAAAAACCTGAGGAAAACAGGCGATAATATTCTTTTGCTCCACGTATTTTACCCGTATTAAATGCATACCGCTGGAGAAATGGTTCATTTTTTATTCCTCGATAAGAAATAATACAGGTAAACAAAATGAGAAAAAGAGTTAGATACATAGCTAATATGGTAAGTTACTCCTGATTTTAGGAGGCAAGTTTTCGGTTGAGCTGAATCATCTTTAAAGCAGTAATCGCAGCTTCTTCGCCTTTATGTCCATGAGGGCCTCCAAGTCTTTCCCATGCTTGTTGTTCATTTTCCAGAGTCATTACTCCGAAGATTACAGGTATGGGTAGACTTAGATTTAAAGAGGTGATCCCTTGTGTTACAGACTGGCATACATAGTCGAAATGAGGCGTTCCTCCGCGTATTACAGTTCCGAAAGCTATTATAGCTTCCGGTTGTTCTGATGCTGGCAAATGAGAGGAAACATGTTCCCAAAGCCTTCGGCAGGCAAAGGGCAGTTCAATACTTCCGGGTACCGTTAGGCTATGGGTAATTATTCCTCCATGCTGATTTAGTATATGGATGGCGCCTTCTGATAATTTTTGAATGATATGTTCATTCCAGGATGTCTGTACAATTGCTACCGTAGGTTTATGGAGATCCTGGAATGATGATGTGTCGAGTAGGCTATGGTTATGTTGGGAATATGCCATAATAAAAAAACCGTTTATCTTTTCTTCTGTAAAGTAAAGGTAAACGGGTGTAATGGAAATGCCAAAATTGTGATTTGGCAATCAGTAATATTGATTAATCCACAAGACCTAATCTGGCTAGGTACTTATCAGTTTCACGTGCCTGCGTGCTTTGAGGATACTCATCACGGATTCTCTTGAAATATTCTCTGGCTTTATCAGGCTGATTGTTTTGCTCATAAGCAATAGCAGCACGAAACAGGTAGATAGGTGTAAGCAGATTGTTGTTTTTGTCTTTAGATGCTTTATTGTAGTAGCTAATAGCTTCACTCAGGTTGCCCATTTGCATATAGGCATCACCCAGAGATCCATAGGCTACAACTGC
>Ga0079224_100014433_pt1 | contig 11034 bp, 10 predicted proteins | sample Stecom2015_FD_80414 | JGI IMG/M metagenome (GOLD analysis project Ga0079224, IMG submission 80414) | Agricultural soil microbial communities from Utah to study Nitrogen management - Steer compost 2015 | ecosystem: Environmental > Terrestrial > Soil > Agricultural land | place: USA: Utah...
AGGAGAAGTCAGGCAATGAAAAGGTCTGTACTTTGGAAGTATTTGACCCCATTGTAAATAACGTAAGAGCGCTTGAGATAGTTTTGTTAGATGAAAGGAATAGAATCTGGTGCAGTTGCCTTTTCTGTAACAAGAACCCTTCAAAATATTATACAATCCTTAACTTTTGTTTTCCATCATTTGTTGCATGACTACAAGAAAATCCATTTTTGCCGCCTTGATAGCAGGGGCACTGGCTTTGACAATCGTTGGAACCGCCACTAGCTCCTTTGCCCAACAGAGCAACCAAACACAGGCCCAAGACTCAACAACAAACATGAACGCAACAACAGGCATGAACGCAACAACCAGCAGCATGACAGATGGAAATGCAACTACCACCACCACAACTTCAGGCAACAACACCCTTTCTGGAGTAATAGCGAGTCTTCAGGCTGACCAAATTGCCGCACCCACATGGATAACTGCTGGGCACTGGACGCTTGAATCAGACGGGGACCTATTTGGCAACGACACACAGGCAAACGTCACCAATTTCCACGCAACCGTTCACATGATACTTGTTACAAATGGCAGTGCCGAGCATAGCCACGAGATCTCTGACTTTAGACAGACAAACATCGCACACTCTGGAGAGAATGCTACCACAATCAACGGCACATTCACTCTAACTCTGGAAGGTGAACCTCATGAGAATGTTCATGGATTCATCACCCTCCAAAATAGCAAGATAGAGATCTGGGTAAACCCCGTTCAGAGCGACAACCACTTTGGCATCACCCCTATGTATGGCATGATACTGGACCCGGAGCGGATTCAGGAACATGACAGAATGATGCAGCAGAACAGGACAGGCACTGGTATGCCCGGTGCCCAGAACATGACTGCTGCAGGACCGCAATAGATGTCGTTCACTTCCTTGTCCCTGCCAAACTAGGCCAAATCCCTCCTTTCTTTTTTCCAACTTCATCCTTTCTTTTCTCCACCACAACTGCGGCTGCGCCTAGACCGACGAAGGCTGCCTGTAGCACTTCAATGGCAATTACCATTGAATTCACGCAGGCGGTTCACGACCAACACATATTTCTGCAATGCAGTGCAGACATGCAACCTATATCATTCATTCAACCATAATGATCGACTCCACAGGATTTCATCAAAATGGTCCTGCTCTGGCCAGCTGTGGAGTTACATGACCCCAGTAAGAAATGGCATCTGTCAGGGCAGGACCTCGTATCAAAATTTATGACGCCCGAAAAAGGACGGTGCTCGCTTTAAAAGCGATGCTATGCTTGTTGCAATGCGGCATAGGAGGATATGACAATAGTATGCCTGCAAAGAGTCCGGAAGAAATCTGTCGTTTCTTCCGGGAGTACATGGCGATATTGACTCGGTACTTGACACCGTCTACGATCGTGATGCAGTCTTCCTTGATCAGGCAGGCGAAGCAAGGAAGGGGAGGGAAGCGTTGAGACAAGTGTTGACCTCTTTTTGCCGCCGCGAAGGCCATCTTCGACTTTAACGTCAAGCAAATCATCCCGGCTGGCGACATTGCATTGATGCACACTGAATGGAAGGTATCATCGCCCCACCATCAAATGTCCACGTATGCAATCGAAGTTGCCCGTCGCCAGTCAGACGGTACTTGGCGCTGGATCATCGGCGACCCATTTACCGTTGGCAAAATGAAGACCAGTTCCTGAAACGAATGGGAAAAAATATACATGCGCTTTCTGTGAGAGGGCATCTGTTAGCCCAATATTTTGTAAAATCTTTCTTCCCTATGGAGCGTGACTCGACGCCAGGCTAACAGAACTCAACAGGGCATCCCAAAGATGGAATCACTAATACAGAGGATTGCAGGTGCGCAAGAGGAGTGATCTATCCTTTCATTTTTGACCATTTCATCATCCAACTCAATAGTGATATGACAGATTCGACCAGCTCTTGACCCTTTGGCGTGAGCTGGTATTCAACACGCGGCGGGATTTCATTGTATGATTGCCTATTCAAGATGCCACTCTTTTCCAGCTCTTTCAGCCTTGAAGCAAGAGTCTTGCTGCTAATCCCCTTCAAAGACTGCTTGAATTGCTTGTACCTTACAGGCTTGGTAGTGCAACAGAGTGGGATCAGGATTTCAAGCGTTCCCCGCTTTGTAATTATCTTGCGTAGCTTTGAGGTCTCTGCCAACAGGTAATCGTAGTCATAGCCTTCAAAACTACATCCCTCGATCATTGGCAACCGTTTCTTGGTTTCCATTGGGAAACTAACGGTAATAGTTTATCCTTGATAGGTTAAATAGTTTCGCTAGTAAACCAATATGGTGATATAATGGCAAAGAAAGATCAAACAAAACCAAAAGAAATAGCAGAATGCTGCCCGGATGGCTCGTGTAAGGGCTGCAGTTGTTAGGCGGTAGCAAAACGAGAGACGGGCAGAAAAACCATCCTTTTTATTTGCCCAGAGAAAGCAGGGCTCAGCCAGATGGCAGAGTTTTTCTTTCAGAAAGATCCTTCTGCAAAGACTGCAGGGGTAATATCGAAGGCACTAGATCGACTTCTCACATACTTCACAGGTACTCGTTCACACCAAACTCAGCCTATTTATCCACTTTACTACCTTCCAGGATGGTGTTTACTTTACTAACATCTCTGGAGGAATTACAGAATTCATTTGGATCCTTGGAGTTGGCCTGATAACAATTGCAGTTGGTTTCTTCATGTTAAAGGGGTACAGGCTGGCGTGGATTGCAACTATCGCGCTCATTGGATTTAGGATTGTGACGATTGGGCCAATGACGTTCTTCCTATATCCAATGGTATTGAATGGAATCATCATCTACCTCGCGTTTAACCAGCGTACAAGAGGCTTCTTAGACGTGAAATCTAGAGCGCGGCGTAGTTGGCAAGCTTGCTGGCAATCCGGACGACCGTTATCCACTTGTTCCTTTCCCCTATCCTGATGCATGCGATCTCCCGGAGTTTTTGCTTATCAAACCTTCTTGTGCTCCAAAGTAGTTGTGATACAACTGATAGCATGTCAGGATAATTACAGTATCTGATTTCTTTATGCCTCTCATGATCTTTTCACGGTCTCTGATTTGGCCATTGAGCCGTTCCATCTTGCACTTATCTTGATCTCCTGCAAGGTGGATGTAAGGAAGTGGTGTGTTTTCCTTTTTTGCGTATGATACTCTTTCAGATACGCTTGATGAAAGTTCTGTGTGCCACCTCTTATAGGAATTGATGATTTTTACCATCGCGTCTTTTGATTTCCCGATTCGCAGCACACTATAGATAAATGCCCTAGGTTTCCCAACTTCAAGACCACGGTAAAGGTCGCGGAAAAAGGCTAGGAGTGATACAAAAATAAGAAAAGAAAATGAAAGTTATTTGTTCATACGGAGAACGTCTACTTGGCCGCTATGCAGCCAGTCCTTGAGCTCTTCGTGAGTTGGCTTTAGGTCGTGCTTGCCAGCCAGGTGCAAGTGCAAGAGCACATAGTTCACTTGGTTGAGCAGTGGCTTGTTAGCCTCGTCACCCTTTCGAGCCTTTGACTTTAGATCTTCAGGAACGGTTTTCCACCAGTCTTCAAATTTTCTGACCATATGTTAAGTCCCTTTCCATAGTTGCGGAGCCGCTACCAATTAATGTTTTCGTCGACTCGATTGCAAACAAAAATAATCATTTGCAATAATTGGAATTATTCCAGTTCCAGAGAACTAGAATGAGCCTAAGCTTGACACGGGATTGCATGTTCGAAATTCGCTCTTGTGCGCTATGAATTCTGACGATACCACCAAGATACACAGGGGTTATCACGCGTATACAAAAAGAAGTGTCATCCGTGTAAGTTACGTATCTGGATTCTCTCAGAAGGCAATAATCTGAGGATACAAGAAAGCCTGCTAAAGCGGGATGAGCCGATCAGACAAGAATACTGGTTTCTTATGCCCATACTGTTGTATCAATTGATAGTCTACTACAACTGCAAGGAAAAAGCATTCGCATCACCCGCTGGCTGCATCTTCACAATCACGATCGTCGTTAGCATCAGCACCTCTGCCCGCGTTGCTCTTGCTGTCGCCACTATTACTCAGGCTAGTTGTGCGGCCAATGACTGCCGCTTCGTACATTCTTTCAGCTGTTTCCTGTTCACATACCCGGTCTGCCCATGCAACTATGGCGCGCAGGTCAGCGTCATATTTTTGCAATTCCTTGTACTTTTCATGCGGTATTATCAGTGTGCCTCTGGGCATGATGCGGATCAGTCCCGCCCTTGTCAGCTCATGTCGTGCCACCTTGGGCACGAGCCCGTTGAGACAGTACCCCTTTCCTTTGACAAAAGTGCCCAGCACAAACATGTTGGTTCCCTCAAACTTCCTATCGGCATTTGAATGGCGAAGTATCCCGTAGGGGTACTCTGCTTTCCCTTTTACCATCCTCTTTGCCAACTCCGCGTCTCCACCCGCCAGTATGAAGGCGTTCATCGGCTCGCAAGATTCGACGTACAGGTATGCTAGGTATACTGTGTATTTAAAACTCAATCCAAACCTTGCAGCAATGCAATAAGCTACACCTGGGATTGTGATAGCACAGTACCGCTGTTGATGATGATTCTCGTTGCCGCCAATCTCCGCTTTCTTTTCTTTCCTTTCTTCTAAAGTTACCAGCTGGCGAGATACAAGGTCGTTGAGGTAATTCTTTTCAGCATAGTTGTGAATAAAGTCGTATTCGTGCTGCCATCGTCCCGGTGAAAGGAACAGTTTTTCAAGCATTTTCATGCGCGGGTTGGAGGCAGGGTAAATGCGCCTGCAGTACGGCCTTCTCATCCCCTCTTTTCTGGCTATCCATTTCACTTCCATTTTTTTCACCACACGAGCCTCTTGATAGTTTAGGTAGGGCGCTAGAGAGACTGGCTAACTTCCTTCAAGGTCAACGGCCATAAAGACAAACCTTGTGGCGACCCCTACCTTATTGAGAAACATTTCGACGTAGCTCTTCCTGTCAGTCACAGGCCGCTTGATGTCTTCCACATAAACAATTCTTGTTGTCGGTGCATGTTTTTCCTCTACTTTTTCATTTAGTGCTGCAAGAATCACACAATCAGAGATACGAACTGTAGCACATAAAATTGCCTATGGTGTAGCACATAAGGATATCGATAGATGTTCATCGATGGACGATTGTTATTCCCCTCACCACTTTTTGCCAAGCTGGTTTTAGATATATGTTGTCCTTTCACAGATGACTGGCACTTTTAGTTACAGATTTCGATGACCCCCTTTCAGCCGATCCTGATTCCTTGTCGGTGTGTATTAAACAATTACAACTATAATTTCAACCACTTCTGATGCATCATTCCTCATATGCCGCTCCCACATAGTCCGCTGTCTATATAGTGAGCATTGACAAACATCTGGCGTATAGATTGCCATACCATCTTCCCGGTCAAGGATGTTCTTGTTTCGACTGCAAGGAGTCATTTTTCACTGTGTAAGAAGTATGCAGATATCGGAAGAGTAGCAAGAATGCAAAACGCGATTTCATCGAAGAACCGGTAGTGGATGTTAGCTGCATTCCACAACTTCATCTGTGGTGCTGAAAATGAAGTATGTATGTCAATTGCAAAATCCAATGTTTAGAAAGTAGCCGTCTAAAAGGATGTGAGAAAAATACCCAAATTGGAACGCTTTTGCGTTAACAAAAAATATGTCTTATTTTCTCTTGGTGTCGTCATGTTTCGTAGCGCCGCTTGATTCTTGTTCCCCAGCAGCGCTTGAAAGATAATAATCGAGCGAGCCAGTATTACTCTTCAGAGATTCCTCGAACTCCTTCAATGCCAGTGCACGTGACCTATCCCTGCACTTCTCCTCAGCGTATCTTTCATTGATTTCTTTTTCAAGTGTCCTAGGGGAACGCGCTCCGATCTTTAGGACAAATGCCATTTCATTTTCTTTATCCAGTGATTTTTCAGCCTCTACTATCTTTAGCTGGAGTGCCAATTCATACAATTCTCTTGTAATTCGCTGTACGTCTTCAGCTTGTAATCTTGGCAGTTCCTTTTGGGTCATTTGAACCAGCTCGTGTAGCCAGAACCTTTTCTCTTGTCCAGCATTTGCATTAATTACCTCTTGTATTATCCGCTCGAAAACTCGCGACAGTACTCTACATATATGCGACGTAGGAGCTATTTTGAATCCTTCAATTTGACCCCGAGACTCTGTCTTCTCAAATAGGCTCTTTCGGAGGCTTTCGTCCTTGTGGAGCTGGCCTTTACGGATAAGATTTCCCGTCTGGCTGCCGTCGGCAGAACCTGCCAAATTGAACAGTTTCAATGTAAAGCGGAATAGGTCGACAGTCCAGAGGCAAACAGGCTCATTGCTATCCTGCAATGCCTTGCCTACTTCCTCAATATCTTGTGAGAGGCCACAGATCACATATTCGAAATCTGTAATTTCACCCCCAATCTCATCCTCCAATTCCTTTTTATGATCACGAACGTTTCGTATCTGATCTGCAAGAGGCGCCAAGACACTCTTGCGAGCATCGCCTATCGATGATTTACATTCAATCATGATTGCCCTCTTTGATTCCCTATTGTAAATTACAATGTCAAAGATCTTGTTGCCCTCTTTTTCTCCCCTATACTTGTAGAGCGGGTCAACCGTAATGAAGTGATATCCGGTGGACGTCAGCGGCCCGCTTTCAGAGAATGCAAATGCGCACATGTTTACAATCATGCTATGCACTTGATCACGCTGTATCTCATTTAGAAAAGATTTCTTGCATTCTGTAGAGTGTTTTTGAAGAAGGCTATCTAAAACAGTTCGGTGGTCTTTTGCAAGCTTTTCTCGGAATTTGCTGAAATCCTCCGAGGACATAGATGCAGCATTCCACCCTAGGTAATAGTACTTGCCCTAATCTCTGCTTTGAGATCCAATCGCTCAGTTATCATTTTGTAGAACTGCATCATCGAATCAAAGTTGGTGTCTTTCCTTGGGCTTAGTGTTATCTTCTCCGAATTCCCGGTTATGTTGAATCCAATATTCTTGTTCCTGTCAACTATGGTGCCGCTTAGGTGGATGCTGCCGGGCATCAACAGCATGTCGAATATCTCAAAGTTGAAATCTTCACCGGACATATTGTCAACCAGTCTTTCTACTTCGCTGAAGTCAATCTCGCGGCTGAATACGATGTCTATGGGAATTACCTTTGGTAGCCTCACCTCTTTTTTGCCCATATTGACAGGGATAAATTCGATCTTTGCCTTTTCGATAAGCGCTTTTGTCTCTAGGGCCTTGGCCAACACCTCGTTGATTATGTTGAAGAGAAAATCAAGGTTGCCATGAGCGAACGCAAACCTTCCCATATTTGTAATCCTGAACTTGCAGACATTTAGTATGTTGAACAGGATCGAAGTCGGCAGTACCCCATAAGCTCGGCTTAGCTCGTCTAAAGTAAATCTCCCGTCATCTGCCATGTACTTGAAGTATCGTTCTTCGTAATTCGGTCTAATGACATCCTCGCCGTCCGTTTTGTATCGATGAGCATGGAATTCACTAATGATAGAGTCCGGATTTGTGTTTTGAATCTCCCGGCGGATCTTGTCAAATGTAATAGGATGGATCCATAGTGGAAATATGCCATTGGTATGGTTGACAAATCTATCCATTGTTCTACCTGCTTCTTCCAATGTGTCAGTGGTAAAACATAGAAGCAGACCCCTTCGGCGGTTAAAGTGGCAGTAGTATGTGGAGGTCGTTGATGAAATCTTTGCTAAAGCAGTTTCAGAGTCATTTGATTTTTCTCCTAGCGCGGATCCTGAATCCGACGAGGATAGGCGTTCTACTCTTACCTCCACTATCTCCCCTAGCTCGGTAACATTGAAAGTCTGAAATCTCTTCATAGAATCAAATAACCTCTCAGGCGTTAGGTTTGATACATATGCAAGGATGCGGATCTCTTCGTTGGTATTTCTATGGTGTAATTTAACCGAATCTAAGAAACTCTCGAATGTGAGCTTTCCGGTCAATCCTTGAAGCGGCATATTTCTAGATAATATCTCTTATCTAGAGTGGGTTATATTTTAATACGACGAAAATTTTCTCTTTTTGACAAACATTTACCACTAGCGACGATCACGCTGAAACCCAGTTCTTGGCTACCAGTTCTGCCTGCATCAAAACAGTCTCTGTTGCTTTCTTCTCCTTGTCTGGAGGATAGCCGTATTTTCTTAAAATCTTCTTGACGTTCAGACGTATTGCCGCTCGCACAGTCTCTCTCTGCGTCCAGTCGATCGTGACGTTGTTTCTTATCATCTGCGTCAGTTCAAGAGCAATCTTCCTCAGAGTCTCGTCGCCTAATACTTTCACTGCACTGTCGTTAACCCCCAGAGCATCGTAAAATGCCAGTTCATCCTCGCTCATATTCTGCTCTTTACCCCTGTTCTTTTCTGCTCTGACTTTCTTCGCCAACTCTATCAACTCTTCAATCACCTGCGCTGCTTCAACGCTTCTGTTAGTGTATTTCTTTATGGTCTTGTCCAGCATCGCCATGAACGATTTTGCCTGGACTAGGTTTCTCTTGGACATGAACCGGATTTCGTCATTCAGTAGCTTTTTGAGTGCTTCAAAAGCCAAGTTCTTTTGCGGCATATCTCTTACTTCAGCAAGAAAAGCATCTGACAGGATAGATAGCTCTGGCTTTTGGATTCCTGCTGCTTCAAAAATATCGATAATCCTATCCGATATTACGGCCTTTGAAAGAATTTGCTTTATTGCACTATCAAACTTTTCCTCCTGGCTTTCCCTTCCCGTTTCAGTTGTCTTTATAATCGCGGACTTTATCGCTTGGAATAAGCCTACTTCTTCCTTTATCTTCATCGCCCTGTCGTCAGGAACTGCTAACGAGAATGCCTTGAGAAGCGCTGTAACTTCTCTGGCATACCTATCCTTTTTGCCAGGCTCTTTGAGGATATGCTCCATTGCCTGGGGAATAAAAGAGATTCTTTCGCTCGGCTTGAGCTCAAAGAACTTTCTGTAGTTAAAGCCGTGGAACATGTCTCTTACCACTTCGCATTTTTCAATCATCAGAATAACCGCCTCTTCTTGGTCAAAGGTCGGCTTTCCCTTGCCACCGCTAGCAGTATAGTCCATCAATGCTTGCTTTAGGTCTGCTCCAACCCCCATGTAATCAACAATTAGGCCCCACTCTTTTCCCGGATAGACGCGGTTAACTCTTGCTATGGCCTGCATCAATGTATGACCTTTCATTGGCTTGTCAAGATACATTGTATGAAGTGAAGGTGCGTCGTACCCGGTCAGGAACATGTCCCTTACAATTATCAACTTCAGCTCGTGTTTTGGATCCTTGAAGTTGTCCCCTATTCTCTTTCGACGGATCTTGTTTCTAATGTGCTCTTGCCACTCCTTTGGGTCTGAGGCAGAGCCGGTCATGACTACCTTGATTACTCCCTTGTCATCATCGCTATTCTCCCATTCGGGCCGCAGTTTCACAATTTCGTTGTAAAGTTCAACACAAATTCTTCTAGACATGCAGACGATCATGCCCTTTCCTTCAATCACAGATGTCTTCTTTTCAAAGTGGTCGACAATGTCTTTCGCAATCTGCTTTATCCTCATTGGTGCGCCAGCTACCTTTTCCACCCTTGCCCATTTGCTCTTCAGTTTCTCCTTACCTTCGACTTCTTCGCCTTCTGTCACTTCTTCAAACTCGCGGTCTATTTTTGGCCTTTCTTCAGGTTTGAGCTCAAGTTTGGCTAGTCGGCTTTCATAGTATATTTTTACAGTGGCTCCATCATTCACTGCCTGTTCTATATCATAAGTATCAACATACTTGCCAAAGACAGCTGGAGTCGACCTGTCCTCCTTTTCTATGGGTGTTCCTGTAAAGCCTATAAACGAAGCATTAGGCAAGGCGTCCCTGAGGTATTTCGCATAGCCATAAGTTATCAGAGTCTTGTCGTCTTTGTTCAGTATCTTGGCAGAAAACCCATACTGGCTTCTATGTGCCTCGTCGGCAATAACGACAATGTTATCTCTTTCTGACAATACAGGATACTTCTCCCGGTCGCCCTCTGGCAGGAATTTCTGTATGGTGGTAAAGACAATGCCGCCGGACGAAACCCTGAGCAAGTCTTGCAACTCTTTTCTTGAATTGGCTTGCTGCGGCTCTTGTCGTATGATGTCCTGGCATCTGCTAAAAGTGCCAAAAAGCTGATCGTCTAGATCATTTCTGTCTGTTAGAACAACGATAGTAGGATTATCCAGCACCCTTACCAGCTTGCCGGTGTAAAAGACCATGGTTAGCGACTTTCCAGAGCCTTGGGTGTGCCACACAATGCCGGCTTTCTTGTTCCCCTTCCTGGCTCTGATTGTAGATTCCAGGGCCTTATTTGCAGCCCAGTACTGGTGGTACGACGCCAGCTTTTTGTGAATGTTCCTGTCCTTTTCAAAGACGATAAAGTTCCTAACGATATCGAGGAACCTTTGTTTGTTGCACATACCTCTAATAAGGACTTCAATTTCATTCAGTCCTTTTCTTACAGGATCTCCATCAATGGTCTTCCATTGAGCGAATCTTTCGTATTCGGATGTTATAGTTCCCGCACGTGCTTGCACGCCGTCACTTATGACTAGAATTTCATTATACTTGAATAGCGAAGGGAGTTGTTCTTTGTATGTCTGAAATTGATCGTAGGCTGTCCTTATGGTGGCATTTTCGTCAGCCAAGTTCTTCAGCTCCATTGTCATAAGGGGAATTCCGTTGACAAAGAGGATGACATCCATCCTTCGCTCGATATTGTTTTCGACTACTGTGAACTGGTTGACTGCCAAAAATTCGTTGTTCTCAGGATCCTCAAAGTCAAAGAGCCACATCTTCTTGTAGGTTTCCCCCTCTAGTGTTTGGACTGGAATGTCTATCCCATCGACCAGCATTTTGTGAAAACTTTCATTGTTTGCTATCAGGTTTTGGCTTTCACTTCTCAGTACTTGCTTGATTACTTGTTCGA
>Ga0079224_100014434_pt1 | contig 11033 bp, 9 predicted proteins | sample Stecom2015_FD_80414 | JGI IMG/M metagenome (GOLD analysis project Ga0079224, IMG submission 80414) | Agricultural soil microbial communities from Utah to study Nitrogen management - Steer compost 2015 | ecosystem: Environmental > Terrestrial > Soil > Agricultural land | place: USA: Utah...
ATGTCGGAGTAGCACATCGCCACGTACTGTCTGCCCGATCGCCAGTCGAGCTCGATGTCACCTTGTTCGGTGACGTACTGCTGGATGCACGCGGCCTTACCGAACCAGCCCGCCGTGAGACCGAGGACCGCCAGCAGCAGACAGACGCGCAGCGGAGTCCAGAACCAGTGCCGGCCCACGGCCGCGTGGCGACCGAGCGGCCCGCCCACGGGGCGGGTCACCGCCTCCGCGAGCGGGTCCGACCAACTCGGGATCACCCGCTGTGATGCGTCCAGCGACGCGGTGTCGGGCGTCGAAGTCTGCTGCGAACCATAACTATCGCTGGACACGTCGCGAATGTTACGTGTCGACGCTCAGCGGTGTGTGCGCAATCCCGTCAGGCCGGTCAGGACGTGTTGCTCTCCTGCCGGTCGAACGGCCATCCCGGCTCTCTCGGGTTCTCGTCGTCCCCGCCGCCGTTGCCGGGGGGTTCCGGACCCGGATTGGTCGGCAGCTCCGGCGCCGTGACGTCCGGGTCCTCGTCCTCCGGGGGCGTCGACGGGTCGGTCGGCTCGGGTTCCGTCGTCTCGCTCTCCTCGGGGGCCTCGGACGTCTCGACCTGCGACGCGTCGTCCTGTGGCGGCGGGGGTGGCGGTTCGACCCTGCCGATCGGTTCGACCTCCTCGAACTGCTCCACCGGTTTGCCTTCGAGGTAGGCGTCCATGAAGGTCTTCCAGATCTGGCCGGGCAGCCCGCTGCCGTAGATGGGGGCGTTCTGCGAGTTCCGGATGGGCTTGTGCGCACCGCTTCCCACCCAGACGGCCGCCGACACCTGTGGGGTGTAGCCCACCATCCAGGCCTCGGAGTTCTCGTCCACCCGCATGCCGTTTTGGTCCTCGTACTGGTGCGTGCCGGTCTTGCCCGCACAAGGGCGTCCTCCGGCACAGGCCAGCCTCGAGTCCTCCTGCACGACCGGGATCAACGACTTGGTGACGTTGCCCGCGATCCGCTTGCTCTCCTCGGGGTCCTCGGAGAAGGCGGGTTCACCCTCCGTGGCCACCTCGGACGTCTCGTCGAACACCACCTCGCCGTCCGGGGTGGTCAGTTTGGCGACGAAGTGGGGTTCGCGCCGGATGCCGTCGGCGGCGAAAGTGGCGTACGCGGAGGCCATGTGCAACGGCGACACCATGATGTCACCACCGCCGATGGAGATGTTCCCGTCGAGTTTGTCCATCGTGGGCAGGGGGTTGACACCGTCGCCCTCCTCGGGGATGCCGGCGTCCGAGGCCGCGTCGGCGACCGCCTTCGGGCCCACCTCGTTGACGACGATGTCGAAGAACACCGTGTTGATGGACCGCCGCATCGCCTCGGCGACGGTACACGGGTTGCACTGGGCGTTCTCGGAGTTGCGTACCTCGCGGCCCCCGAACGTCCTCGGGGAACTGCCGTCGTAGATCTCGCCGAGGCCTTTGCCATGCCGCAGCAACGCCACCAGGTCGAACGGCTTGAACGACGAGCCCGGGTTACGTTGCGCGGAGGCCCAGTCGTACTGGTTGCCGTCCGCCTCGTAGGGGCCGCCGTAGTAGGCCAGTACCCCGCCGGTCTTCGGGTCGACGGCCACCAGCGCCTCTTTCAGCTCGCCCGGCTCGTCCTGCATGACCTCCTCGACGGCACGTTCGGCCGCCTCCTGTGCCTCCTGGTCGATGGTCAGGTGGATCCGGTAGCCGCCCGCGCGGAGCTTCTCCTCCGAATAGCCCTTCTCGGCGAGCTCCTGCATGGCCCGCTGCTGGATGTACTTCTTGGGACCGCTGATGGTGTCGGGCTTGGCCTCCTCGAGCGGGATCAGCTCCGGTGGTTTCGCCGCCTCCCGTTCGGCCTTGCTGAGCCAGTTGTTGGCGACCATCTGGTCCATCACGTAGTTCCAGCGCTTCTCCCGGACCTCGGGGTTCTCCGACCGTCCGGGCTGCTGGATCATCCCGGCGAGCAGCGCGGCCTCGGAGACGTCGAGATCCGCGGCGTCCTTACCGAAGTACGCCTGGGCCGCCGTCTGGATGCCGTACGCGCCTCGACCGAAGTAGATCGTGTTCAGATAGGCGGTGATGATCTCGGCCTTGCTCTGCTCGTTGCTCATCTTGAAGGCCTTGACGATCTCGGTCCATTTCCGGGTGACCGAGTACTCGTCGTTTTCGGTGGCCACCTTGATGTACTGCTGGGTGATGGTGGAACCACCACCGACCCCGCCGGTGGCCTGGTTGTACACGGCGCGCAGGATGCCGGTGATGTCGAAACCGGGGTTGGTCTCGAACGTGGAGTCCTCGGCCGCGTAGACCGCGTGCTTCACCACCGGTGTGATCTCGTGCGGTTTGAGCAGGATACGGTTACCGTCGCCGCCGGCCGGGATGTCGCGTCCCATCTCGGTCTCGCCGTCGGCGTAGAGATAGGTCACGACCTTGGCCTGTTGCTCGGCCACTTCCTCGGGGGTCGGGACGTCGACGAGGAAGTACGTGATGGCGAAGGCCGCGGCCGGGAGTACGAAGAAGAGACCGAAGAAGGCGTAGAGGCTCCGTCGGATGATCTTCCAGCGGCGTTTCCGGCGCTGTGCCGGGGTGAGCGCCTTACCCTTCTTGCCCTTTCCGCCCTTTCCGTTCTTCCCACCGTTCGGGGTGGGGTCGTCGTTCGCGTCGTGGAGACCGGCTTCGTGCAGCCGGTTCCCGTTCCGTTCGGGACGCTCGTCGAAACGGTCGTGACCGTCGCCGTCGAACCCGGAGTCGGTCGTACCGTTGTAGGCACGGTGGGTGATCAGCTCGGGTTCGCGCTGGTCAGCCTCACCCGGCAGCGCCGCGGCGGCCACGACCGGTCGCTCGCCCGGTCTGCGGGGCGGGCGTTGCCCACCGGGAGGCGGAGCCGGTCTGCGCGCGCCCCGTGGCGGCGCTTCGCCGCCGGACCGGGCCATGGCCTGGTGCCCGGTCGGTGGCTGTCTCCGGGCCGCCCGGTCGACCGGGGGATGTTCACCCGGCGCGGGACGGCGAGGGCCGGGGCGTTGTTCGGTCATGCGCCGGCCGTGTGGGTCCTGCCTGGCGGGACGTTGCGGCTGCTGCCCTCGGGGGCCGGGTGGCGGCTGAGCCGGACGCTGTGGGTTCTGCGACCGGTGAGGCCGGTCGGGGCGTCGATCCCCCGCTACCGGAGGGCCTTGAGGCGGCCGCGGCCGGGGTCCGGGTTGGGCGGGCCTGCGTTCCGGGGGACGAGGAGCACGAGGAGGCCGCTCGTCACCTGTCGGCCATTGCGGTGCGGCAGAGTGTCCTTCCGAACCGCCAGCACCGGGCCAGCGCCTGTCGCCGGGATCTTCCTCCGGCCAGGGGTGGTTTCGTTGGTCGTTCACTCAAGACCCTCCCAGATCGGCGCTTGCTGGCACGCCGTTCCGCGAACCGAACCTACGCGCACTGTGGCGGCGGGTGTGGCCACAAGTGTGCAGTCGGTGTCACGTGTCACCGCTCCGCCGTCCTCCGGGACGGCGGGTGCGGAGACTCGGTTCCGAGGACGTACGACTTTACGAGGTGGTTCCAACCGCACAGTTGGCACACCTCGACTACGTACACGGTGAACTCACGGAACAGGTTGGCCATGCGATCCAGTTCTTCCGGAGCCCTGGCCGAACCCGCCGCGTGCTTCAGCTCGTCGCCGTACACCCAGCGCACGTCGGTCAGCACGTCCCGACGGCACACGGGGCACGTCGTCGAGCTGGGGGTTCCGTGGAATTTGGCAGCTTTGAGCAGGTAGGGCGTGGCGTCACAGACGTCGAGCGTGCTGACCCTGCCTGAGTAGAACTCGGCCAGCACCGCACGCCGCTGGAGCGCGTAGTCGACAACCTGCCGCTGGTTTCGCACGCTCACAGGGTACGGGCTTTTGCCGGTCGGAGGTCCTGCAGCCGCAGGAGTGAACCGCGACGACGACGCAGGTGAGAGCTGCGGGAAGAGCGATGCGTGACCGTGCAGGCACGCCGAAAACCGGGTAACGATTCGATGAACGCCGCTGAGGCGCCGGATGTGTCCCCCGTTAGTTCCGCCACTTCGATGTATCGGCTCGATATAATCGAGCTGTATATTGGGTAACCAGGTTGAGGCGATCTACGGCAGCTAACGCCGGACGACATGTCCGGTGTTCCCGGGAGGAGGTGCGCTGTGCTGGAGCTCGCGATCCTCGGGCTTCTGCACGAAGCACCCATGCACGGGTATGTGCTGCGCAAGCGTTTGCACGAAACGCTCGGCATGTTCCGCACCTTCTCGTACGGCTCCGTCTACCCGACTTTGCGGCGGATGCTCAAAGCCGGGTTGATCGTCGAAGAACCGGCTGAGACATCCACGGGGTGGAATCGCCGTGCGAAGCGCGTCTACAAGCTGACGGCCGAAGGGAAGGAACGCTTTTCCGAACTACTGGCCGACGCCGGTCCGCAGACCTGGGACGACGAGGGCTTCGGTGTGCACCTGACCTTCTTCTCCAGGACACCGGCCGATGTGCGGATGCGGATCCTGGAAGGCAGGCGGCGCCGGGTCGAGGAGCGTCGTGAAGGTCTACGGGCGGCGTTGGCGAAGGCCGAGGAGAAGATCGATCGCTACACCCGTGAGCTGCACCAGCTCGGACTGGAGGCGAGTGAACGGGAAGTGCGCTGGCTCAACGAGCTGATCGCACACGAACAGGCCGAGCAGCGAGGCAGCAGCAAGGCCGACGTCGACTGACGTCGGCTGGCGCCGTTGTCGCGCCGTTCGACATCACCTACCACACCAGCAATGACAAGTAAGGAGATACCGGCATGAGCGACAACCGCCGCGTGAAGGTAGCCATCGTTGGCGTCGGCAACTGCGCGGCGTCGCTTGTTCAGGGCGTCCACTACTACCGGGACACGGATCCGAGCACACGTGTGCCCGGCCTGATGCACGTGCGTTTCGGCGACTACCACGTGGGCGACGTCGAGTTCGTCGCGGCGTTCGACGTGGACGCCAAGAAGGTGGGGCGGGACCTGTCCGAGGCGATCCTCGCCAGCGAGAACAACACGATCAAGATCTGTGACGTTCCGCCACTGGGCGTGACGGTGCAGCGGGGCCCCACGCTCGACGGGCTGGGCCGGTTCTACCAGGAGACGATCGAGGAATCGGACGACAAGCCGGTCGACGTCGCGGAGGTGTTGCGCGCCACCGAGGCGGACGTGCTGGTGTCGTATCTGCCCGTCGGCTCCACGGAGGCGTCGAAGCACTACGCGCAGGCCGCGCTCGACGCGGGAGTGGCCTTCGTCAACGCCATCCCGGTGTTCATCGCCTCCGACCCCGAATGGGCGGCGAAGTTCGAGCAGGCGGGGGTGCCGATCGTCGGTGACGACATCAAGTCGCAGGTCGGCGCCACGATCACCCACCGTGTGCTGGCGAAGTTGTTCGAGGACCGCGGTGTCCAGCTCGACCGCACCATGCAGCTCAACGTGGGCGGCAACATGGACTTCAAGAACATGAAGGAGCTGGACCGGCTGGAGTCGAAGAAGATCTCCAAGACCCAGGCCGTCACCTCGCAGATCGACCGCGACCTCGGCAAGGGCAACGTCCACGTCGGGCCGTCGGACCACGTGCAGTGGCTCGAGGACCGCAAGTGGGCCTACGTCCGGCTGGAGGGTCGCGCGTTCGGTGACGTCCCGCTGAACCTGGAGTACAAGCTGGAGGTGTGGGACTCCCCGAACTCCGCCGGCATCATCATCGACGCCGTGCGTGCGGCCAAGATCGCGAAGGACCGCGGTGTCGGCGGTCCGCTGCTGTCGGCGTCGTCCTACTTCATGAAGTCGCCGCCGGAGCAGTACGACGACTCCACCGCCCGCGACTCCGTGGAGAAGTTCATCCGGGGCGAGCTGGAGCGCTGAGGCGTTCCCGCCGGGTCCCCGCCGGCGAGACGACGTGAGTGAAGGCCATCTCGCGCGGACGACGCGCGAGATGGCCTTCACCGTATTCGGCTCAGGGTCTCCGGCAGTTCGGTGATGTCGTCGATGACGGCGTGGGCTTCGGCGAGGACGTTCGGATCGGGCGGGTAGTGAGGATTGGGTACGCCGATCACCGTCATCCTGGCCGCGAGCGCGGACCGCAGGCCGTTGGTCGAGTCCTCGACGGCGGCACACCGCACGGGTGCGACCTCCAACCGGCGGGCCGCCTCCAAATAGACGTCGGGCGCGGGTTTACCCGCGTCGACCTGTTCGCTCGACACGGCCACGCGCACAAGATCCGTGAGCCGGGCCGCGGAGAGGAAGGCGTCGATCAGCGTCGGTGGCGACGAACTGGCGATGGCGACGGAATAGCGCTCGGCGACCGCTCGCACCGTCTTCTCCGCGCCCGCGATGATGGGCGGCCCCGATTCGTACCTCGCCGCCATCTCGCGGATCACGGTGTCGGCCACCTCGTCCGCGGTGAGCCGGGTGCCGAGTTCCTCGACGAGGTAGCGCGCCCACTCCGGCGTGCTCATCCCCTGGATCGTCCGGGTGGCCTCCTCACGCCACCGCCCGCCGTGTTCGGCGACCACCGATCGGCGCACCTCGTCCCACATGCGCTCGGAATCCACGAGGACTCCATCGAGGTCGAATACCACTGCGTCCACCCGGCTCACCGTACCTACGACACCGTGATCCGACACCTCCTGAAAACCGCGGTCCTCGGGCGCGGACCACTGCGCGATGAGCTTCACGTCCGCCGAACAGGCCGTCGAAAAAGGTCTAGGCCCTCACGGTCCGTAGGCGCGCAGCCGATTCGGCGGCTCAAGGCTTAGGCCGTTCGCCTGATGTTCACCGACAGGCATACCGTGGCTTGCTTTGGGCACTTAACGTCACCGGCGCTTCCCTTGATCGAGTGACTGGAGGCCGTGTGTCCACAGAGCCGAGACGCTTGCTGCCCCTGCTGAGTTCTCACCGACCCGGCCGTTCGGCCGTCACCTGCGAGTACCGCTGCGGCAACGCATGCGCCCATCCCGCCCCCAACACGTCGGACAACACGTACTTCGGTGACATCGCGAAGAACGTGGTGTCCCGCCGGGGTGCGCTCAAGGCGACAGCGGTGATGTCCGCGACCGCCGCCGGTTTCGCGGCACTGTCCGGCACCGCGGCGGCCGAGGGCACTGTTCCACCCGCTCTGGCGGGACAGGGCCGAGGTGACAGGGGAAGGCCGTCGTGGCCTGTGCCGGGCACCGATTTCGAACCTGTGGAACCCAACACCGCCGACGCGGTGGTGGTCCCGCGCGGGTACGACCAGCAGGTCGTGATCCGATGGGGGGACCCGGTTCTGCCCGGTGCCCCGGAGTTCGACTTCCACAACCAGACCGCGGAGGCGCAGGCCAAGCAGTTCGGTTACAACAACGACTTCGTCGGCCTGATCCCCCAAGACCCCCTCGGCCGACGGAACCTCATGGTGGTGAACCACGAGTACACCACCGAGTCGCACATGTTCCCCGTCGGCACCTACGACCCGGAGAACCCGACCGAGGAGCAGGTGCGGATCGGCTGGGCGGCGCACGGACTCTCCGTGGTGCAGGCCGTGCGGGAGCCGCGCGGCGGGTTGCGGGTGGTGCCGAGCAGGTACAACCGGCGCATCACCGCCGACACCGAGTTCGAGCTGCGTGGTCCGGTCGCGGGTTCGGACTACCTGAAGACCTCCGAGGACCCCGAAGGCCGCACGGTGCGGGGCACGTTGAACAACTGTGCCGGTTCGGTGACACCGTGGGGCACGGTGCTGTCGGGGGAGGAGAACTTCAACCAGTATTTCGCCAACGCGGAATCCGTCACCGACCCCGTGCAGGCCGAACGGCTGCAGCGGTACGGCATCTCGGGCGGGGCGAGCACGCGGAAATGGGAGCGGTTCGACAAGCGGTGGGACATCGCGCAGGAACCCAACGAACCGAACAGGTTCGGCTGGATCGTCGAGATCGACCCCAACGATCCCCATTCGACGCCGATCAAGCACACCGCGCTCGGCCGGTTCAAGCACGAGGCCGGCAGCGTGAAGATCACCAAGGATCGCCGGATCGCCGTGTACTCCGGTGACGACGAGCGGTTCGAGTACATCTACAAGTTCGTCTCCAAGGGCAGGTACAAGCCGGGACGCAGCGCGCACGCCCGCCAGCACAACTCGCGCCTGCTCGACGAGGGCACCCTCTACGTCGCGAGGTTCACCGGCAACAGCCCCGAGGAGGAGATCGACGGCAGCGGCAGACTGCCCTCGGACGGCCAGTTCGACGGTCGTGGCGAATGGATCCCGCTGGCCAGCGGCAACACGTCGTACGTGCCGGGGATGACGGCGGAGGAGGTCTACCTCTTCACCCGCCTGGCGGCCGACAAGGTCGGCGCGACGAAGATGGACCGCCCCGAGGACATCGAGCCGAACCCGCGCAACGGCAGGGTGTACGCGTCGCTGACCAACAACAGTGACCGCGGTGCCGCGGGCAAGGGGGCGGCCGACGAGGCGAACCCGCGCAACGGCAACCGCAACGGCCACGTGCTGGAGTGGGAGGAGGACCGGGGCGACGCGGCCTCGACCACGTTCTCCTGGCGGCTGCTGTTGGTGTGCGGCGATCCCGCCGCCGCCGACACCTATTTCGGCGGCTTCGACAAAAGCCAGGTCAGCCCCATCTCGTGTCCGGACAACGTGGCCTTCGACAGTTACGGCAACCTGTGGATCTCCACCGACGGCAACGCGCTGGGTTCGAACGACGGTTTGTTCTCCGTGCCGGTCGAAGGTCGGGAGAGGGGGAGGGTCAAGCAGTTCTTGACCGTCCCGATCGGCGCCGAGGCGTGCGGACCGGTGGTCACCGACGACGTCGTGCTGGTCGCCGTGCAGCATCCCGGCGAGGGCGGGAACCCCGAGGAGCCGCTGTCCCACTGGCCCGACGGCGGGGACTCGCCGGCACGGCCGGCGATCGTGGCGGTGTGGAAGAAGGACGGGGGCCGTATCGGCAGGTGACAGCCGGGTGACCTTCGATCCGGTCCGATGAGAGGTCGGTCGGCCCACGCGTTTACCGTGGACGCATGGCTGACCGACCTCTTGCTCTCGTCACAGGGGCCACCCGCGGCATCGGCGCGGCCGTGGCCGAGGCTCTGGCGCCGACGCACCGGTTGTTACTCGGCGGCCGGGACGCCGAGGCGCTGCGGGAGCGGGCACAGGGGTTTCCGCAGGCGGAGGCGTGGCCCGTGGACCTCACCGACGCGGACGCGTTGCGTGAGGCGACCGCCTCCCTCGACACGCTGGACGTGCTGGTGCACTCGGCCGGGACGGCGCAATTGGGTGCGGTGGCCGATTCGGACGCGGCGGTGTGGCGGCACAACCTGGAGGTCAACCTCGTGGCCGTGGCCGAGTTGACCCGGCTGGTACTGCCCGCCTTGCGTGCGGCCAAGGGCCACGTCGTCTTCATCAACTCCGGTCAGGGGCTGGCCGTGCGCGCCGGATGGGGGCCGTACGCGGCGAGCAAGTTCGCCGTGCGCGCCTACGCCGACGCGTTGCGGGCGGAGGAGGAGCCCCTGGGCGTGCGGGTCACGACGGTGTACCCGGGACGCACCGACACCGACATGCAACGGGCCGTCGTGGCGCACGAGGGTGGGCAGTACGCGCCGGAGAAGTATCTGCGTCCGGAATCCGTGGCCGAGGCCGTGCGGGCGGCCGTGACGGCCGGGCCCGACGCACATATGACCGAGGTGACTATTCGGCCACGTCCCCACCGGTAATCGGGATACCACCTGCTAGCGTGCCTGTCGTGGGCGCGCACCGCGTCGGGACACCGCTCACCGGATCCCTGAGGTTCCTGCGCGTCACCGTGGTGACGGTGACGGTGGTCGTGCTCGCCGCGGCCGCGCATCTGGTGGGGGGTGCGCCTGTCCCACCCTCGGCCCTGTTCGCCGGGGCGGCGCTCGTGCTGCCGTCGGTGCACGTCGTGTCGCGCCGACGACTGTCCGGGCGAACGTTGCTCCTGCTGCTTTTGGCGGGGCAGGTCGTACTCCACCACGTGTTCTCCTCGGCGGGATCGCATCACGGTGTCGAGCCGTCGATCCTGGCTCCCGAGATGGCGGGTGCCCACCTGGCGGTGACCGGTGTCACCGCCGTCCTCCTGGCGCGGGGCGAACATCTGCTGTGGGCCGTGTGGTCCTGGTTCTGGCGGACGGTCGTCGTCCCCGCGCGACCACCGTCGCCCAGCACGCCGGTGCTCACCGTCCGTCCCCGGCGTCGGCCCAGGGTGTTTGGCGGCCTGCTGCTGTTGCTGACCCCCGTTTTCCGCCGCGGACCTCCGATCGAGTCGTCTCCTCTCGCGGCCGTGTCCGGATGACACGGACCGCGCCACCCGCCGCGCCGTAGTTCGTCGCGGTACCGACCGGCCCCGAACCGTCCGGCCGGTCGTTCGCGCGTGGCGGATTTCCGTTCACCTTTCACCTTCCCTCGAAGGAGACGACCATGCGTTTCACGCGTTCCCGCACGTCCGGTCTCGTCGGCGGCCTGGCCCTCGCCCTCGTCACGGGTCTCGGTGTCGCCGGGTGCGGTGCTTCCGAGACCGGACAGGGGGCGGACGAGACCACCTCCACCGATCCCACCGCGGCGGCGGAAGCGCTGTCGCTGCACGACGGCTGGGTCAAGGCCACCGAGGACGACGAGGACATGACGGCCGTCTTCGGGACTCTCACCAACGATTCCGATGCGGACGTCGTGGTGGAGGGCCTGAGCTCCCCCGTCGCGGGCTCGGGCGAGCTGCACGAGATGGCTGCGGGCGGTGACGGCCTGAACCCGACGATGCGGGAGAAGGAAGGCGGGATCGTCGTGCCCGCGGGCGGCGAGTACACGCTCGAACCCGGCGGGGATCACTTCATGTTGATGGACCTCAAGGAGCCCGTGCTCGCGGGTCAGGACGTGACGATCGTCGTCACCGCGGACGACGGATCGACCGTCGAGTTCACCGTGGTGGGGCGGTCGTTCAGCGGTGCCCGGGAGAACTACGAGGGCGACCACGGTGATCACGGCGGTGATCACGAGGACGATCACGAGGGTGACCGTCGATGAAGG
>Ga0079224_100014435_pt1 | contig 11033 bp, 16 predicted proteins | sample Stecom2015_FD_80414 | JGI IMG/M metagenome (GOLD analysis project Ga0079224, IMG submission 80414) | Agricultural soil microbial communities from Utah to study Nitrogen management - Steer compost 2015 | ecosystem: Environmental > Terrestrial > Soil > Agricultural land | place: USA: Utah...
CCGCCCAGCGCCAGGTTGCCGACCGCCTCGATGTGCGTCTGGTTGCCGCGGCTGACGACCGCCACCGCGCCGGGCACGACGCCGCGCTCGACGTAGCTCTCCAGCATCGCCCGCAGCTCAACGAGCCCCTCCCGCGATAGCCTGCTGACCTGCATCTCGTGACCTCCCTTGGATAGCTGCCACGAGCGCGCGACGTTGAGCGCCCGCAGCCGCCTGTGTCTAGTCCCCAAGCGTCTCGCGGATGCTCGCCAGGTGGTCGCGGGGATGGCCGATGATGATGTTCTCGAGCACCTGGCCGACCGTCAGGTCGTTACCGCCAAAGGTTCCCGCGTGCCGCTCCAGGGCGTCGTCGGTTAGCGCTCGGAAGTGGCCCAGGATCTCGTCGCGGCTCGCATGCAGGAGTTCCAGCGTCTCGCCCTTGTCTGCTGCCGCGTACTCCCTGGCGTGGCGCGCGTTCTGCGCGTGGACCTGATCCATCGTCATCGTCGGGGAGAAGGTTTCTCCGGCGGCCAGCATCCCGACCAGGCTGGCGAATCTCTGTTGCACGCTCGCGATGTGATGCGCGGTCGCGGCCACGGTCCAGCCCTCGGCGGCCGTGGTCCGGCTCCAGTCCTCTGCGCCGCAGTCTTCAATGATGGCGGCGGCCTCGGCGTTGACCTTCTCGAACTGCGCGGTCAATTCCTCAGCCCGTGTGGTGGTGGACATCGTCGCTCTTTCCCACTTTCCTGTAGCCCAGCGCTAGCTCTCCGCGCGGGCATACCTCAAATAGATCACGCCAAGACCGAACGTCTGGGTTTCCACCAGCTTCAGCCTGATCGTCGAGTTGGCGCCCGGGAGCAGCGGCGCGCCCGCGCCGATCGCGACCGGGTTGACGAAGATCCAGAACTCGTCGATCAGGTCGGCGACGCCCCCGGCCAGCGTCGGGCCGCCGATCGACAGGTCCTGGCCCGGTTCCGCCTTCAAACGCGCGATCTCGGCATGCGCGTCGTCCCGTGCCAGCCGGGCGTTGCCCTGAACCTCCTGCAGCGTCGATGAGAAGACGACCTTCGGCTTCTCGCGCCAGATCCGGGCGTAGTCGGCCACGTAGCCCGGCGCGTCCGGGTCCTGGTCGGCTGTTGGCCAGTAGTCCTCCATCATCTCGTAGGCCTTGCGCCCCAGGAGATAGCCACCGAACTCGCGCTGCCGGGCGTTGATGAAGTCGTGGAGCTCGGCGTCCATGTGGTGCCAGTCCAGCTCCCCGCCCGGGCGCGAGATCCAGCCGTCGATCGAGGTCGACATCGAGTAGATCAGCTTGCCCATCGGCTCTCCCTACGCTGAATCACGGTGCGTCTCAGCACCGCTGGGATGATCTGGTTCCAGGCTGTCGCTCGTTACCGGCTCGTCGCTGAAGTCGCTCGTCAGCCAGCGCTCGGGCCGCACGGAATAGAGCACGAACCCCGGGCCGGGATTCGCGAGTTCCCCCGCGACGAATTCCCGCGCCAGATCCTCTGGCAGGTAGCGGCCGACGATCGCGAGCAACTGCTGCTCGGAGGGCGGGCGCTCCTCGCCCACCACCGTGCCCTCGATCGTGACGTAGCGATACGGGTAGTCGTCGGTGTGAACGCTGAAGGTGACGGCGCCGGCGCGCTCGATCAGGGCCGAGCGGCGCGCCGTGCGCCCTTGAGTGCCAGCGAAGAAGGTGATGAGGCCGCCCGGTTCATAGCTGAACCAGGTGGGAGTGGTCAGCGGCGGGCGGCCGTCATCCCTTGCGACGCTGATGATACCGACACGCGGTTCGGCGAGGAACCGCTCGCGCTCCTCGATGGTCATGCGTCTGGCCATGCGTGCCTCCTTGCACTGCGTTCGAAGTTGCGCGACCCCGCCGCGCCGCTGCGGCGGGTACTGCCGGCAGCTGACTACGTGGTGTAGCTGTCGTGGTATCTCCACCAGACATAAGGTTCGGACTGCGGCCAGCCGGGCGGCGAGTCTTCCCAGGTCTCCTGGCGGCCGTAGGGGGTGACGTCGAGGAACGACCAGTTGGAGCCGAGGTATTCGACGCCCCGGCCCCTGGTGAAGTAGGTGCGATAGACGTCTTCGCCGTCATGCAGCAACACGCTGAGCGCGAAGCCCTCCCCCTCGTCGGTCAAGACGCCGAAGTCGCGGTTGAAATCGCTGCCGTAGCAGGAGTACCACGGAACGCTCCAGCCCATGCGCTGCTTGAACGCCATGAGCTTCTCGATCTGACCGCTGGAGACGAGGACGCGCGAGGTGTCGCGTGCGTGCAGGTGCGCCGGGTGGCCCATGTTGTCGACGAACATCGAGCAACCGCTGCAAGCCTCCTCATCATCCGGGCCATACATGAAGTGGTAGATGATGAGCTGGCGGCGGCCCTCGAAGAGATCGACCAGCGTTGCCGGGCCATCCGCACCCTGGAAGGTGTACTCCTTCTCGACCTTGACCATCGGCAGCCGCCGGCGCTCGGCGTTGAGCGCGTCGCGGGCGCGGGTATGCGCTTTCTCCTTGACCAGGAACGCTTCAAGCGCCGCCTGCCATTCTTCGGCTGAGACGATGGCGGGAAGCGGGTGCTGCATTGCTCGTTCCTTTCATCTACCGGTCGACCGCGACCGGATCGGATCGCTCAGGCGTCCTTGCCTGCTATTCCCTGATGCGCCCTGATGCGCCATGCGGCGCCCCGACGCGATCGCGACGCGAGAGTTCGCCCGCCGCGGCGCGCCGGTTCCATTCCTCCTCGAATGGCTCCTGCCGGCCCAGCGGGGTGAGGTCCAGGTAGTTGTAGGCCGTGAGCAGCAAGTCGGCGCCGCGCTGGTAAGTCGAGTAGGTGTGGAAGATCCGGTCGCCGTCGCGCAGGAACACGCTGTGGCCGGGCAGCTCGATCGACGAGCCGTCCCAATCGTTGCTCGGATCCCTGGCGGGCCGGTAGTTGTACTGCTGCGGGCCGCGCGAGTGGTCGATTGTAACGTGGAAGTCGTAGTTGAACTCGGAGCCATAGGAGGAGTACCAGGGGAGCGACCAACCGCGCTCCTCACGGTAGCGCTCCAGCTTCTCGAGGGGCGCCCGGGAGACAAGCGCGAGGGAGGTGTTGCCCTCGTGCAGGCGGTCGAGCTTGCCGATGTTGTCGACCAGGAAGGTGCAGCCCGGACATCCCTGGTCCCAGCTCGGGTCGAACATGAAGTGGTAGACGATTAGCTGGGCGCGTCCCTCGAAAAGCTCGCCCAGCTCGACGCGGCCATCCGGCCCTTCGAAGGTGTAGTCTGCGGTGACCTCGACCATGGGGAGCTGCCGGCGCAGCGCGTTGAGCCGGTCCTTGGCGCGGGTGAACGCCTTCTCCTCCTCCAGCAGCGCCTTGCGGGCTTCCAGCCACGCTTCACGCGTGACAATTGGCGGGAGGTTCACGGTGCCTTCCTTCCTGGCGCGTGCCCGCACAGCTCTGTGGCGGGCGCCGACGCGCGGCTGAGGGTGTGTTCGTACAGTTGCAAAAGGCAACTGGTTGCATTGTACGAGTGCCGGTGCGATAATGCAAGCAGTACGCATGGGGGTGTACGCATTGAACGAAGCACACCGCTCGGGTTGCCCGATCAACCTGACACTCGAAATCCTGGGCGATAAGTGGAGCCTATTGATCCTGCGCGACATGCTCTTCTTCGGCAAGCGCCGCTTTCGCGAGCTGCTGCAATCGGAGGAGGGCATCTCGTCGAACATCCTGGCCGACCGCCTCAAGCGCATGGTCGACGAGGGCCTGCTGACGCGCGGCAGCGACCCGACGCACCGGCAGAAGGTCATCTACAGCCTGACTGAGAAGTCGATCGCGCTGACTCCCGTGCTGGCGCAGATCGCCATCTGGGGCCGGCATCACACGCCGGTCAGCCCCGGGGCGGACGCCAAGGCGCGCATGCTCGAAGAGGGCGGTCCGGAATTCTGGCAGCAAATCATGGATGAGCTGCGCGCCGAGCACCTGGGCGTGCAGCCGGCGCGCAGCGAACGGGGGAAGGACGAGGCGGTTACTCCTCGTTCCACTGGGTAAAGCTTGCGCTGAGGTGGATGCCGAGCACGCGCAGCTGCCCGTCACCGGTGTTGGTGAACTTGTGCCGGGCGCCGGTCGGGGCGATCAGGATGTCGCCGGCTTGCGCCGGTATCTCCTCGCCATCGACCGTGAAGGTCGCCTCGCCGCCCTGCATCACGAAGACCTCGGTGTAGGGGTGACGATGTAGCTTCGAGCCGCTGCCCGGCGGGCCGTCGAAGAAGATGAGTGACGCGGGGATATCTCCGTGCTGCTGACCCTCCAACCGGTGCGAGTTGCCGGCGTGCGGCAGGTCTACCAGCTTGATTGCCGGCATCGGCTTGCTCCTTTGCTTGCCTGAGGGTAGGGAAACCCGTGCCCCGCCGGAGCAGGGCACGGGAAGCATTCAGTGGCGCCGTAGGCGCCGGGCTTTCGCTAGCCCGCTGCAGCCGCGAGTGGCTGGCGGGACGATTGGTACGTTCCTGGCTGGCCGCGGAAGGCGATCGACAGCCGGTTCCAGGCGCCGATCGTGGCGATTGCCAGCGTCAGGTTCACCAGTTCTTCGTCGTTGAAGTGGCGGCGTACTTCCTCGTACGCGTCGTCTGGTGCGTGCCCCTCGTTGATCAGCGTGATCTCTTCCGTCCAGCGCAGCGCGGCGCGCTCTCGCTCGCTGAAGAAGGGCGTCTCGCGCCAGGCACTCAGCGTGTGGATGCGCACCGGGTCCTCGCCCATCGCCAGCAGGTCTTTGCTGTGCATGTCGAGGCAGTAGGCGCAGCCGTTGATCTGCGAGGCGCGCAGTTGCACCAGCGCCAGCAACATCGGGTCGATTCCGCTGCGCTCGACGAAGCCGTCCAGCGCAGCCAGCGCCTTGTAGCCCTGCGGCGATGCTTCCGCGTAGTCCAGCCGTTCTCCCATTCAGAGACCTCCTCATTGAGGCAACTGCCGAAAGATTCCAAAGTCCAGAGTACCGGTGCATTGGCCGTGTCACAAGCGCCAATTCCTGATATATTCGCCATACCATTTTCGGTGGCCCCTGCGAGGACAACGACGGGAGTGCAACGTGGCGATCTCGCTCGGCCCGGAAGCGCGCCTGGAGATCGCGCTCGATAGCACGCTGGACGCGCCGCTCTACCGGCAGCTCTTCGAGCGCGTGCGCGCCGCGATCCTCAGCGGTCAGCTCCCGGCAGGTGTGCGGCTGCCATCCAGCCGCGCGCTGGCCGCCGAGCTCGGCATCTCGCGCTCGACCGTCGTGCTGGCCTACGAATTGCTGACATCAGAGGGCTACCTCACCAGCCAGGTGGGCCACGGCACGCGCGTGGCCGGCCATCTCGCTGCACCGCCTCCGGCCACGCCAGCGCCCGGAGGTGAGACGGCGACCCTGTCGAGCCGGCCCAATCCGCGGCTCGCGGCGCGGCTGGCTGCTCTGGAGGGCATCCCGAAGGGCTTGGTGGGCGGTGTGCAGGCCGTGCCACCGTTCCTCGGCGGGCAGCCTGCCCTCGATCTCTTCCCTTATGATCTCTGGGCGCGTCTGCTGGCCCGGAACGCGCGCGACGCGCTGGCGGGCCGCTCCAGCTATCAGGAGGCGGCCGGTATCCGCCCGTTGCGCGAGGCGATCGCCGCGCACATCGCCGTCTCGCGGGGCGTGCGCTGCGCGCCGGAGCAGATCATCGTCACCGCCGGGACGCAGGGCGCGCTCGATCTGGTGGCCCGCGTGCTGCTGGATCCCGGCGATGCCGTCTGGCTGGAGAACCCCGGCTACTTCGGCGTCTTCCGAGCCCTGGCGCTGGCCAGCGCGAGGCTGATCCCCGTGCCGGTCGATGCCGAGGGGCTCGACGTCGAGGCCGGCTGCCGCCTGTGCCCGGACGCGCGCCTGGTCGCCGCCACCCCCTCGCACCAGTTCCCGACCGGCGTGACCATGAGCCTGCGCCGCCGCATCGCCCTGCTCGACTGGGCGCGGCGGGCGGACGCCTGGATCCTCGAGGATGACTACGACAGCGAGTTCCGCTTCACCGGCCGGCCGCTGGAAGCCCTGCAGGGACTCGACCGCGACCGCCGGGTCCTCTACCTGGGCTCCTTCAGCAAGACCCTGTTCCCGGCGCTGCGGCTCGGGTACGTCGTCGCGCCGCCCGAACTGGTCGAGCCATTGCTGACGGCCCGGCGCGCGATCGACGCGCACCCGCCGGTGCTGGAGCAACTGGCGCTGGCCGACTTCATCCGGGAGGGGCACTTCGCCCGGCATCTGCGGCGGATGCGCCAGCATTACCAGCGCCGGCGCGATTGCCTGGTCGGCGAGCTGCGCGATCGGCTCGGCTCGCTGCTGGAGCTGGACGTGCCGGAGGCCGGGATGCAGCTGGTTGGCTGGCTGCCCCCTGGTGTGGACGACCGCCGCGCCGCCGACCTGGCCGCTCAGGCTGGGCTCGTCGTCCTGCCGCTCTCCGGCTGCGCGTTGGCGCCGCTCCCCCGCGGCGGCCTCGTCTTCGGCTTCGCCGCCTTCGACGAGGCCACCATCCGCCGCGGGGTGCAGGATCTGGCCGAAGCCCTGCGAGTGCTTTGAATCCACGCGCTGCCTATGCCGCCGTGTCCGCTCCGGCCGGCGCGTAGTGCAGGATGACCACGCCCGACTGCAGCGGCCGCGCTTCGAGCAGCGTCAGCTTCGCCCGCTCCGGGCCCTCCTTGAACAACGGCACGCCCCGGCCGAGCAGGACTGGGTTGATGCCGATGCGATACTCGTCGATCAGGTTGTGCCGCATCAGCGTGGCGGTGAAGTCAGCGCTGCCGAAGACGAAGATGTCGCCGCCCGGTTGCGCCTTGATCCTCGCCACCTCGCCCGGCACGTCGTCGCGCACGATCCGGCTGTTGTGCCAGTCGACGTTCTCCAACGTGCGGGAGAAGACGACTTTCTCGACGCGGTTCATGAAGTCGGCGATACGTCCCTCGGCGTGCGGCCAGTAGGCCGCCATCATCTGGTAGGTGACGCGGCCGAAGAGGAGCGTGCCCGCGTCCTGCTGCGTGTCGGTGACGTAGCGTTCCAGTTCGTCGTCAAAGACGAACCAGCTGAGATCATGGTCGGGCCCCTCGAAATAGCCGTCCAGGCTCACCATGTCCCAGGCGATGAGCTTGCGCATATCGCTTACCTTTCAAGATAAGGCGGGCATGACGAGCCCGCCCCCAGGCGTTGGTCGCGCGGATCGTGATCAGGCCGGTTGATATGTCAAGGATTCCTGTGCCGGGCTTCCGCCCAGCGATCAGACGCACGCGGCGCCGGCCGCCGCCCCTATTGCTCCAGCCACTCGGTGATAAAGCGGTCGCTCAGGTGGATGTCGAGCTGGCGCAGCGGACCATCACCGCTGTTGATGAACTTGTGCGGGACGCCAGCCGGCGCGATCAGGATGTCGCCCGCGCCCGCCTGGATCACCGCCTCGCCGACGGTGAAGGTCGCCTCACCATGCTGCACGACGAAGATCTCGGCGTATGGGTGGCTGTGCAGCTTCGGGCCGCTGCCGGGCGGGCCATCGAAGAAGATCAATGACGCCGGTGTGTCGCCGTGCAGATAGCCCTCCATCTCGTGCGAGTTCCCGGCATACGGGAGCTGTCGATAGTTGATCGCGGCCATTTCCGGGCCCTCCTCTCGCTGCGCGGCCGGGCCGTCGGGCCCGGCCGCGAAATCTCGCCTAGTCGGTCGCGGGCTGCTCGCTGGCGTCGGGCAGCGGCGCGTCGAGGAAGGCCCTGGCGATCGGCGCGAGCAGGCCGGTGCGCTCCATCATGCCCAGGTGCGAGGTGCCGGGCAGGATCGCCAGCTGCGACGCCGGCAGCGGCGCCATGTCGCCGACCACCCCGCCGCCCAGTAGCTTGAACATCTCGACGGCGTACTCCAACTGGACGATGTCGGCGTCGCCGACCACCACCAGCACCGGCGCGGTGATCCCGCGCACCTGCTCGGTCCAGTCGAAGTGCGTCAGGTCCAGCTGCTTGAGCTTCTCGACCAGCCTGGGGAAATCGTCCGGGTTCGGCGCGACCTCCTTGTAGGCGGTCTCGAACGGCGAGCCGGCGAACATCTCCGGCGTGATCGTCTCGAACATCGCGGCCAGCTCGGCCGGCATCACGTCGTAGGTGTGACCCGCGGAGACGACCACCAGCTTGCGGAGCAGCTCCGGGTGGCGGATGGCAAGCTGTAGGGCAACCCCGCCGCCCATGCTGTAGCCGTAGACGTCGACCTCGCTCAGGCCCAGTTCGCGGATCAGCGCGGCCACGTCGTCGGCCATGCCCTCGTAGGTGATCGGGCGGTCGACGTCGGCCGTGCGGCCGTGGCCCTGCAGCTCGACGGCGATCACCTGGCGGTCACTTGCCAGTGCCGGCAGCAGGTCGCCGAATGAGTCGATCGTCATGTAGGCGCCGTGGAGCAGCACCAGCGGCCGCCCCTCGCCGTGAATCTCGTAGTACATCTCCAGGCCATTGACGCTGGCGTACTGTCCCTGGACTGCGGTGTCCACCATGTCTGTACTCCTCCGTATCGCGCCCCGTGGGCGCTCGTTACCGTGCGGGCATCATCGCCCGGCTCTCTGATCTCGCTCGCTACAACGTAGTCGCCTTGCGGTCGCGCGATTCGACGCCGAGATGCGCGGCCAGTCGGCCGAACGTCTGGTTCGCGCCCTCGATGGCGCCATGCGTGACCGCCTCCTCGCGCTGCTCGCGCGTCTGGAAGGTCATCGTGAACGTGAGCCGCGTGCCGCCGTCTTCCGGCTCGAAGACCACAGTGACGTCGAAGTGCTCGTCATCGTCGCTCCCGGTGCCGTGACGGTATGCGATCCGCTCGGGCGGGGTGATCTCCCGGTAGCGGATCTCGTTTGGGTATTCGGTCCCGTCCGGGCCGATCATCAGGTAGCGCCAGAAGCCGCCCGGCCGGAGATCGACCGCTTTCGTCCGGCTGGCGAAGCCGCGCGGGCCCCACCAGTTCGGCAGGTGCTCCGGGTCGGTCCAGGCCGCGAAGACCAGCTCGCGCGTCACGTCGAAGTGCCGTGAGATCACCAGCTGCCGATCTTCGATGCCGGTTGGCTTGCTGCCGTTCACGCTCGCTCCTCCCATCGCCCGGCTCTCAATTCCGGCGGTAGACGTTGACGGTCACGCCGGTGTCGAACGTCTTCTGCTCCCGCAGCTGCAGCGTCATCGGCCGGGGCAGCGCCGGAAACAGCGGCAACCCCTCGCCGAGCGCCACCGGGTGGACGATCAGGCGGTACTCGTCGACCAGCCCCAGCCGCGTCAGCGCCTGCGCGAAGCTCGCGCCGCCGTGCGCCAGGACCGCCTTGCCCGGCTGGCGCTTGAGGCGCTCGACCTCCGTGGCAAGCTCTCCCCGGTTGATGCTGGCGCCGTCCCACTCGACCGCCGCCAACGTGCGCGAGAAGATGACCTTGGGGATCGCATTCATCGGCGCGGCGTAGGGCTCGATCGAGTGCGGCCAGTGCGCCGCCATGTCCCGGCCGGCGCCCGCGCCCATGATGTGCACGCCTGCTTCCCACAGCTTCTCGACGCCCCAGGCGGCGTACTCGTCATCGAAGTTCGGGAAGATCCAGTCCAGCCCGCCGTCGCGCGCCCCGACGAACCCGTCTATCGACACCTGCATCTGCAGCACGACCTCACGCATTCTTGCCTCCCGTCGCCGTTGGCGCCCTGCGGGCCCCTAGGCGGTGAGGAAGCGCACTAACTCGGGGACCAGCACCTCGTCGGCCGGGCCGTGGTCCTGACCTTCCAGCACCTTGTATTCGCCGCGCGGCAGGTGGCTCACCAGCGCCTGGGCGCCGGCGCGCATGAACGGCTCGCTGGCCCCGCCGGCCATCACCAGCGTCGGGACGGTGATCCGGTTCCAGGGCTCAGGATCCAGCGGCTTGCCGGACATTGTGTCGCCCATCACCCGCGAGTCGTAGGCCAGCGTGTGCGCCAGATCAATCGAGTGCTGCCAGTAGGGCCCCTGGCGCATCTCCTCGACGAACGCCTCCGGGATGCCGACCGCGACCGTCATGAAGTAAATGACGGCCTCCTCGCGCTTGCCTTCTGCGATCAGCCGGTCGAGCGTCGCCACATAGTCGTCCGGCACCGGCGGGCGGCTGTCGTCGACGATGAAGGGTGGCTCGTAGACGGCCAGGCGCTCGACCGGCAGGCCGGCCGCGGCCGCCCGCAGCGCCAGCACCGCGCCGGAGGAGTGGCCGAACAGTCGCGCCGAGCCGCCGGCCGCCTCGATCAACGCCGCGATGTCTTCGATCTCGCGCTCGACGGCGTAGGGCGCCGTATCGCCGCTGTCGCCCCGGCCCCGCCGGTCGAAGCTGTAGACCGTGAAGTGCTCGCCGAGCGCCCCGGGCGTCCCGCCCATGACGCTGCGGGTCGAGGTCGCCCCGCCGACGATGACCAGCGCCGGGCCGTCCCCGATCCGGTCGTAGGCGATCCGCGTGCCATCTCGCGATGTCACAAACTGCGTCGATGACGTCACTGTCATCAGTAGCTCCTTCTCAGCATCGATTTCATCTCTGGCCGATCCAATCAGGATGGCGTGTCGTACGTGATTGAGATCGCGCCGCCCGGCGCCAGCCAGCGCTCGACCAGGGCGCGCGCCCGTTTCGGTTCGGTGTGGAATAGGCGCACGCGCGCAGCGAAGATCTTGTCGAACTGCCGCTGGCCCAGGTCGAGCGCTTCCAGGTCCATCAGCAGGAACTCGGCTATTCCCGCTTCGGCGTATGCGCGGTTGCGGGCCGTCGCGGCGGCGACCATCTTGGCCGAGCGGTCGATGCCGACATAGCACCCGCCGTCCAGCCGCTCGCAGACGTAGGTCGCCGCCACGCCGTGACCGAAGCCGATCTCCAGAACCCGGTCATCTGGCTGGATGTTCAGCGCCTCGACGATTCTCCGCAAGCGCTCGCTCATGCGCTCACCTGCCGGTAGACGACGTCGAAGTCGCGTCGCCAGGTCTCGCCGTCCTCGCAGACTTCCCAGGTCCCGCTGATCGTGTCGCCGTCGTCGCCGAACCTGCCGGCGAAGCGCTGGGAGAAGC
>Ga0079224_100014436_pt1 | contig 11033 bp, 8 predicted proteins | sample Stecom2015_FD_80414 | JGI IMG/M metagenome (GOLD analysis project Ga0079224, IMG submission 80414) | Agricultural soil microbial communities from Utah to study Nitrogen management - Steer compost 2015 | ecosystem: Environmental > Terrestrial > Soil > Agricultural land | place: USA: Utah...
ATTGAAGGGGGTGTCGTCAACTCTTCCAATTTACAAAATCCACAAATGCTAGTTCCTTATCAAGGAGCGTACTATACTTTTGGGGTGAGATTGATTGTTTCGGATGGTGTGTTTACCGACACTTTATACAAGCCGGATTATATTACTCGTGCTCCCTTACCTTACGTTAACTGGTGGTCACCCGCTACAGAAGATCCAATTGCTGTTGGAGAAGATGCCTTAATGACAAATTATTCTTATCCCGAGTGGGGCAACGAATTATATTATGTCTGGGATTTTAAAGATGGAAGCACTGATACTACCCAAAATCCAATTCATAGTTTTTCATCCCAAGGCGTTTACCATGTTACACTGTACGGAATTCAAGATACGATAAGGCCTTTTTGCAGAGACTCTGCAACGTTCACTATTAACGTAAGTGGCTTTCTTTCTCAGCAATCAATTAACAAAACAAAGATTAGCGTATTCCCTAACCCTGTTTCAAATATCATTAAAGTTTCAAGTGATGAAATGATTCAAAAAATTGAAATATACGACCTGACTGGAAAGCTAGTGCATTCTGAAACACTTTCAGATAGTCAAAACACTTATTCATTAAACATGGAGTCATTTGTGTCAGGGCAATATTTGTTGCGAATAAGATCAAAAAGCAATGAAAATCAGTTTTCAATTATAAGAGAATAACTACACCTAACAACGCATAAACTGCATAACCCCTCTGTGCGCTCAACGCGCACCCCTAACCGAATAATTAATTTCGTAGCTTCAACAATTAAACGGTTGGGGTAACGACAGTTTATCCTGAAACGTTAGGTGCAAATGCAAAGACAAATGAAATACATATTTGAAATTTTTATTTTACTAACATTACTTTCCTGTTCTGACAGACAATCGCATACAGACGGACAAAAGACTTCGACAGACTCGATTTCAGTCAATAATTCCCTGACTGGTATGACAGACACCATTTCTAAGTGCACTCCTTCAGAAACTTTTGTTGCTCTTATTAAATACATGGACTCTTGTTCTTATCATATTGATACTTCTACAATTTCCAAATCAGCAAGACAGTTTGATAATATTAAACTGAACCAAGAGTTTTATTCTAATACATTTATTCATGCCCTTCTTAAAGACTCGGCAGTATTCGAAGAAGGTTCACAAAGTTTAGCGAGTGTAAGTTATGACCCAAAGTATGACCAGAATTTCGCTAGAGCTAAGTGCATTTGGACATATTCGTGGCGCATATCAGACACTAAAGAGGGACTAAAAAGGCGTGGGACTGTAGAGGAATGGATCTTTGACTCCGACACTTCTGCAAAATTCGCCTATGACTTTTTGATTAATGAGTATAAAAAGATAGGCTTTCCATATTGCAAGACCCCAGGATTCTATTTACAATGTGGTAAATATCTTTATCTATTTCATTCAGACAATAGTGGTGTTGGGTACAGAAATAAACCATTTCATAAATGGCTGAAAAATAAATGCATCAGCACATAACAGCGGTTTGGCGTAATGGCGGGCGACGTACTTCGTTGAAACATTTGTGGTAGAAATCCGCCACTACGCCAAGCCGCAAAACGTTCTCTGCAACTTGCCTTCGGCAAGGTAATGTTGCTATGTGCCCAATGGCACTCCCGCCTCAATACCGAGTTGCAGAGAACGGAAGCGCTAAACCAAATACACCCGTTTACCTCAGGTAGTGTCGGCGGTGCCGTAACAGCAGAGAACATCTGCTAAACCTAATGGACACCTGTTTTTTGATACCAGCCTTGCGGGCTTTTCTTTTACTTAAATAAAAAACTACGTAATTTCATTTTGTAAAATCACCCTCAGGATCGAACTATGTTTAGCGCTTCAGTTACCGCCAATGCAACCATAGAAACAGCCTTATGCATAGAATTATGGATTTTTTATACATCTCGATTATTAAATGTAAAGAATTTAGAATTTTCTTTACAAAAGAGTTTATCTTTGTAAAGATATTTTAAAATACTTTACAAATGGAAACTTGGGGATTGACAGAACTACCTCTAAGCATTGATTTAGAGACTAGGAGAGTTTTAAAAGCTTTACCTGCTGCTCATGCAGCATTGGCTGAGCTTAAGGGAATTGCATCTACGATCCCCAATCAAAGTATCTTGATAAATACACTTGGATTACAAGAAGCAAAAGATAGTTCGGCGATTGAGAACATAATCACAACACATGATGATTTATATAAATCGGGACTAAATCTTGATGCATTTAAATCGTTGCAAGCCAAAGAGGTTCAGAATTATATTTTAGCACTAAAAAAAGGGTTTGAGTTAATTACCAAAACTGGATTATTGACAAATAAGAGTATTCTTCAAATTCAGGAAGTGCTGGAGGACAATAAAGCTGGATTTAGAAAATTACCTGGAACTGCATTGAAAAATGCTGCAACTGGAGAAACAATTTATACTCCGCCTCAAGATTATGAGGAGATAATGAAATTAATGGCAAATCTAGAACGATACATAAATGATTCTGAAATTCAAGATTGTGATCCATTGATAAAAATGGCGATTATTCATTTTCAGTTTGGGAGTATTCATCCATTTTATGACGGAAATGGAAGGACTGGCAGGATAATAAATATTCTCTATTTGATTCTGGAAAAATTACAGACTTTGCCGATTTTATATTTAAGCAATTATATTATCAAGCACAAACCGGATTACTACCGCTTTTTACAAAAAGTTCGAGAGGAAAACTTATGGGAGGACTGGATAATTTTCATGATTAAAGGAGTTGAAGAGACTGCAAAAGAAACGATTGACTTGATTTTTAAGATTAAGGAATTAATGCTTGATTATAAACATCGACTACGTGACAAATATAAATTTTACAGTCAAGATTTACTTAATAACTTATTCAAACACCCATACACAAAGATTGAGTTTGTAGTAAATGACATTGGTGTATCGAGATTAACCGCTGCAAATTACTTAAACAGATTAGCAGATGATAAAATGCTGAGAAAAGAGAAATTGGGAACTGGAAATTATTATATTAACGAAGAATTATTTGACTTATTAACAAAGAGATAATAAAGCACAGGCGGTAACAATGTATATACAAAATAGGCCAGATAGTAGTAAAATCAATGGTTTTAGCCCGCTTCAAAATTGTAACGGTTTGATAAGTTTGAAGCCCGCAATTGCCTACTTTGCATATACTTAACGTTCTCTTCAACTTGCCTTCGGCAAGGTATTGTTGCTACGTGCCCAATGGCACTCACGTCTCAATACCGAGTTGCAGAGAACGGAAGCGCTAAACCAAAAAACACCCGTTTACCTCAGGCTGTGTCGGCGGAGCCGCAGCAGCAGAGAACATCTGCTAAACCTAATGGACACCTGTTTTTTGATACCATCCTTGCGGGTTTTACTTTTACTTAAATAAAAAACTACGTAATTTCATTTTGTAAAATCACCCTCAGGATCGAACTATGTTTAGCGCTTCCGTTGTACTTAATTATGAAAAGAACCATTCAAAGTATATTAATCGGAGTAATAGCCTTGCTAACAAATGTGGCTTGTGAATCCCAAACTAAAGGGGATATTATTGAAATTCGTTACGGCTCTCAATTTGGAATGTGTGAAGGTTATTGTTACTCTGAAGTAGTGTATACTAGAGAGTCTGAAAAAAGCATAAGTAAAGCGTGGGGTGACACCACATTAAACCCGACAAAAGTGGACACAAAAGAAATATCAAAAACTAAATGGAGTAAACTAATACACTCGGTTGATCTTAATGATTTCTATTCACTTGAAAAGACAATTGGTTGCCCTGACTGTGCAGATGGTGGAGCAAGTTGGATAGAAATAAAAACTAGTGAAAAAAGCTACAAAGTAAATTACGAATATGGCAATATTCCTGAACCGCTGAATAAACTAATTGAAGAAATAAAAAACTAAGTACAACAAAGGCTAAAAAAGCATTAAAACGCATTTTAGCCAAATCGGTGCAACTAAAATGAGAAAAAGAACCATAAATATATTAATTATTCTATTACAATCATGTGCAGAATCACAGAGCGAAAACCATTCAGTGGGAAATATAGAACAAACAAATACCGTAACCTCTGTTCTTGACAGCCTAGAAGTTATAGAACCAGATGGTAAATGCAGTGTAATTTATACTCGAATCAGAACAGGTAGTTCATTATCAACAGAGAACAAAATTGAGCTAGGTAAGAGTGGGTCCACCGTTCTCACATATCAGTATTATTACCATTGCCCAGGATGGATGGATGACCAGAATGCTTTGGATTTATATTTCCTGATTCCCAATGATTCATTGATTCACACTGATTCTATTTACCAACTTCCATCAGACCTTGTTCTTGTCAAAGGTGTTCAAAGAGGCGCATGGATAGGAATGAACGAAATTTATAACATCGCGGGGGCCTTGAGATTCGACTCGTATTCTCATGACACCACGGTATTGTCATTGAAAATAACTGGGCTAATAAACTACTTTCAAGGAGAACCAAGTAGGGCGAAATTGTTGACTGGTTCTATTACTTTTCTTAGAAACGGGAGACTCGATTGGGAAACTGTAGAGAACCCTGATGATTGGTATGGAATACCGGATACGACAGCAGCACCTAACAATATATAAACTGCATTAAAAGGACAGTTTATACAAAACGTTCTCTTCAACTTGCCTTCGGCAAGGTATTGTTGCTACGTGCCCAATGGCACTCCCGCCTCAATACCGAGTTGCAGAGAACTGAAGCGCTAAACCAAAAAACACCCGTTTACCTCAGGCAGTGTCGGCAAAGCCGTAACAGCAGAGAACATCTGCTAAACCTAATGGACACCTGTTTTTTGATACCAGCCTTGCGGGTTTTACTTTTACTTAAATAAAAAACTACGTAATTTCATTTTGTATAATCACCCTCAGGATCGCACTATGTTTAGCGCTTCCGTTCTCTGCAACTTGCCTTCGGCAAGGTATTGTTGCTACGTGCCCATGGCACTCCCGCCTCAATACCGAGTTGCAGAGAACGGAAGCACTGGATTAACAATTTCAACATTAATTACAAAAAAATGAAGCAAATTTCATCGATATTATTAGTTCTGATTTTATTTATTTCTGCCAATTGTAAACAGACAAAAACTGATAACGAAACCAAAACAAAAGTCGACGATTATCTTTCGGAATTGGATAAGGTTGGTTTTAATGGCTCTGTTTTGGTTTCCATTAACGAAGAACCAACCACTTCAAAAGGTTACGGCTTTAGTAACATTGAAAAACAAATTTCGAATTCCCCGGCAACAATATATGACATTGGTTCTATAACAAAACAGTTTACAGCGACAGCAATTTTGAAATTAGAAATGCAAAGCAAACTTTCAACCGATGATAAACTATCAAAATTCTTTAATAATGTTCCAAGAGATAAAGAGAACATAACTATTCACGATTTACTCAGACATCAGTCTGGACTAATCAGTAATGTAGGTGGGGACTATGATAAAGTAAGTGAAGAAGATTTTCTAAACAAAGTTTTTTCTTCAAAACTGCAATTTGGAGTGGGAGAAGCATTTTCGTATTCAAACGTCGGTTATAGTTTGTTGGCTATGATAATTGAACAAGTTTCAGGCCAGGATTATGAAACTTATTTGTATAAAGAATTGTGGAAACCGGCAAAAATGGAAATGACCGGATATTCAAGACCGCACTTTGACCAAAATAAAATTGCTATAGGATATTATCGAAACGATAGCATTTGGGGCAACCCATTAGATAAGGAATGGAATAACAATTCACCTTATTGGCACCTAAAAGGCAATGGAGGTATTCTTTCTACTACAGAGGACCTCTATAAGTGGGACATAGCACTAAAATCAAACTTAATTTTATCAAAAGAAGCCAGACAAAAGTTGTATCATCCAAAATTAAGAGAAAATGAATCTGAAAACTCTATCTATGCCTATGGTTGGGATGTTACTCAAACGGACAGAAACACCACAGAGGTTTGGCATAACGGCTCAAACCGTATCTTTTATGCAGACTTTTTACGATACATAGATGAGAACATAACCTTGATAATGCTAACTAATAAGTCGCACCAAAATTTCAACAACCTATGTTTTGACATATCAAAAATGATATTTAATCCGACATTTAATCCTGAAATCCCAATTCACGATAACATTCAAAACCGCAACTTTACAAAACATATTTTAAAAACTATTGATGATTTTGGCTTGGAAAAAGCGAAAGAAGAGTTTAACAAAAGAGATGAAGGAGTAAACTTATTAGAGTTTCTGATGCGAGATGAAGGGTTCGACCATATAGATAACAAACAACCAAAAATTGCTATGTTAATATTTGAAATGAACGTCTATGCCTATCCAAATTCAGCAAAAGCTTTACAAGGTTTGGGAGAAGGACATATGGAAACAGGGAACAAAGAAATGGCATTGAAATATTTCAGGCAGAGTTTAAGTATTAATCCATATAATAATTTTGTAAATCGAATGATTAAAGAACTTGAACAATAGAGATCCAAGTATGCCTGCAGGTAACACCGTATATGCCTTATAGCGTGGAAAGTGATAAAATCAAGGTCTGTGCTTTTAAGTAAGTTTGGAGCAAGTGGACAAGGAAGTGTTTAAAAACCGCCACAAGTCATATAGAAAACAAAAAATATCAAAATGAAACCGAAAGAACTTATTGAAAAATGGGTTGAATTATTCAACGAGGGAAATCCAGAAAAGATAGTCGAATTGTATCATTTGGACGCTATAAATCATCAAGTAGCCAACAAACCAGTCGAAGGAAAAAAGGCGATTGGGGAAATGTTCACAACTGAATTTAATACTGTGGATATGACTTGCATTCCAGAAAATATATTCGAAGACGGAGAATGGGCTATTTTGGAGTGGAAGGACCCTTTAGGTTTGAGAGGTTGTGGATTTTTTAAAGTAATTGACGGAAAAATCAAATTCCAACGTGGATATTGGGATAAGTTGTCATTTTTAAAAATGCATAATCTTCCTATTCCAACTTAATGAAATAAAAAAATACGAACGCACAACCCACAGACACAACAAAAATGAGAGTGACAAATTTAAAATGGTAAAATTCCTGTAAGACATATAAAAGATTCGTTTTTTGAATACCGTTTTAGTATAAGAGCTATTGAACCTTTGGTGGCTACTGGAGATTTGATTCATGAACTACATCGGCACGACTTTTATTTTATCCTATTTATTAAAAACGGGAATGGAGAGAACGAAATAGATTTTGTAAAATATGCTATAAAGGATTTTTCTGTTTTCTTTATTCGACCGGGACAAGTGCATCAATTAAAATTGCATAAAGGTACGAGTGGTTTTATGATTCAATTTACATCCGACTTCTATGCTCCAAAAAGTAGTTCCAGCCTTACAGGTTTTAGGAAAAGTCAGCAGCAAAAACCTCTGTCAATTATCAGAAACCAGAATTGAGCAAATTTACTTATTACGAAATTCTATTCTTCAAGAATTTACTCAAAAACAAGAACGTTACACAGAAGTAATTAAATCCTAATTAAATGATTTATTTATTCCTATAGTAAGGCAAAGCCCCCATCCGTATAAAATTTCAATCGAATCCAATCTATATGCTCAAGAGCGTTTGGAAGAATTACAAGGCTTATTGGAAAAACAACATTCGTATATGTTTTATCCAACCTGGTAAACCAACACAGAACTCCTTGATTGAACCGTTCAATGGGGTATACAGAAAAGAGGTGCTTAACCTACATTTATTTACAGATTTGAACCAAGTTCGAGATGAAACTCAGAGTTGTATGTACACATACAACCATATAAGACCACATGAATCACTAAACAATGAACCTTCTATTATCTTCATAAAGAACAGAAGGAAAAATAATGTCCCTTCGTTCATGCCGGATAATAATTTAATGAAAGAAAGTATAATTAACAACGTTTCTGTTTAGGGGAGTCTTACATTGCCATTTATAAGTTAGAACTACCTATTAATTGAAATATTTTTTCCATTTCTAAATCACGGTTCATTAAATAACTTTTAGGATCGTATTTGATTTCAAAATTTGGATTAACACCTCTGAGGTTAATAAGAATAGGGAGATCGAGTTTGACATTATATCTCGGCCAATTGATTATTATTTTCGAATTGGGCAATTCTAGTTGATCGTAGCCATGTCCATTATTTCCAGTCTCACCTCCTCCAGTTTCCTGTCCTATGCAGATTGCATTCAACTTGTTTTTCAAAAAAGAGGCTAATTGAGAAGCTCCTGAGGCTGTTCCTCCATCCATCAAAACATACAATTCACCTTTGAATATTGTCGTCTTAGGAGGAAGTGGTTTTATAAAATATTTAGTTCCATTTTCAATCATTTCCGAACGATTGTAGAATTCTTTAGATGGTTTGTCTCTACGCCTTTTTCTATTGAATAATTTTGATCTAGACTCGTCTCGTTTCACCATTTCTATTCTCAAACTGTCGCTAGATAAATGGGTTAAAAAATCTAAATACACCCTTTGACTGCCTCCACTATTCCCTCTTAAGTCGATAATAAGATTCTTTTTTTTATTGGATACTAAATACTCAAATATTGTGTCATGGATCAATGGGTAGTTTTCATATATTACAGATTCCAATTTCAGATATGCCGACTCTGATCCTAAATCAAAAAATGAAACATCTTTTGTCTTAACAATAGGTTTCCCTTCTGGTTGGTAATGCCTAAAACGTCTGTTATCATACTTTTGAACAGCCCCCACATTTAATGTTATCTTTTCTCCATCTGCTGTTTTTCCTTTAATGAGTAAATCATTCACATCATAAAAATACCTTCTCAAAGAATATGCCCCATGTTCATTAAGTATTTTATTGGCAAAAGTTTTTTGATAACCATCTTGAGGGATGTGAACGCCCATAGCGTAAATTAACTCCTGTGATCCTATACCATTAATCGAATCAACCTGAAAAGGAAATTGAATTGAAGAATTGAGGCTCGTACTATCCAAATCGATTACATATAATCCAGAGGAATCGACAAATAATCTCAATGGAAAGAAATAATAATTTCCCATTTCATCAAATAATAGATCTTGAAAAGGGGATTTCATAACAACCGTATGAACACAGCCCAATAAACTAACAGCTTCTCGGATTGAATTGTCATAATCAAAAACCGAAATTTCCTCTCCCTCAATCTGTTCAATACTATTTATAAAAGAGTCTAACTTATTACTCCATGTAGGATTTAAGGTTATTGGATGAGTATTAACCACCGCTTTGTTCAGGTAATTTAAGTCCTCAATTAACTCTTTTTTAGGAACAAGGTTTTGCGCGCTACTATTTAACGAAACACAAAAAAAATATGTGAATAAAAACGGTATAATTGTGTTCATATAGACCCTATAACTAAAGATTAGTAAAACGTTACATATTGTGATGTAATTTTAATGCGCTGTCGTTTATGCTTGACAATAACAAATGAATAATAAAACTATTGTTAACACTATGTAAAAACATTAAAACAACTTTTTACATTAACTTTTTTACGTTCAGATGTTTTCATTTTTGAAGAATACAACCTAAAGAAACCTAGACCGTTTACATTCTAAAACTTGCCGATGGTAAACATTATATTGGATGTACATCAAACCTCAATGAAAGACTAAAAAGACATGCACCTGGTAAATGCGTGTATACATCTGATAAACTGCCGTTTGAGTTAATTACTTACCCAACATTCCATGACAAATACAAAGCCATCGTGGCGCGGCTTTCTTTTTTGAGAAATACTTGAAATCTGGATCAGGTAGAGCATTTATGTACAAAAGGTTGGTTTGAAGTATATTTGTTTCAACCGTGTTTCAACAGAAAACAATATTGATCGTTTTAGTTTTATTGATTTCTGGTTGTCGGATAAACAAGAAAGAATCTGAATTGGAATCAATTTACGTTGCTCAAACTATTCTTCTTGAGGATTATACATTGTATATGTATGATATTATCAAATTTAAGGGCGATATGGTTTTCTGGTTGAACACGGGTGGACCAGACAGCGTAAATATACATCTCTGTGAACAGCGGATTGATGAAAGCATTCTTGATTCATCGGCGATCGAAGGTACATTTGAAATTTCTGACGATTCTTTAAATCTCTACTTCAACACATCCAGATTTATACCAGTCAAATGTAAAATCCGAAATGACACAATCCCCCATTGCTTGCAGTGCACACAGATAAATTCAGAAAACTCAAAACTTAATCGCCACTTACTTTTCACTAATTGAAAAAGTGGAACTACTTCTTTGGGTAAACTCTCACTATCCATAAATTTCTTCCCCATAGAAGCACACGAAAAACGTGGTCTGAAACCTATTTACTGTCGTATCACTGTTAATCATAAAAAGGCTGAATTCTTTACCAATAAATAAGTAAAACCGAACAAGTGGAATAACAGCAATCATATAGAGTTTTTGCATCGAGTGGATTTATGATGATTAACTAATTGTAGACTCACCTATCTTTAATAGCTAAATGAAAAGATCCAACCCGCTCAAAAATCTTCGGGGAGCGAAAATTAATTTTCCGCTTTACACTTTCCTGGCTATCGTCATCATGCTATTGGGGTTTGGTGTTGACGCTATGTTTGCAATTGGTCTTGCAATGGGTGGTGGTCACAATGATTCGTTTGATAAATGGTATTTTTTTGGGTTTGCAACGCTCTTCTTTATTGGCATCGCCGTAATCCCTGTGCTAGCTGTTGTCTATGCTACTTACAAACAAAAATATAATACTGGTAAATCCATCCTTTCTGCACTCTATACCTTGCTATTTCCTTATATCGTCTGTGCGCTAATAATCTTCACTGCCTCAGGATATCAAGAGGAAGAAGATGACATTAGTGAAATCACCTTCCAAAACCTGGAAGGCTTCTGGTATTTGAGCAGTTCGATTGACATTACTGAAAATGGCGACTCAACCATTGCTTGTTATGGAGCGA